>SWBZ01001153.1_pt1 | contig 37955 bp, 27 predicted proteins | sample 4693031 | NCBI WGS metagenome assembly SWBZ01 (sample SAMN10267274, study PRJNA491770) | bioreactor metagenome | isolation source: DHS bioreactor inoculated with | place: Japan: off Shimokita Peninsula
CCTGCACAAATAGAAGTAGAGGTAGCATTAGCTGTTACAGTTGGAGCCGGATTAACAGTAACGGTTACTTGAGCTGTATTTTGACAACTGTTTGTACCTGTTCCGGTTACAGTGTAAGTTGTGGTAGTTGAAGGAGTAAAAGCAACACCATTAGTTACACCATTATCCCATGAGTAAGAAGTTGCAGTACCACCTCCCGTTAAAGTTACAGGGTCGCCAGCACAAATGGTAGTAGCCGATGCATTTGCAGTAACTGTAGGAAGCGCTTCAATGGTAATTGTTCCATTGTATGTGTCAGTACCGCAAGCACTTGTAATCTGTAATGAGTAGTTGTGTGTTCCGGCAGCTCCAAAACTAACTGTTTCAAAAGGATTAGTAGATGAACTCATAGATGGGCTTCCTTGAGAGAAAGACCAGCTGTATGTTGATGCATTGGTTGAACTTGTTCCATCAAATACCACATTTGTTCCTTGACAAATAGTAGTTGATGGCGTTACAGTTACATTAGCAACAGTTGGTAAGTTCATTACATAGATAGTTACAAATCCATTTCCGGTACAACCCCCTGTAGTTCCTGCAACATTATAAGTTGTAGTTGATGTTGGAGAAACAGTAATTGCGTTGGTTGTTTGTCCTCCCGGAGACCACAAATAACTTGTTGCACCAGATGCAGTTAGTGTTACAGAAGTTCCTGAGCATATGGTATCAGCTGTTGTAGCTATGCTAACATTTGGAGAAGGGTTGACAGTTATGGTTACAGAATCAATTCTATATCTGCTACATCCTCCACCAACAACTTCTAGATAAGTAGTATATGTTCCTGCAGAGCTATACAATACACTATCAATTGCATTGTTTGAATTAGCGGGGTTCATTCCGGGAAATGACCATAATAATGTATCTTGACCTGTAGAACCTGTAGCATCATATTGCACCATTTCTCCTTCACATATAGTAGTTGGAGTAGCAGTTAAAGAAATAGCAGTGGTGTCATTAGTTAACCAAGGGAAGAAATAATGAGTTACACTTAATCCCCAGCCACCTGTACCATTATAAGCATTCCATGTATTGTCATTCCATTGCTCCCAAGCAGTATTTGGGGTGGATTGTGCATCTGCATTAGTCACAACGGCAATGGTGTCACCTACTGCCATGTTTAAGTTAGCAAAACGTACTCCTACAAACACTTCTCCCGAAGCAGGAAGAGGAACAGCATTGTCAAACTCAATGAAAGGAATACCGGGAGTATTTGCCATAACATAAGACATAGGCAATGTTTTTGTACCTAATAAAGCACCAACTGTTCCACCTGTTCCATCATATACATTTACATCAATAGTCTTAGTTGGTGTATTGGTAGAAGCTCTTGCAAACCATATATAAGTACCTATTAAATAATTGAAACCACTTGTTTGAGTAGCATTATAATAATTTAACTTAGCTCTATCGCCATAGTTGTTTGTTCCTGCAACATATCCATTTCCTGCACCAGCACTATATAATGTTGGTGTCCATCCAAAATGAAAAGGACTACCGGTAGTATCCATATCTATAATTTCGCATGTTCCCGGTTGAACAACATTGATGTAGTTGGTTTTGGTTTCAGTATCATTACCGTTTGCATTGGTAACTGTTAAAGAAACTTCATACAAACCAATATTATTATAAGTAACCGTATGTGGACCCTGAGTATTTGCTGTAGCTGGTACAACACCTCCTAAGCTTTGGTTGTCAAAATTCCATGACCAAGTGGTAGGAGCAAATGTTGACTGATCTGTAAAAGTAACAGAACTACCTGCATAAACTGTGGTTACATTGGCTGTAAATTCAGCAACAGGAGGATTACTTAAGCTGGCAGAAACACATTGTAGAGCTTGAAAAGCATTTATTCTCCCTGCTCCAAGTCGTCCAATATAGCTAGGGTTGGCACCATCAATATTATCAGCAGAAGAATACATACAATTAATTAATGCTGTATTTGGCATGGTTGGATTTAAAGATTTCATTAAACCTAAAAGTCCTGAAACCATTGGAGAAGCCATAGATGTGCCACTCATATAAGAGTAGCTATTGTTTGGTATAGTACTCGCAATATTACTACCCGGTGCGGTAATGTCAACAGAATTACCGTAATTAGAAAAACTTGATTTCACATCATTTGTTGTAGAAGAAGCTACAGAAATTACATTGTTATAATTAGAAGGGTAATGAGGAGTATTATCATTATTCACATTGTCGTTTCCTGCTGCAGCAACAACTATAGAACCATTATTCCAAGCAAAATTAACTATGTTTTGTCCTGTGGTTGAGTAGCCTGTGCCTCCCCAAGAGCAATTAATAATATCAGCACCACTAACTGCGGCATAATAAATTCCATCATATCCATTAGTTACGGAGTTAGATCCAGCATTATTTCTTGTTGCTTTAACAGCCATAATACTAATACCAAAACCAATAGAAGAAACTCCAATGGTATTGTCTGTTTCTGCACCTGTAGTTCCGGCAACGTGTGTCCCGTGACTAAAAGCAGTAGTTGGTGGGTTTGGATTATTATCATTATCTCCAACATCATAACCGTTTACATCATCAACATATCCATTTCCATCATCATCAATACCATTATTAGGTATTTCACCCGGGTTAGTCCAGATTTGATTAGTTAAATCTGGATGAGTAATCTGTATTGCATTATCAACTGTAGCAACCACTATGTTGGCATTACCTGTACTAATGTTCCAGGCTTGTTCTGCTTGAATTTGAAATAAACCCCACATATTGGTAGTGTTGTGATATTGGTCGTTTGGAGAATAAGAAGTTTTATATAAAGGTACTTTTTCAGCATAATCAACAGCACCCGAAGCTTCTAATTCATTAATAAAAGCTTCTACGTTTTCTATATCATCAAAATCAATTAAATAAGTGTTTAACAAATCTTGAGAGGAATATGCTTTTGGAAATGGTCTTGAAAGTCTTTTAATAGTATGATTTACAAAAACATTTCTTAAAAAAGGCATAGATGATAATTTAATATTTTCATCATTAAATGTTTCAACATTGCCACTCTTAGAAGCTTGTTTTACAATAAAATTTTCTTCAGAATTTTTTATTTTAAACCAAATTTTACCGTCTTGATAATCTTCATAAACTTTTTGAGAATATCCGATACTTACAGTAAATGCTAACAGAAGTGTTAAAATACTTTTAAATAATAAATTTGTTTTCATAGTAGTTGAGTTTGATATTAAAATTTCGACCTAAAAGTAAGTATTTTTTGCGGAAAATACTTAGTCCTATGGCCAATTGACTTATCAACAATTGTTAATAAAACAAGCTCAATACTAATGTTTTAAAAGAGGAAGAAATGGGAGTAAATTAATGTTATGGAAGAAACAAAATGTATCCGGAATTAATACCTGACTGAAATTGATGGGAAAGTTGTTGGTTATTTTTGTAAACAGAAATAGTACTATTTTGTACAAAATCTTTTGCATCAGCAACATAAATTTCTTGAGTAATTGGGTGTATACCTAAGCTATAAAAAACCTCCCCATTATTGGAAACCCAATTTGATGTTGGTAAGGATGTATCATTAATATTCATTTTAAAAATATGATTATTAATGAAGTATAAGTTTTCTTTTGAGTTATCAATTATTAAATCTGACGGAGAGTGATTAATATTGCCAAATACCAAAGTTTGTTCAATAGTTCTTAAGGTTGGATTAAACTTTATCAATTGAGCATTAGCTTCATTAAAACCACCGTCACATAGTATCCAAATGTTATTATTTTTATCTAATACTAAGCTATTTGGTTGAATTCCTACCGAGATATTAGCTATAATTTGATGGTTAGTTGTATTAATGAGTATTAATTTGTTGTTACTCATGTCACAAACATAAGCAGTATCGTTATAAATAAGCATTTCCTCTGTCCAATTAGAGTTGGTTGTAATACTTCCAGAAATGGTGTTGTTTATTAAGTTTACAATGTTAATTTTATTAGAAAAGAGATTGCTTACATAAGCCGTTGATAAATTTATAGGCAGAAAATACCTAGGAGAATCAAAACCCGTAATGGTAGCTATTGAAGTAAAATCAGCTTTGTCAATTATTTCAATTTTATTAGAATTATTTACTACCACCGCTATTTTTTCATTGAAATAATAAGCAGATTGAGCTACATCGCCTAATGGATAATTATTGGCTTGTTGAAAAATACCGTGATGTACATTTCTGTTGGTGGAATTGTATAGTGTTAAAGTTGCGTTTCCAAAACCAAAGTTTCCTTCATTAACTATAATTACATCATTTTGAATAGAAGGGAAAATGGCATTTTCCTCACAGTTTTTACATTGTGGACCAAATTTTTCTTTTTTACAAGAAGAAAAAGTGAACATTAATAATGTTAAGCCAACTACAATATTTAAGGTGAATTTGCTCATAATTTAAAAGCTAAGGTTAGCATGTAGTTTCTTAATGGCATTGGTCTCCAAGCAATAGATTGGTAGGTTTGATTAAAAAGATTATTTACCTGGAAACGTAAATTAAAAGAGGTAGTTTTTAGTTTAATATCTTGAGAAAGAGAAATGTTAGAAATATAATTTGCCGGTAAGTACCAATTGTTATCCGTACTGATATATCTTAATCCGGTGTAATAATAACCGTAACTTAAGGAAGTGTTTTTATAGGTTAATTTTGCGTTTGCATTAAATTGATGTTGAGGTACATAAATTAACTGTTTGTAAAGTGCATCATCAGTATTTTTAGGTAAATCAATGTTTTTAGAAATAGTGTAAGCATAATTCCCTCTAATGCTTAAATCAACTTTATTGAGCTTGTATTTGATGGTTAGCGTGCTTTCAAAACCTTTATTTTCTACTTTCTTTAGATTGGTAGGACTCCAAATATTTCCTGCACTGGGCTGCCATAAAATCCAGTTAGAAACATGAGCAAAAAAGAAAGTGTTTTCTGTGGCAATGGTTGTCTTTCCGAAAGCTTTATGGTATTTTATTCCTGCTTCACTCATTTTCGCTTCTTCGGGTTTTAAATCGGAATTTCCACCGGGTGTCCAATATAAATCATTAAAAGTTGGATAATTGTGGTTTATTCCCGCAGCAACTTTTAATGTTACATCTTCCAATTTAGGAAGTTGATAACCTAATGAAATACTTGGAGCTAAAGGTTTGAAGTAATCATCAACAACAGTCATTCTATTAAAGACAGTCCAATTTAAGCGTTTTAAATTTCCGGAAAAACCTGTTAGCCAACTATTGTTGAATCTTTTGTGCTCGCTATTATAACCATCTGCTTTAGCTTGTTCATGTCTTATATTAATTTTATTTAAAAAAGTAATTTTATCGTTTATAAAATAATTGACATCTATATGGTTATCAATTAAAAGACTGTTATTTTTTGAGTTAATATCAATAAGTTTATTGTTGTAAATTAAGTTGTCGTGAATAAGAGCTGAACTTATTTTATAAGAGATTTTGTTTTTAAAACCAGTGGTATTGATTAACAAACGAAAAGATTCGTCTTGTTGGGTTTCATCATTTTTTTCTACCAACATGGTTGAGGGTAAGTTTCTATCGCTATTGAAATACCAAAACCTCATGCCAATGGTTTGGTTTTTTACTTTTTTATAAATGGCTTGTTGAAATCCGTATTGTTTTAAGGCTGCATTTTGAAGTCTTTCTTCAGGATTTTCTTTTTTGGAAAAGTTATAATATACTAAATCATTCTCTGCTTCGGAGTGTAAAATTCTTGTTTCGTAAAACCAATTGTTGGTTCCTAGATATGAAACTTTTCCACTATGAATTTGTTTACTAAAACTGCCTATGGAATAGTTATAATTTAACTTTACCGATTTTGCCGAATCATTAAAGTTGGGTAAAGAATTTTGCAGGTTTACACTACCTCCTAATGCACCATTTCCGTCAATTAGTCCACTTGCTCCGTAATGCAACTCTACTTTATCAAAAAATGGAGTAGGGTATAAAGAAAAATCTATTTGCCCGTTCATGGGTGAATTTAAAGAAACGCCATTCCATAATACACGCGTATGGCCTGCACCTGTACCTCTAAAAGATACGGAGGCTAAAGAACCTGAACCATAAGATTTAATAAAAATGGTAGAATTTTCTTGTAACAGTTGGGCTAAATTTTCAACAGATTTGGTGGTAACAGCATCTAAGTTGGTTGTTTTGTAAGTGGCGGATACTGCTAATTCTTCAATAACAAAAGGTTCAAATTTAATAGTGTCATTCAGTAATTGTCCAAAGGTAGTTTGAACGCAAAACAGGGTGAATATGACGCTTATTAATTTCATTAATTTAGCTGGCAGATGTGTTATAGTTTTATTATCTTATGTGTTGATACTTGTTTGTTGGCAATAATTTTTAAAAAATAAATACCTTTTTCTAAGTTAGTTGTATTAATAGTGTTATTTGATGGTGTTGTTTCTTCAACAAGTGTTTTACCATTCATATCAATAATGGAATAGCTATAATCAGTATTGATGTTTAACTCTAAAGTTAAATTAGTTGAAAATGGATTGGGATAAATTTGGTTGACAATTGGTTCATTTTCATTAATGTTGGTTGGTTGTTGATGAATGATACCAACAGCATCTAAATCAAAACCACCGGTAGGAAATGGAGTAGGGAAAGGGTCGTTAATAATATTATTTTCATCATCATAAGTGCCATAAGTTGGATTAATACTTCCGACTACATCAATAATTTTAACGTGAGTAATATTATTGACGTCCAACCCCGGAGTTCCATCAACATCGTCTAAATTAAAAGGAGTTCCGTATTGAGCTCGGTATTTTCCAGCCAAGTTATGAATATAAGTAGCATCCATATTGGCATTATTATCAAGTTGGGTAGTGTCTTGAGTTAGCGAATGAGCAGGAAATCTAAAAAAGTTGACACCATCTGAACTTACTTCAACAAAAGCAAGTTCTAAAAACTGTCCGTCAAATGAGTTTTCGAAAATAGCAAAATCTGCTCCGGAGCCATTTTTAATGGGAGCTGTAAAAGTTAAAACAGCACTGCCTCCATCACCAAGACTAACAACTCCTCCTGTTCCTGATTTTCCTAAAACATCAGTTATTGTTCCGGCTGTGGTTTTTCCCAAAGAAGTATCAACTATATTCTGCCATCCTCTTTCAATAGTGGCATTGGTGGCCCAAGCTACAAAAACAGATGAGTCTTTATGAATGGCAGTTGTTCCTACTTGACCAACAGCTGGTGCATAAGGTCCTTGGGCAATTATTTTGTTATTAAAAAATAACAGATTGATTATAAGTATTATGTATAGATAAAATTTCATAGTTTTAATTTTTTGGAATTAAGTCAATAAACCAAAAGCCATTTGTTTGATTATTAGAAGGTAAAGAGCAATCACTTGTTGTTTTTATGTTTAAAGGTTTATACACTATTTCTTTTTTAAGAAAAGAAATCTCATTTTTAAAAATAGGTCCGTCATAACAAAAAGTATGGTATTCGCCATTTTCGCCACAAGGATCAACATGAGATGGAAGTTGTTGGAGAAAAGAAGCATCTATTTCTTTGCCTATCCATTCTTGTTTTAAAAATCCATCATTAACACAACATAAAATGGTTTTAAATTTTTTAGAAATAAAACCATCAATCAAATCAGTGGTATTCGTATTCCATAAAGGGAAAACTGCTTTCATACCTATTTGAGCTAAATTGTTTTCTCTGTAGATTCTTAAATCTTCAAGAAAAATATCTCCAAAAATAACGTGTTCAATACCTTCTGCTTTAGCTTTTTGTAAGGTAATAGTCATTTGCTGCTCGTAAGCTTCGTTAGATGCAGTTGTAAGCCCCACTTTTAACACAGGAATTCCTATTGCTTCTACTTGCTTATCCAATAATTCTTCACGAACTCCATGCATAGAAATTCTTTTTACATCTTGATTGATAGTAGTTAAAAGATATTTTACATCAAACTGTTTTTCTGCTAACACTTTGTGTAAACAATAGGCAGAATCTTTGCCTCCGCTCCAACAAAATATGGCTTTTGGAATTGACATTAATTGTTTAGTTTTTGATTACTTTTTTAATTGCAGTTTGATTTTCGGTAGTATATTTTACAAAATAAATTCCGTTAGCAAAAGCACTTAAATTAATGGTATAATTTCTATCGTTAAGATTGTTTTTAACCAAAATGGTTTTACCTGTAATATCTATTAATGCTATTGAATTTAGATTAATACTACTAGTAATAGTTAAAAAACTAGTTGTAGGATTCGGATAAAAATTAACGTTATTAGTTTCTGATAATTCATTAATATTAACAGTTTGGTCATTAAAATTATCCATACAGAAAAAAGCAGGTGTATTCATTCCCCATTGTCCGGTATCAGAAGAGCTTAATAAAAAGGTTAAACTATCCACATTACCTAAAGAAGTTAAGTCAACCCATTGCCATTGTTTAACAATATAGTCTTGGTTGTTGTCAACAAATCGATAATCTGCCAAGTAAAAATTAACACTATCAGTAGTGATATTACCATTGGTGTAGCCTTTTATAGTTAATAAAAACCAATCGGGATCATTGCCTGTAGCACCTCCAAATTGTTTGGCAAAAGCATCTCCATCTCTCATACTGTTGGCAGCATAAGTGTTATTGGTAACAAACATACCTGTTACCGTATTATTTTGAGCAAGTCCGGAAAGTTGAATAACAGCATTATTTTGGGCAACAATATAGTTATCAGAGTTGTTGTATCCACTAGCTGCTTTAGAGGCATATAAGTTGCCAAAACCAGAGGTAACACTATCGGTTACATTTGAATATGCAAAACCTTGCGTCCAATATCCGGGAGCTCCCCATGCAGTGTCATAAACATTAGGGAAAACAGCTGTTCCGCTAGTAAATGTACTGTAAAAAGTACCATTTATGTGCGTTCCACTGTAGTCTGAGCCATTCCAATAACTGTTAATAGGTAAGTTTAGATTTTCGAAATCTGAAACTGTTTGAGCGTTGATGTAAGTTGCGGATAACATCAATCCGAGGAAAGCTGAGCTTGCCAATTTCATTTTTTTTCTCATCATCTTTTTTTGTTTTAATGAGGTTAATAAATAAATTAACTCAAGCCAATCAAATACTTAAACACAGCAGTTGGTTAACTTGTTTTTGAAAAAAATAAAGTGAAGAGAAATTTTTGTTAGAAATATTCTTCGCCTTTATTCCCGAAAGCATTTTGAAGTGAAGCACTTCTGTTAGTGGCAGGTCTCCTGACTTTCTCCTTATTTTTACGCCTTCCCGATGGTTAATCAGTGGCAAAATGTAAAAACTTACAGAGTTTACAGTTGCGGGTACAGTTCAGGTTTTTCACCTGATTCCCTATTAATTCCAGACGTTAAATCTGAAAACCAATAACGCAGCAAATGTATAACAAAATTTTAAAATGCAAAATTTTATGATGAAATGTTTATGAACATAAATAAAATTAGCTGTTTATATGTTGAGCGATAATCCATGCGGTAGTCCATGCGGCTTGGAAATTAAAACCTCCGGTAAGTGCATCAATATCTAGCACTTCTCCCGAAAAAAATAAGTTGGGGTGTAGTTTACTTTCCATGGTTTTAAAGTTAACTTCATTAAGTTTTATGCCTCCGCAGGTAACAAATTCTTGCTTAAAGGTAGTTTTTCCTTTAGAGAAATATTCATCGGCAGCCAAGATGTTGGTTAAAAGATGAAGTTGTTTTTTAGAAACATCTCCCCAATTGAGGTGTTCATCTATAGTAGCTTTTTGCAAAAAATATAAGGTTAATTTTTTAGGGAAATCAAACGGAAAAGCATTGCTTACTTTTTTGGTAGCAACCGTAGTTTTAAAGCCAGTTAATTGTGCTGTAATTTGTTCTGCGGATAAGTTGGGTAACCAATTAACAAAATAGGTAAAGTTATAGTTCTTTTCTTGCAGGAAACGAGCTGCCCAAGCACTTAGTTTTAATACTGTCGGACCACTCATTCCCCAGTGGGTAATTAATAACGGACCTTCTTCTTTGTAGTTACTTTCTTTAATTTTTATAGCTACATGGTTTACACTAATTCCCTGAAGTTCGCAAATGGGGTGTTGAGGTAAATTAAATGTAAAAAGAGATGGAATTGGTGGTTGAATGGTATGTCCTAAATCGGTTAAGAACTGATATTGCTCTGCTTTGTTAAAACCTCCTGCGGTTACCACAATTTTTTCAGCTGTAAATTCTCCGTTGTTGGTAGTTAGTTCAAAACCATTAGTTAAGGGCAAAATTTTTTCTACTTTAGTTTCAGTAATTATGGCTATTTTATGTTTTTTAGCAAGGTGTAAAAAGCAATTCACTATGGTTTCGGAAGTGTTGGAAACAGGAAACATTCTTCCGTCACTTTCAGTTGTTAGTTCAATATTTTTTGATGCAAACCATTCAATAGTATTAAGTGGTTGAAACTGATAAAAAGCACCTAACAATTCTTTTCCTCCTCTAGGGTAATAGTTACTAAGTTCTTTAGGCTCAAAACAAGCATGAGTAACATTACATCTTCCACCACCAGAAATTTTTACTTTTTTTAATAAGTGAGAAGTTTTTTCCAAAATAGCAACAGATAGGTGGGGATGAAGTTCTGCAATATTGATAGCAGCAAAAAAACCGGCAGCACCACCTCCAATTATTATTACGTTAACATGTTGCTTACTCATAAAAGTGATTGAAAATGGTTTTTATAAGATAAAATTACCTCTTTATTTATAACAGCGTGTTGTTTTATTCTTCCTAAGCAGTTAACTTTTGTATGGGACAAAATAAATTCTTCGCTATCCGTATTTTCCTCACCATTAAAAATAATTCCTTTTATGTTGATATTTCGAGTTTGTAAGCTTTCTATGCTCAACAATGTATGGTTAATGCTTCCCAAATAATTTTGAGAAATTAAAATTACTTCGGTAGGTATTTTTTCAATTAAGTCAATAATTAAATCGTTGTCGTTTATAGGAACCATTAATCCTCCGGCACCTTCAATTATTAAATTATTATTAGTAGTAGGAAGCCGGATTTCGTTTAAATTTATTTCAATACCATCCATTTTTGCAGCAGCATGTGGAGACATGGGATGAGTTAAACAATAGGCTTCTTTATGAAAAACAGATTTCTTGTTGCTAACTAGTTTTTTTACCTTATTAGTATCCGAATTTTCTATATCTCCCGCTTGTACTGGTTTCCAATAATCGGCTTCTAAGGCTTCGGTTAAAATAGCTGAAACGATTGTTTTGCCTATGTTGGTTCCTATCCCTGTTATAAAATAATTCATTAATTATATTTTTAATGTATTTACTAAATTATCAACTTCTTTTTTTGAATTAAAACTATGCAAACAAATTCTCAAACGTTCTTGTCCCTTAGGAACTGTTGGAGAAAGTATTGGTCTTACATCGAAACCATTTTGTTGTAGTTTATCTGCCATTGCTTTAACTTCGTTATTACCGGGAACAACAATACATTGTATAGGACTATCTGAATAGATAATTTGAGATTTGAAATTTGAGATTTGAGATTTAAAGTTAGTTATGAGTTCTTTTAATTGGTCAATTCTTGATAAATTTTGAAGCAAAAACTCATGAGCATTTTTTATGGTAATAATGTTATGAAGCGGTAAAGCTGTAGTATAAATAAAAGCTCGGGAGAAGTTAATTAAATAATCTCGTAACTCATTACTACCTAAAATTGCTGCACCATGTACACCAAAAGCTTTTCCGAAAGTTACAATTCGAGCAAAAATGTCATTTTCTAAGCCTAACTCACTCACTAATCCTTTTCCATTACCAAAAATACCTACAGCATGTGCTTCATCTACAATCAGTGCAGCGTTGTATTTTTTACAAATAGCAACTATTTCGGTGAGTGGGGCATGGTCACCATCCATAGAATAAACAGATTCAACTACCACATATATCAATCCTTTAGCGTTGCTTAGTTTTTGTTCTAATACAGCTAAGTTATTATGAGTAAAAGAGAAATGAGTTGCATTACTAAGCCTAATTCCATCTCTTATGGAGGCGTGGATAAATTCATCATAAATAATAGTATCGTTTCTTTGTGGTAGACATTGAAAGAGTCCAATATTAGCATTATAGCCCGAATTGAAAATTAGAGCAATAGAAGTGTTATAAAAGTTGGCTAAAAAAACTTCTGTTTCTTCGGTTAATTCATAATTTCCGGAAATTAATCGTGAACCTGTTGCTCCATAATTTAAGAGTTTAGGTGTGTTATTGTTTATATGGTGAATTACTGCTTCTTTAGCAAAACCTAAATAATCATTAGAGCAAAAATCAATTAAATTTTTATTATGCTGAAGTGTTCTAAAAGCATTGTAGGATATACTTTTACTAATCCGTTCGTTTATAAATTTATTGTGGTCGAGCATTTTTTTGTTTACTGATAGTGTTATCAATTTTACATGGCTAAAGTAAGATTTTTAGTGTAAGCTTAATAATAAATGATAAGTGGATTTTACACATTTCAGATTAAGTAATTATACTTAAACAAATAGGAATAATTTAAGTGATAAGCCGTAAAAAACAAATCCACTTGAGTAGTAACTTTATGACAACAATTATTGATAAAAAATTAAATGATAGAACAAGCTAACTTTTCGCTTCAAAAAGTAATTAACAAATTATTAGAAATTACCACTAAAGAAAAAGACATTGACACTTTTTTGACAAAATCTTTAGATATTATTGTTGATGAAATAGAATTATTAGGTTTTTTGAATAAAGGAATAATATTTCTGAAAAGAAATAATGAGTTTATGAAAGTTATTGCTCATAAAAATATAGATGAAGCAGTACTTCAGGAATGTGGAAATATTAGAAAAAAAGATTGTGTATGTGGAAAAGCCTTATGTTCAATTACGCATCAATTTAAAAAAGATGTTGAAAAAATTCAAGATAATAAGGTAATACTTACGGAAAAAAATATATGTTCTTTTCCTATTAATTATAAAGATAATTGTTATGGTGTTTTAACACTTTATTTAAAAGATGAATTATATTATTATGAAACTACAGTAAATGAAATTACCTCTATATGTAATACTATAGGATTAGTTATTCATGAAAAAAGAATGCAACGATATGCAGATTTTGTGAAAAATAAACTAGATGTAAGTTATGGAGATCAGTATTTTAAACATCTTGCTAATTTTTTTATAGAAGAGTTTAAAATGAAGTATTGTTTTATTGGGACTTATGGTAATAGTTTAGAACAAATTAGCTCCATTGTATTTATGGATAATCATAAACAATTAGATAATATTATTTGTGACATAGAAAATTCTCCAAGTGGAGTTTTATTAAGAGACCATTTTTCTATGTTTCCAAAGAATGTTCAAACTATTTTTCCGGATGATATTGAATTAAAAAAATATGATATTCAAAGTTATGTTGGAATATTATTACATAATGAGAATAAAATTCCTGTTGGAGCTATAGTATTAATGCATGATAGAACTATAGATGAAGAAGAACAAGAGGACATGAAACAAGTACTTTCTATTTTTACACCTAGGTTGAGAGGAGAGTGTGAAAGAAAATTATATGAAAATAATTTATTTATAGAACAAGAAAAGTATAAAAATATAATTGAAGAATTGCAAGATGTTTTTATTAGAACAAAAATTACGGATGATGGTAATGAAATAATTGAAGCATCACCCTCTGCGTTTAAGTTTTCAGGATATAAACCTGAAGATTTAATAGGGAAGTCACCAGAAGTCTTTTATTTTGATTTGAATCAAAGGAAAGAATTTTATCAAAAACTTTTTGAAGAGAAGGTGGTTCATAATTTTCCTTTAACATTTTTGAAGAAAAACCAAGATTTAATTCATGCTAAAGTAAATGCTCAATTAATATCTGATAAAAATGGTGTTCCAACAGAAATTAGGTTGTTTGGTAGGGATATTACAGAATCTATTAATGAAGAAATAAGAAAAGAAATAGCTTATGTTGTAGCCAAAAAATCGCAACGAAGAACAATTGATATAAATACTATATCTGAGTATTTATATAAAATGCTAGGGAGAGTTACTAATGTATCTAATTTTTACATTTCATTTTTTGATGAAGTAGAAAAAACTATATTTTTTCCGGTTCATGCTGATGGAGAAAATAATAAGATTGAATTTGAGGTAGAAAAAGAATTTAATTTTAATGGTTTTTTTGAATATATTATTTCATGTAAATCATCTATAATTCAAAATGAAGGCGAGTTACATGAATTAATATCAAGAAATAGATTAAAAGTTCATAGAACTGTACCAAAATCATTAGTCTCCTTCCCTATAAGAAATGAAGGAAAAGTGGTAGGAGCTTTAACGGTTATGTCTTACACCACCTCAAAAACAATTTGCAATAGTGATTTGGAATTGCTTGAGTTTGTTTCTACTCAATTATCAATGATAGTGGAAAGAGAGCAATGGCAAAAAAGTTTAGTGGAGAAAGAAAAATACTTTAGAACCTTAGTAGAAAGTTCTCATGAAGTTATTGGAATTGTTGATGTTAATGGTATAATGCAATATATATCTGAATCGGTTAAAAGTATTTTAGGATATAATTCTTATGAAATGATAGGAAAGTCTTTTGTTGATTTTGTTCCAGAGTATTATATTCAACAGGTTAAACAAAATTTTTATAAAACAACTCATCGGATAAGAAATAATAATTCTGATACGGTAAAAGTTATAAATAAAGATGGTGAAACACGAATTATAAATTTTACTTTAAATAATCAACTAACAAACAATGTTGTACAGGGGATTGTTTTTAATGCTCAAGATATAACTGAAAAACATTATGCTCAAAAAAAGTTGGAGGCATCTAAGGCTAAATTAGTAGAACAAGAGAAAAATTACAGAAATATATTTAATAACTCTAATGATGGAATTGTGTTATTTGATGAAAATTTTAAGATAATAGATGTTAATAAAAGAATGACAGCTATATCTGGATTTACTAAATCTGAATTACTTGAAAGTTCAATTTTAGAAACACTACAATATAACGAAAATAATGAAACAATTAAAGAAATTAGAAAGTTAGATGGTATTAATAAAAAAAGTGTTATAGTAGAAAAAATTATCCCTCACAAGGAAAATAAAATATTTTATTGTAAAGTATTTATTAAAAAAATACTTGAAAGTGAAAATGAACAAGGATACTTTATTGCTTTTATAACTGATATAACGAAAAGTAATGAGGCCATACAAAAAGCTATTGATTTAGAAAATGCATTGCACTATACAACAAATGTTATTTATGTTGATTTGGCAGGTAAAATAATGAATGTGAGTGAAAATGTTTCTAAAAAATCAGGATACTCTAAAAAAGAATTAATAGATGCTAGTACCAAAATTTTTAATTCTAATTTCCATCCTAAAGAGTTTTTTACAGAAATGTGGAACACTATTTTAAAAGGAGATGTATGGAGTGGTGAAGTAAGAAATAAAAGAAAAGATGGTACTATTTACTGGATATATTCTACAATAATTCCTATTAGAGATATTTATAATAAAGTATCTTATTTTATTAATGTACAGCAAGATATTACAGAGGTTAAACAAGTAAAGTTAAATAGAATTAGAGATGTAATAGATGCCCAAGAAAAAGAAAAAGAAAATTTTGCGAAAGAATTACATGATGGCTTAGGACAAATATTATTAGCATCTAAAATGAATTTAAGTTCATTGCAAGAAGACATGGAAAAATTAGATGAACCAATTTTACATGTGTACAATAATTCCATGAAATTGTTGACAGCATCTATTCAAGAAGCAAGAAATGTTTCTCATGGGTTAATGACAAGAGTTTTAGCCCAGTTTGGGTTAGCTCAAGCAATAGATGATGCTATTAATAATGTTAATATGCTTGATAAGTCCTTAGTTTTTACTTTTAAACACAATATAGAAGGGGTAAGGTTTGAAGGAGAACAAGAAAAAGCTCTATATAGAGTAATTCAGGAATTAATTACTAATATTTTAAAACACTCAAAAGCTAATAAAGCTTCAATAAACTTAAATTTAGATAATAACCTATTGCATATTAAAGTGAAAGACAATGGAGTAGGTTTATTTAAAAATCTTAAAAACAATGGTAGTAAGGGTATAGGACTAAAAAATATTGAAACAAGACTCGATTATCTTTCTGGAACTTTTAAGATAAATGAAAAAGTTAAAAATGGCACAGAAGTTAGCATTATTGTTCCAGTTAGTTTTTTTGATAAATAGATTGGGGTTTGAAGTTTTAAACATGAAATAATAACAGATAAACAAAATAAAAATATATAAAAATGATAAACATATTAATAGTAGACGACCATCAAATAATTAGAAATGGAATAAAATTAATGCTTAGAACTGTTCCCGAATTTAATGTTATTGCCGAAGCTGAAAATGGATTAGAAGCTGTTGAGTACGTAGAAAATAATGCCGAAAATATTGATGTTATTCTTATGGATATTAGTATGCCTAAGCTAAATGGAATTGAAGCTACTAAATTAATAAAAGAAAAATTTCCTGAGTTAAAAATAATAGCCCTCACTATGCATTTGGAAGAAAGCTATATTAAAGATATGATAAAGTCAGGAGCATCTGGTTATATGCTTAAAGAGAGTGATAAAAATATTGTAGCAAAAGCAATAAATTTAGTTGCTCAAGGAGGAAACTATATTGATAAAGAAGCAGAAAATTTTTTTAAGCACTAAGACTTTAATGCTTTTCTGATTTCTTTAGCTTTTTCGGCAGCTTGTTTATTTTTTTCAATAATATGTCCCGGACGACTCCATTTTACTTTTTCTTCAGAAGTAGGTAATGGAGTATCTTTTCTTATTTTAACTTTTCCGGTATTGTCTTTTTTCTTTTCTGAAGGTGTTAACCCTAAAAGATTAAACAATTGCATATCTTCATTATCTCCCGGATTTGGAGTAGTAAGCAATTTATCTCCTGCAAAAATAGAACTTGCTCCAGCCATAAAACATAATGCCTGACCTTCTTTACTCATTTGCATTCTTCCTGCAGATAGTCTTACCGTACTTTTTGGGAAAACAATTCTTGTGGTAGCTATCATTCTAACAACATCCCAAATAGGAACAATTTCTTGTTCTTCTAAAGGAGTTCCTTCAACAGGAACCAATGCATTTATCGGAATAGACTCAGGAGCTTCACTTAGTTTTTGTAGCCCCATTAACATACCAATTCTATCATCAACCGTTTCTCCCATACCTATAATTCCGCCCGAACAAACTTTTAAGGCACTTTTTCTAACATTTTCTAAGGTTTCAATTCTATCGTTAAACCCTCTTGTAGAAATTACTTCTTTATAATATTCCTCAGAAGTATCTATGTTATGATTGTAATAATGTAAACCTGCCTCAGCTAACCTGCTAGCCTGACTTTCCGTTACCATTCCTAAAGTACAGCAAACCTCCATATTCATAGCACTTAAGCCTTTTACCATTTTTATTACTTGATCAAAATCTTTTCCATCTTGAACGTTTCTCCAAGCAGCTCCCATACAAACTCTGGATGAACCTGTAGCTTTTGCAGCCTCTGCCTTAGCCAATACTTCATCTAATGGCATTAAATCATTTTTTTCTATGTTGGTATGGTATCTTGCTGCTTGCGGACAATAACCACAATCTTCCGGACAACCACCTGTTTTTATAGAAATAAGTTTACTTACTTGAATTTTTAACGGATCGTGATATTGACGATGCACGGTGGCTGCCTCATATATTAACTCCATTAAAGGTTGGTTGTATATTGCTAAAATTTCTTCTTTTGTCCAGTGTTTATTATTGTCCATATTTATTGTTTTGTGAGAGAGCAAAGATAATAGAAAAATAGTTGAATTGATAAATCCTAAACTTTTAACTTTACCAACTTTATAAATTTTCTACTTATGAGAATAGATATCATTACCGTTTTACCTGAATTATTAGAAAGTCCATTTAATGCTTCTATATTAAAAAGAGCTCAAGAAAAAGGCTTGGTAGAGGTTGTTGTACATAATTTAAGAGACTATTCGACTAATAAACAAAAAAGTGTTGATGATTATGCTTTTGGTGGTGGAGCAGGAATGGTGTTACAAATTCAGCCTATTGCAGATTGTATAGAAAAATTAACAGTTGAAAGAACATATGATGAAATAATCTACATGACACCTGATGGTGAGACATTTAATCAGAAAATAGCCAATCAACTTTCTCTATATAAAAATATTATCATTCTTGCAGGACATTACAAAGGGATAGATGAAAGATTAAGAGATCTTTATATTACCAAAGAAATTTCTGTTGGAGATTATGTGCTAACAGGTGGAGAATTACCTGCAGCAATGGTGTGTGATGCCATTATTCGATTAATTCCGGGAGTTATTAGTGATGAAACATCTGCATTAACAGATTCTTTTCAAGATGGTCTGTTATCACCACCGGTATATACCCGTCCGGAAGATTATAAAGGAATGAAAGTGCCGAAAATTTTATTAAGTGGCGATCACAAAAAAATTGAACAATGGCGAGAAAAACAAGCTTATAAAAGGACTAAAGAAAGAAGACCTGATTTACTTGATTAGTAAATCAGGTCTTTAGATGCGATAAAACTAGTAAGTTATTCCTTAATAAATTTTATGTTAGTTTTGTTGTTTCCATTTTTTAGACTTATAAAATACATGCCATTATTTAAACTGCTTGTTTCCAATAGAATTTTATTTACTCCTTTAGTAGTTAAGTGCTGATTATTCAAAATAATTCTTCCTGATACATCATAAATAGTAATTACAGTAATTTCGGTAGAGTTAGTGTTAAATTCTAATACACCATTATTAGTAATTGGGTTAGGATAAACAGTAGGATTAGAAATATTATCCTCAATTTTAACAGAAACTATGTCTGAGTATTCAAATTTACCATCAAAATCGGTTTGTTTTAATCGATAATAAGATGTGCCAATATAAGGTTTTTCATCTAAAGAGTTATAAGATTTAAGTTCTGAAGAGTTTCCAGCTCCATCAACAATGCCTATTACTTCAAAATTTTCTCCATCAATAGATTTTTCAATGGTAAAGTAATCGTTATTGATTTCAGAAATAGTTTTCCAATCTAATACTACATTTCCAGATTCTTTAATATAATTAGCATTAAAGCTCAATAATTTAATTGGTAATACGGTTGCTCCTACAAAGTAAGGGCAATGTTGCGAATGCGTACAGGTTGATGGTACCGTAAAGGTATAACAGAAAACATAGTTATTACCAACGGTTAATCCGGAGAATGTTAAGCTAGATAACGTCCCTGTTTGAATTGCACCACCACAAGTAGCGTTATATAAAGACCATGAAAATCCTGTCACATTGCCACCACTACAGTTGGAGGTGATGATTACATTAAAATCAACGCTAGTAGCAGTTGCTTGAAAAGAATAACAAAAAGTATTAGCACTACTTGGTTGTAATTCTGGAACAAAAGGAGAAGTTTGGCAATCAGCCACAACAGTTGTAGTAGTTGGATTAGTTGGATATCCTGATGCAGTTCCACAAGGTGTAGAACATTGATCACAAGGAGGGTCTGGTTCTCCTGTGCTTATACAAAACTCAGCACTGCCACCATTACCACATGGACCTCCGGGAGAATAACATACTTGTACGTAGTATGTGTTTCCAACAGTTAATCCTGAAAGTGAGTGTAAGTCATCCAGTGGAGTTCCTGATAAACAAGATATTTCAGATCCTACACACGAACCTGTTGCTGCATAAACATTGGATGAAATATGACAACCACTTGTTGCTGTTACATCAATATTTACAAACATACTAGTTCCTGTTGCAGTAAAAGAGTACCATGAACATTGAGAACCGGCAAACAAACAAGAACTAGCTGCTTGAGTTCCACCACTACAGGTAGTTCCATTAATACAAGAAGCACCTGATGTTAATGTTGTAGCTGTTGGGCAAGTTCCGTTAGTTGTAGGAGTACACGCACCTCCTGCAAAAGTAAAAGTGGTAGTTAAAAAGGATGAAAGTATAAATAGATATAATTTTTTCATATAAATAAAGGTGTTTTTTGTTTATTAGGATTATTCCGTTATATAAGTAGAAACGGGAGTAAAGTCTTTTGCATAGATTATTGAATAAGGCAGGATTTTAATTTTAGTTTGTTCATCTACAATAATGTATTCTACTTCTTCTGCTTTTCTTTTTTCGTTTACAGTAAATAAAATTTCATTATCTATTAAAGGAATTCTTTCCGTTGCTTTGTAAATAATTTGGTAAGTACCTTCTTTTGGTAACTCTTTGGCAAAAGTAATTTCACTTATTGTTTGAACTTGTTCCTTCTCAACAGTTTTAGAAACGTTATTTTGACTATACAAAAATGAAGTTGTAAAAGTTATAAATGAAACAGTAGTTATAAGAAATTTCATATTTTAATTAGTTTTATAAGTAAATCCACTTAGAAAATTTTAACAAAAATACTTATTTTGAACGTAAAATTTAAAACAGATTTAATTATTTTGTTAATTTTAAGTAAGTTATCAAAGTTGTTAGGAATTCAACAAAACGTATATTTGCAACAAATATTAATTTTATGAAAAAGAATTTATCAATACTATTATTTTTCCTTGCTTTTGTAGAAGGTGGAGCAGTAATGTGTGTGGAATTATGTAGTGCTAAAATTTTATCGCCTTATTTTGGGACTTCTATTTATGTATGGGCAGCAGTATTGGGAATAACCTTAACGGCATTAACTTCGGGATATTATTTCGGAGGTTATCTATCTTCAAAAAAGAGTACTACCAAAGCAGTAGCTTGGCTAATGTTAATTGGTGGTTTATTGCTTGCTGTAACACCAATAATTAGCAACTTTATTTTACCTATTACCATCAATTTTTCATTAATAACCGGAACTATAGTTTCATTAATGTGTTTTTTATTTCTCCCGTTAATGTTATTTGGAGCCGTTTCGCCAATGCTTATTAATTTGCTTACTTCACAAGCAAACGAATCCGGTAAAAATAGTGGGACAGTTTATGCAGTATCTACTTTAGGAGGTATATTTTCTACTTTTTTAGTAGGGTTTTATTTGTTGCCAACTTTTGGCATCACAGTTACTTTGTATGCATATGGCATGTTAGTATTATTTACAGCTATTGTTTTATTTGTTTCTTCAAAAAATATAGATATGAAAGTAGCAATAGTGGCACTTTTTGCTTTAATATCTTTAAATTTTTCTAACCATAAAACTCCCGGAGTTATTGTTGAATCTGAAGGGATTTTAGGAAATATAAAAGTAATGGATAGACAGTATCCCAATGGAAAAGTGTATAGGGAATTGATGGTAAATAACATTTCTCAAACCATTATGGATAGAAATAATCCAAACGAAAGTTTGTGGAATTATGTAGATGTTTTAATGTATAACATTAACAATTATAGTAATGGAAAAAAAGCATTGTTGTTAGGAATGGGAGGTGGAACAGTTTATAAACAGTTAATTGCTAATGGTTATAAGGTTGATATTGTAGAAATAGATGCACGAATAGAAAAGTTAGCAAAAGAATATTTTTATATTGGGAAAGATGTTGAAGTAATTATAGATGATGCCAGACATTATATTCGTACAACAGACAAAAAATACGATGTTATTATTTACGATTTGTACCATAGTGAAACCCCTCCAGTTCATTTAATGACAAAAGAAGCATTTGCAGATATCCAACAACAATTAAATGAAAATGGAATGTTAGTAGTAAATTTTTATGGTTTTATAAGTGGAAGCAAAGGAAGAGCTGCTCGTTCTTTATATACAACTTTAAAACATACTAATTTTGATATTCATTTAATTGCAACAGACGGAGAAGAACACCAACGAAATTTATTATTTATGTGTGGAAAGAATGAGTTAAAAGCTAAGCAACAAATTATTCATAAAATGATTTACGAAATGGATATGAATTTTAATGACGCACTATTATTAACAGACAACAAACCTGTTTTAGAACATATTTATTTAGAAGCTGCCCTTCAATGGCGAAAAGATTACAACGAACTGAATGCCAAGAATTTTTTGAGGTAGCTAAAGTTTTCATTTTTTACTTGGCTCGAAGAATTTATTAAAGGTACTTTTGCACCTTTTTTCACAAAACCTAACTAAAAATGAAGAAATATTTCAATTTATTTGATTTAACACAAAAAGTAAATTACAGAACAGAAGTATTATCCGGTTTAACAGTTGCTTTAGCACTCGTTCCCGAAGCAGTAGCTTTTTCATTATTAGCAGGATTATCTCCACTAACTGGTTTGTATGCAGCTTTTGTAATGGGTTTAGTTACTGCTATTTTAGGTGGTCGTCCGGGAATGATTTCAGGAGCTACAGGAGCTGTTGCTGTTGTTTTTGTAGGACTAATAGCTGTGTTAAAACAACAAAACCCCGATATTTCAGTAGATGAAATTACCCAATATGTTTTTGCCACAGTAATACTTGCGGGTGTTTTACAAATATTAGTAGGTATATTAAGGTTAGGAAAGCTAATGCGTTTAGTACCTCACCCTGTAATTTTTGGTTTTGTAAATGGTTTGGCAATAATTATTTTCATGTCTCAGTTAAGCCAGTTTACAACGGATAGTACAGACCCAAATGCACCTTGGATGCAAGGTGCACAACTATTCACTTTCCTGGGATTAGTATTGTTGTCTATGTTAATCATTTGGGGCTTACCTAAGCTTACTAAAGTTGTTCCGGCTGCATTAACAGCTATTTTAGTAATTTTTGGATTGGTTTATTTTCTAGATATAGATACAAGTACTGTAGGAGATATTGCTTCTGTAAAAGGTGGATTTCCCCCATTACATATGCCCACAATTCCGTTAGATTTAGATACTTTGTTATTAATTTTTCCTTATGCAGCAATTGTTGCAGGGGTAGGACTAATAGAAAGCTTACTAACACTAAACATTGTAGATGAAATTACTGAAACCAGAGGGAGAGGTAATAAAGAAGCTGTAGCACAAGGCGTTGCTAATGTTTGTTCGGGTTTTTTATCAGGAATGGGTGGTTGTGCTATGATAGGTCAGAGCTTAATTAATATTTCTTCAGGAGCAAGAGCAAGACTATCAGGAATTGTAGCAGCTATTATGTTATTAGTTTTTGTAATGTTTGGATCCGGATTAATTGAAAAACTACCTATGGCAGCACTTACCGGTTTAATGATTATGGTTTCCATTGGCACCTTTGAATGGGCAAGTTTAAAAACATTTAAACGTATGCCTAAATCGGATGTTTTTGTAATGGTTATGGTTACTTTAATTACCGTATTCTTACATAACTTAGCATTGGCAGTAATTATAGGAGTAATAATAGCTGCACTTGTTTTTGCATGGGATAATGCCAAAAGAATTAGAGCAAGAAAACACATTGATGAAAACGGAGTAAAACATTATGAAATTTATGGTCCATTATTTTTTGGTTCAGTAATAGCTTTTAATGAAAAGTTTGATGTTTTAAATGACCCAGATGAAGTAATTATAGATTTTGAAGAGAGTAGAGTGGTGGATATGTCTGCAATTGAAGCGTTAAATAAATTGACAGAACGATATGATAAATTAGGCAAAAAAATTCATCTTAAACATTTAAGTGCAGACTGTAGGGCTTTACTTAAAAATGCAGATAAAATAATTGATGTTAATGTTATGGAAGATCCTACCTATAAAGTTGTTGTGGATAGAATTTAAAATCTTAAAAATAAGTATTTATACGTAGTTGTTTTCAGTATTACCTACATTGTATACAGCTTTGAGTACTTTTAAATTTGTCATATTAATTAGAGATTTTACTAACTAAAAATAGTTATATGGAAACAATTAATATATTACTGGTTGACGACCATACATTGATTAGAGAGGGACTGAAATTAATTCTTAAAAAGAATAAGAATTTTAAAATAATTGGTGAAGCTTCTAATGGAGTAGAAGCAATAAGGTATATTGATAAGAATGCTGAAAAAATTCATGTGGTAATGTTAGATATTACTATGCCGGAATTAGATGGTTTTGAAGTAGCTAAAATTATTAAACAAAACCATCCTGAAATTAAAATTTTGGCATTAACCATGCATAGCGAAGAATCTTACATTACAAAAATGATAGATGTTGGTGTTCATGGCTATGTATTAAAAGATTCAAATTTAGAAGATTTATCAACAGCTATAAAAACTATTTTAGAAGGTAAACCTTATTACAGTAGTGATGTGTCTGCAATTATGATAAATAGTTTAATGAATAAAGATAAAAAGAAAGATAATAGCGAATTAGACAATCTTACAGATAGAGAAGTACAAATTATCAATTTAATTACGGAAGGTATGAAAAGTAGTGAAATTGCCGATCAACTTAGGTTATCTACCAGAACAATTGAGGTGCATAGAAGAAATTTAATGAAAAAATTAGATGTTAAAAATACAGCAGAATTGGTAAGTTTTGTTTTAAAGAGTAAATTAATTTCATAGTTAATTTAGATAGAGTAGTAAGTTGTAAAGCCCTTGGAACTTTTTCAGGGGCTTTACTTTTAAACTATTTTTTTTGTAATATACTCTGAATTAAAAAGTCTTAGTGCCCCCATATATTTTAATTGGAAAGAAATTAAATCACCAATATGGTAATCTTTATCTGATTTTTCGATATCTAATACCAACATATCAGAACTAGCGCCAACAATAGTTATATTTTTATCTTCAGGAATTATTAAATCTGAGTTGGCAACATCTAATACACCTAAGTCTATAATAGCTCTGTGATGTGTTTTTCCATAGTCATCGGGATTAACTTCAAATTCTTCTCCGCTAGGATTTTCTCCCATAGCACCTGTAGGGTTTATAGGTTTTTCGGTTATTTCTATAATTTCAGCATAGAGTTTAAAAACATCGGTTTCCATGCCTTCAAAAGTTTCTCCGGTAATTAAGTTGTTACCAAAAAACAAGGCTTCACCAACTCTAAAATGGTTAATCCCGGCAGGTAGTTGTTTCATTAATAACAATGGAATTACTACACTTGTTCCACCTGTAACCCAAGGTATTTTTCTATTAAATTTGGCTTCTATTAATTGTTTGTATAAACTTAATTGCACCATTTTATCTTCCGATGGATAAACTCCGTGCAAGCAGTTAAGATTGGTCCCTATTCCTGTAACTTTTATATTAGGTAATTTAAAAATAGAACCATAGAAGTCCATTAAATCATCACCCATAACACCTTCACGCAAATCTCCCAACTCTACCATAATAATAACTTTATGGGTTTTGTTTTGCCTAACGGCTTCTTCCGAAAGCCATTTTATAGTTTCAAATTCGGTATTAAAACTAGCATCAGCATACTGAACAATTTTTTTGATACTTCTTTTTGCCGGAGGCTTTATGTAAACGGTATCAATTTCCGGAGCAAGCTTTTTAATCTTTACCAAATTACTTACACGAGCATCACAAATTTCTTTAATATTTAATTTAAGTAATTCTTTAAGGTAAAACTCGTTGCCACATAATAGTTTACTTACTACAGCCCATTCTATATTATTCGACTTAAAAAGCTTATCGAGGTAGTTGTAGTTCTTTTTTAGTTTATCTCTGTAAAGTTCTATAAAAGCCATAATTCTATTATTTTATAATTTTTCTGGGAATATCTTCGGGCAAACGGGTAAGTAGTTCGTAATTTAATTGGTGACTCATTTCTCCAAAAGAGTTAACAGAGATAGTAATTCCATTTTGTTGACCAATCAAAACTACTTCATCCCCTTTCTCAACTTCAGGTATATTAGTAATGTCAACAATCATCATGTTCATATTTACTAAACCAATTACATCTACACGATGACCTCTTATAATTGCTTTTCCTTGATTACTTAATGAGCGACTAAAACCATGCGCATATCCAACAGGAATAGTAGCAATTTTCATATCTGTTTCGGCTAACACTGTTGTTCCGTAACTGATGTATTCTCCAACTGCTACAGCTTTTGTTCCCATAACATAACTTTTCCAGGTAATTAAAGGTTCTAAAGGATTAGTGTTGATTTTATTTTTAGTGTAGTATTTCATTTGCGATTCTCTGCTAGGCCAAAAACCGTATTGCATTATTCCTACACGAACTAAATCGTTTATAGTTTGAGGGTAATTAATAATAGCAGCTGAACATGCTAAATGTTTTTGCCTGAAATCTAGATTATTACTTTTAAAAAATTTGTAAACCCTATTGTAAACAACAATTTGTTTTTTTACTCTAAAGTAATTGGTAATACTTTCTGCTCCGGCAAAATGAGTGCACAACCCTTTTACATCTAAGTGTTGTTTATTGTCTTCAATAAAATGAATAACATCTTTTAGTTCATCTACACAAAAACCTGTTCGGTTCATGCCTGTTTCAATTTCTATGTGAACAATGGCTTTTTTCTTTAGTTGTTTGGCAATTTTAACAGCCTTTTGCAATCTTTCTAAATCGAATACAAAAAATTCAATGTTTAAATTGATGGTCCATTCCAGTTCCTGTGTAGAATCTGCAACTCCCATTATTAATACAGTACTTTCTCCATTGCTTACTTTTTTAAAGCGATGTGCTTCGTAAGCACTGAAAACAGAAAAATGGTTTACACCAACCTCTTCAGCCATTGGAGCAAAAGTTTCTATGCCGTGTCCGTAGGCATTTCCTTTAATTACAGATGAGAAAATACAAGATTCGCCAATGAGCGAACGTATAAATGTTAGGTTGTTTTGATATGCGCTTTTATTTATTTCTATTGTTGAGGTAACATCCATTTTAAAGGTACTATCTTAAGTTAATAATTTTTGGGCTATATTAATAAACATAGCAGTTCCTATTGGAGCAATTTCATCCGGAAAATCGTAATCAGGATTATGCAGTCGTGGAGTATTTTCACCCGATCCCAATCCAAACATTGCTCCTTTATATATAGTAGTGAAAAGTCCAAAATCTTCTCCCCAAGGAAAAGGTGATGGTTTTTCTAGCGTGTCAAAATTGTTATCTGTGGCAGTTTGTTTAATAATATCAACTATTTCGGGATTGTTTTCATTGGCTTCAAAAGCTTCTGTAAAAGAAATAGCAATGGTTAATTTTTCTTCTTTAGCAATGGTCTCAGCTAAAGCACTTATTTTATCCGTAAGTTCTTTTGTCCGTTCATTGCTAAGTGTTCTTATGGTAAAATGCGTTTCGCCATATCCTGCTGAAGTACCGTAAGCTTTACTTCCTATGTGTGTATAAATGGGAGTAATAACGGTGTAATGTTCATCATCTTCAATATTTCTGGCAAGGGCTAACGTTTGTTGTGTTATCTTACTTATTGCCAATGAAGGATTAATGCCTTTGTGTGGTTCGGCAGCATGAGAGGTTTTTCCTGTAAGCTTAATAATAATACTGGTTACAGAAGGAGTGAAGTTGCCATATTTATACACTATTTGTCCTTTTTTGTACCCGGGTACATTGTGTAAGGAAATAGCATAATCAGGTTCAATTTGCTTAAAATTAGTATCTGCCAATACTTCTTTAGCACCTTCACCATTTTCTTCGGCAGGCTGATAAAGCAATACTACTCTTCCTTTTGCAGGTCGATTGTTGCTATAATATTTACCTGCAGCAGCTAGTATACTCATGTGTCCGTCATGTCCGCACAAATGAGCTTTTCCGGCTGTTTTAGATGCGTAATTAATCGTATTAATTTCCTGAATGGGCAATGCATCTAGTTCGCAACGAAGCATTACTGTTTTTCCTGGAGCTTTTCCGTTAAAGACAAAAGCAACGCCCGTTTTACCTAAATGTACCATTTGGTCGGGTTGGAGCTGATCAAAAAAAGCAATAATTCTTTTTTTTGTTTCAAATTCTTCTCCTGAAATTTCAGGATGTTGATGCAGTTCTTTTCTTAAACTTGTTATTTCGTTATCCATGTTTTTCTGTAATATAGAGGTTGAGCTGTTAAGTTCGAGTTCGAGGCTTTCGTAGTTTTTAAAATCAAGCGTTTACTTTCGTAAATAATTGATTTTAAAAACAAGATTAACGATGAAATCGGACTTTACAGACAGACTCTATTTATTTTTTTAAACGCATTTCTAAATACGGATTACTAAATCCCATTTTTTGATATAAAAATTTAGCAGGATTATCTTTTTCAACATGTAAAGCAATATCGCCTTCGGTGTTTTCTATGGCTTTTTGCATGATTTGTTTTCCAACGCCTTTTCCTCGTTGGTTTTTGTTTACGGCAATGTAAACTAAAATATTTTCGGGAATATAAGCATTCATCCCTGTTTTGTTGATGATGGTAGCTCCCACAATTTCATTGTTATCTATGGCTAATAAAATTAAGCCGCCTTTGTTTGGCGTAAACACATAATCAATACATTTTTGGATAGCCTCTTTGGCATCTCCATATTGATCTAAATGTTCGTATAAAAAGTTGACAATTTTATTGTCATTAAAAATTGAGTGTTTTCCTGTTTGTGGTGTTATAAGTAAAATTTCCATTGTTTGTCTTGATTATTAATTTAAGAATTAATTTAAATAAAGTACATCAAGAAAAGTCAGCGATAGAAATATGATAAAAGAAAAGTGATAATTAAATTGAGAATCATCTTTTTTGTTTGGTTTCAGGCAAAGTTACTATTAATTAAGGCTAATTCCAAAAATGACCTACCGCTTAGGGTTTTTTAAGAATAAAAATCAATACTGACCTAACTAAAAAGTTCGATTATAAAAAAACTAATAACTTACACCTAATACCCGAGCGAGGGCAATCGAACAAACGGTGCGAAATCCTGAGTAATTGGACCGGGAAATGCGGTGGCATGTGGGTAAAGATTACAAAGGATTTGGCGTTTGTTCTTGATTTTTGGCTCTTGGAATTTACCCTGAGCTTAGCCGAATGGGTCAAGAAAAAGAGCGTATAATTACATAACTATCCCTATTCAGAACAAGATTTCAAGCAAGGATACTATTATTTAGAGCGAATTCTAAAAATGAGAATGATGTTAGGTTTTTTTAAGAATAAAATGATTGGCTTTTAAAAGAAAGATATTTTAAACCATTAATTTAGCAGAAACCAAAACTTAAAAACAACATGGCAAAAATAAAATTTAAAGGAGACAAAATAAACACTAGTGGAACACTTCCATCTGTTGGTTCACAAGCAAAAGACTTTCAGTTAGTAGCAACTGATTTAAGTACTAAAACATTAAACGATTTTAAAGGGAGTAAATTAATCTTAAACATTTTCCCTAGTATAGATACAGGTATTTGCGCTGCATCAGTAAGAAATTTCAATAAAAAAGCAACAGATTTAGAAAACACAAAAGTATTGTGTATTTCCAGAGATTTACCTTTTGCTCAAAAAAGATTTTGTGGGGCAGAGGGAATAGAAAATGTGGTAATGTTATCGGATTTTAAAACGGGACAGTTTGGTAAAGATTACGGACTGGAAATGTTAGAAGGACCTTTAACGGGATTACACTCAAGATGTATTGTGGTGTTAGATGAAACCGGAAAGGTAGTTTACACGGAACAAGTAGAAGATATTGTGATAGAACCTGCTTATGAAAAAGCATTAGCAAGCATTTAATTTGGTTTTTTAAAATATTTTGATTAACTTTTGAGGCGTAAGAACGAATTATTAACCAATAAAACCGTTAAGTTATGAGACTAAAGAAAATATATTTACCGATAATTTTAGGAGCAATTATTTTAAACAGTGCTAACTTGTTTGCTCAACATGCAACTCAAATTAAAGATGTAGATGAGTTGAAACAAGAAGACAAAGTAATAATTGAAAGTTACCCTAATGTTTTTAAAGGTGCTGAAATTAATAAGGTAGAAAGATTAAACTCAAAACATGCTAAAGTTTACTACTCAGTAGATGGAAATGAATTTGAAGCAGTTGTAAATGCTGACAGGAAAGACTTATTGTTAGTAGCTACTTGTAAGGTAATTAAGAATGACGATTTACCTCAATTAGTAAAAAATGTTTTTACAAAAGAGGTAAAAGGTAAAATAGAAAAAGCATACGAAGTTACCACTCCTTATTCCTCTGAAATATATAGAATTGACTATGTTAAAAAAGACGGAACATTAAAAAGTATTTTTTATAATGAACTGGGAGCGGTACAAAAAGCACCTTATTAGTTGTACAATTATGCATAAACAAAAAAGCAGCTTTGAGGAAACTCAAGGCTGCTTTTTTGTTTAATGAGATATAGCATGTTGTGCTTAGTTGCCGGTTGCGGGATGAAAATCTGTCGTGCTAAGGTAATTGATGAAGGTGTAAACAAAGCTGAATTTAAGTCTTATAGCGGAAATTGAGCAAGGGTACTATTGCCTGCAGGTAATTTAATTTTCTGAAGCAAAGTCGTCCACAATTTCAGTTCGAATATTAGACACAATACTTGACAGTAAAATTTGCTTTAGTATGTCGATGTTCGATGCAAGAAGAATAACTATATGATTCCATCCAGAACATTCTACACGGCTGTCTTTAACGAAATCGAATACTGTTCCGTCTATAGTTAAATTAAGTGAATTCGTTCTATGGATACCATTGCCATGTAAAGAATTTCTAAGGTTAGCAAAAGCAGTTAATCTGTCTTTTTCTATCCCCGTTTTTGGAATAGAACATATCTCTAATATTTTGTCTGTCAAATTCCAATATCCCGTTCTTCTCGGTAATGAATTTAGATGTTTTAAAATATTATGAAATAAGTTGTCTATTTTAAAATGAGCTAAAGTCATAAATCCAAGCCTTAAATGTGTAAACATTATTTTCTCTGTCTGGCTAATACTTACACCACTGCCTACTGATTTTAAAAATTTAGCTTGATCAAATTTATTTTCATAGGTGTATTCATTAGCTAAAGAATTACAGGTGTTTATCCACATGCCAACTGCAGAGATTGAAATTTGAATTGAATCTAATGCCACTATTCGAGCATCTTGACTTGTATAACTAATTCCACTTTGTTTTACAATCTCCTTTTTTATTTCTTCAAGCTTCTCTATTAGAACTCGGAACTTAGGTAGTACTTCCATTATATGATTCATATATTTCAATTTTATTTTAAATATCTATTATCAAGTTTTTTCAATTTTGCTTCTCTAAAAGGAAAATTGTCTGTCAATAATTTCTCTATTTCAGCATTATATTCCCAAGTTTGTTCAAGAAAGCACCAATACATATCCAATACAATCTCTTTCTTGATTTCTGTTTCAAACATCACTAATCCAACACAACGATAGGCTCTTTGGTCATATTTCTGAGCAAAAGTGAAATTTTTTAGTGCTGTTTGCCAATGTTTTGAAGCACGTTTATTTAGAGGTACAAAAACAAACCCACAATCAGTTCTTGGGATATACATTCTAAAAGGTATTGTTATTTCTTCTTCTTTACATTTTTCTAATGTTCTGATAAATCTCTTTTTAAATTCGGTTAGTTCTGCTCGATTTAATTTTGCTATTTCCGCAATAATGGGATAGTATTCAGTTTGTTCTTTTAAAAACCTAATATTCTTATTAAAATTTTCAATTAGGTACGAGATGTTAAAATCGGTTGTGTCGGTCGTAAGTTTTTTGAAATTAGTTATGTATTTTGGTTTAATTTCAGATGTGTCCAAAGTTTCAAAAAAATGAGCTAATACATATTGCTCAGGTAAAAGGTTAAGGTGTTGTGGATGCTCTTCAAAAAGTTCTTTTCTAAAAATCAAGTATTCTTCAACCTCTGCTGGTGTGATTAGATATTTACAAATCCAATAATAATCTTCCGAGTGAAATAAGTGAATTAATCCAACTTTTTGACTTCTATAAAATTTCTGAAATCTTTGTTCATCCTCAAATTTGTCACTTGGTGAATAGATAATTGCCGATTGAACTTTATTGAAATTTGCTTGAGAAATATTCTTTTCGTGTCCCTTTTGATTGACTATTGGAATATTTGGGTATTTCTTTAAATACTCGTGAGTTTGCTTAATTTGTTTTACAGCTTTGTTTAAAATTTTGTTTTTAAACCAACTTGAATCATCTGATTTTTCTGTTAACTCTCTTTCTTTTATTTCGAAGATGAAAAATATGTCATCCAACCAAATTACATTGTCGGAAAATTCAATTTTTTGTTTAGTATCTAAATCCGTAAAGTCATTTTTCGTAAATGTAAATTCATTGAAAAATACGTTAGAATTTATTTGTGATACTATGTTTTCTGATTCAGTAATAATTTTTGTTTTAAATGTAACACAACTTATATATTCTTAGTTTTTAATCAATTTATTAGTAGAATAGGCTTTGGTTTCGTTATCGTAATAACGAATAAAATAAATACCATTTTGTAGATGTTCAACAGTAACAGAGGTGTTTTCAATACCATAAACGTGTTGGCTAAAAATAATTTCTCCTAAAAGGTTTAATACTTCAATTTTTCCGTCAAAAGTAGTTAATCCATTAAGTGTAATATTGCTTTGAGCAGGATTAGGTTGTATTTTCCATGTTGGCGTTGTTTTACTAAATTCGTTGATACCAATGTGCTGATCAATTCTGGCAATAAGTGAAATTATGGCAGTATCAGTTATCACAACTGAGTCAACATAATTATGTAATAAATAATATAAATTATCTGTATAATAGCTAGAATAATTGTTATAAAACTCTATTTCACAATTTGGATACAACACATCAAAGAAGATTACAATAGGGTATCCATAATAATTTTGAGTATTAGCTTTTACAGTTATTGGGTAGTTATATGCATGTAAAATAATTTCAAAGTTATTATCAACAGATGATGAGGCATTAACAGACTGATATAAAGCTCCGTTACTTCTAATATCTTTTTTCAAATCTCTATTAGTAGTAAAATATTGTGGATTAGATGGAGTTGAATAAAGGTAATTTTCAATACATTCATAATTGTTGGTATCTCGTTGAATAATTCTAATGTCAAGGCTATCTAAAGGCGTTCCATAAATATCAACTTCATTAAAAGCAGTATCGATATCTACTGTTGCACTATCATTTAGCCCAAAAGTTATGGTGTCTTTTCTACCTGCATTATCTTCAAAAAATAAAAAAATAACAGGCTCATAAACACTTTGACTTTTTAGAGGTAAAAAGCACAACAGGGTAATTATTAGTATAAAACACCTTTTTAAAAACATCAGCATATATTTTTCATGATAAAGGTACTAATTTTTGTCATAATTTCTTAAAGATAAACTATTAATCGCTTTTCCTTCTTTATTATTTCTCTTTTGGTGTAAAATCATTTTACAAAAATGTAAAGTTAAAAAAAAATTACAATATATGAAAGTTATTTTCATATATTTGTTTTTGTAAAAAACAACATTTTACCAAGAAATAACCCAACCCTTGGTAAGCAATTTAACTTTAAAGGTGTTTTAAAGTTTAAAAATTGCTAGTGCCGTTGCAATTTTAAAGGAGTAATTATACGACATTTAAAATGCATACGGTATAACAAATGTGGGAAATTGTTTACCTTTATAAATTAAATGCGTATGAAAAAACAGTGAAAAAAAGTAATGCAATTAAAGAATTATATATTAGCCCTTGTCTTTTTTTTTATGGTAACCACCATTAAAGGTCAGTTTATTTGGCAAATTGCGTTGGGAACTTCTAATACAGATTATTCAAGAGATATGATTACTACCCAAGATAGTAATTATTTGGTGGTTGGAGCATCAGGAGGATTAGGATTGTATTTAGCTAAGATAGATACAGGAGGTAATATTTTATGGGAGAAGTGGCATAATAATGCCGGAGGAATTGTTAATACAATATGTGAAACAGTTGATTCAGGATTTGTTGCCGGAAACAGGATGTACAATGGATTTGGCTATGAAGGTTTTTTGGTTAAGTTTAATGCTAATGGAGATACCTTATTTACTTTAAGAGATTCAGCCAATTTAGGGAGTGAAGTATATAAGGTATGGTTAGCTCCCGATGGAAACTTGTTGGCAAGTATTGATTACCACGGGGTAGGAGCTTTAGTAAAAATGGACAATAATTTTAATGTATTGGCAAGAATAGATACTTTTGGAATAAAAGGATTAACAGTAGCGAACAATAAAATTTATGTGATAAATGCAGATAGTACAGCGAACCTGTTTATTATCAACAACGATTTTACTCAAATAGATACCATTAATGTTCCCATGTATTTTCCGGTATATATAAGAAAATCATTTGATGAAACTGAACTGATAGTAGATGGTGTTTCTATGAACATCAGTAATTCGCCAAGAAAACTAGTGTTTTTAGATTCAATGGGAAATGTTACCGCTAGTTGCGATAGTGCTTTTAGTAAATTCAAATACGATTTTCAGCCAATAGACGCTAATAACAACTGGTTGTATGTAGGAGAAAACTATCAGCAGCAATGGGGAAGAGATATAAGGTTGTATTGGACAAATAAGTGCGGACAAGTAATAAAAGATACGATATTGTACCGATGGTCATTCAACACTTCTTTAAATGAAGAAGCCAGAAAATTAATCGTGGACAATGAAGGCAATTACTTGGTAACAGGTTATGCACAGGAAGGTCCATTAGGAGGAGATGATATTTTTGTGTTCAAATACAAAAAAGTAGTTATGCCTGTAGAAGAAGAAAACCCGGAAGAAGAGGAAGAAGACTTTCCAACACCAATACTATATCCTAATCCGTTTAGCGATGGGTTTGTTATAAAAGGAATAAGTGCCAACACTAAAATAACGGTGTTCGATATGTCAGGCAGAATGGTAGAACAACAAGTTTCTACTGGTACCGGTTTTGTATTTACCACCACACATTGGGCAAAGGGACTATATGTAATTCAATTAAGAAGCATTACCAACACCACTAACTTAAAAGTGGTAAAACAATAAAAATCATTTTTTTATCAATCAAGTGTATCGTTATCCATTATATTTAATGGTAAGGGAGATGCTTGTACATAAAAAGATGAAAGGTATTTAATTTAAAAAAACATAAACACATGAAAATAACTAACAACATGCCCAATTTAAAACAATGGGTTCAATTTGCACTACTATTTATTTTATTTTTTGGTTTCAAGAATGCTCGTGCTCAGTATAAAGAACATGAATGTTTTGTTGATACTAGCTCACAAGACACTTCAGAAATGGCTTTTGTAAGCAGCATATATGGTAAAAATTTTACGCCTAAAGGAGAATTTCGTATCATTTTAGTATTTGCCGGATTTACTAATGATAATAATAAAATAGGGGGTTATAATCCTAATACAGGAGATACAACATATACCACATGGCCGTATTATGATATGAATGGAGATAGTCTTAATACTTTTCCTACTAATGTAGATGATTATTTTTATTCTAATTATAATCAATTTTCTCCGAGTAATAATGATAAAACCATCTCTAATTATTTTTATCAGATGAGTTTGTCTAATGGCACTCCTTTAAAAATGGTGGCAGATGTTTTTCCTGAACGTATTAATGTTACGGCAGATATAGCCTTAGACACATCATCATCAGGTTGGGGTATTTATAATAACTGGGTATTAGATTCCATAGCAGTAAAATATCCTAATTTTGATTGGAGTCCCTACGATAACAGAAAAAATAACCCTAATAACAGTTTTGATAATTCTGATGTAGTTAATCATCCGCCTGATAGTATTATTGATTTTATGGTCATTCTTTGGAGGTACGGTAAGGATTGTCCTAATGATCCGAATTACATAAATCCAATAACTCAACAACCATATTCAAGTACGCTATGTAAAAATTTTTATTCAAGTACAGCAGTAGCAGACATACCGGATAATAAAATATTTACAGATAGTTTAGGAAGAACATATAAAACCGCAAGATATTGTGGGTTTAGAAGTCACAAGGCATTAAAAGGAATAAGCAGGAGTTTGTTTTTACATGAAGTAGCTCATAATTTGTATGATTCGCCACATTACAATGGAGCCAATGGGGTGGTAGGAAGACAATTTCATAATAATTTTGGTTATGGGATGATGAAGCCCGGAGACGGACCACATGTTTATGAAAGTGCCAACGGTTGGGAAAGATGGTATAACGGTTGGATAGAGTTAACAACAGATACTAACCAAGTAAATACACAGCTAGATTCTATTGGAGATATACAAAACGGAGGAATTTATACTCTGAGAGATTTTATTACTACAGGAGATGTAATACGAGTGAGAATACCCCAACCTTACGGAGAAGACCAGTATTTATGGTTGGAAAACCATCAAGGAAAAAGTACTTTTGACAATAGAGAAGGGTGGGTATTAAATGGCGTAAACGATACTTTTCCTGATGCTCCCAGAGGATTAGTGGCTTATGTTGAAAAAATGGGAAGTAGGAATTTTGATTTAGATCCTCGTAATGCTAATAAAGTGAATGGTGTTAAGTATTTAAATAATAATGGACATTATGATTATACCAATCAATATGCCAGTCCTGAACCTTCAGCACCTGAGGTTTGGGGAGGAATAACCTATAATTTTATAAAAGGGGCAGAAAATCCGTTGAGTCCGCACACTTCAACATCATTTATTAGGAATGATTTCATTCCTAATAACAATAAAATCGACTATCACGATAATTGGAATAATAATACATACAATAATATACAGAACGAACAACGTATTGTATATAAGGAAGACGGAAGTTTTACGTATGGAGCGTTGGGTGTAGGTATGACTTTTAATCAAGGAGATAAAATAGGCTTAAGTTCAAATCCTGTTATAACTAATATACAATGGTTTCAATCAACTTTTGATACACTTTCATCCATTTTTTTAACGGGTATATCTTTTGAAGTATTAAGCTACAATCAAGATAGTAGCTTAACAGTGAAAATAAGAATGGATGATTACGATATTGAAAATAATACGCGTTATACGGGGAGTATCATTTTACCTGCTAATATTGTATCTCCGAATAATTACTCGTTTAATATTAAAACAGGAAAAGTATTAGATATTGATAAGAGTGGGACACCTAATAAGCAAAACATTACTGCTAATAATGACTTTATTAATCCAACAGTTTTTACTTGTTCAGATGGTTCCTATTTCCATTTAGAACAAAATGCTACCGTAAATGTTAAAAACAACAGCACCTTACGCTTAAAAAGTGGTTCAAAAATGGAGCTGGAAAGCGGAGCAAAACTGCATATATTTGAAGATAGTGATTTAATAATAGAAGACGGAGCAGAGTTAATACTAAAGCCAGGAGCCATATTAATAATTGATGAAAATGCAAGCGTGTATTACAACAACAACCAATCAGGCAAAGGATTATTAGTAGGAGCAACAAGCATATCAGGACACCCAACACCAGCAAGAGTAGATGTAAAGGGAAGCATAGTATTTGATGTCAATGCTAAATGGGAGCATAACAGAGATGGAGTATATTCTTTTTTTCCTAATCATCAGTTAACCATGCCTACCACAGTAGAAATGAACTTTTCCGGAAAAGGAAAAAACCATTTGATGATATACTTAGCATCTACAACAACACTTTTGTTAGAGAACATAACAGCTACTTTAAATACAGGTATGATTTATTATGATAATAATTCAAATATTCAATTAAATGGAGTAGATTATACCTCAGTAGCAGTAACCTATAACCCTTCTTACAATATAGTACAAACAGGTATAGGGTTGAACATAACCAATCCAACAGATGTGTTTATAAACGGTTGTGATTTTAATTATCTAGCAACAGGAATTAAAATAGAACAAGCTACTACTGCACTTACTGTTCAAGCAACCAACATGACAGGAATAGTGGATGATAATTATTACATAGATGATGTTGAAGAAATAAGCATTACAGGAGGAATATTAGATGGAGGAGACTATGG
>SWBZ01006364.1_pt1 | contig 37877 bp, 38 predicted proteins | sample 4693031 | NCBI WGS metagenome assembly SWBZ01 (sample SAMN10267274, study PRJNA491770) | bioreactor metagenome | isolation source: DHS bioreactor inoculated with | place: Japan: off Shimokita Peninsula
CCTCTTAATGGAAAACGGTGGCTATTCTCCGATCCTTCGTCCCGACACCAAGCTCCCTCTGCGATCATCAAATGAAACAAATATGGTCGCATCGGCATCCTTTTCTCTTTATCCGATTTGTCTTGATCAACAATCGCAACCATTGACCAGGCTTCCGTTCTAAAGAACAGGTTTATGCATGATCTTGTAGGGACGGAGGATCGGAGTACCAATCTCTTAATGGAAAACGGTGGCTATTCTCCGATCCTTCGTCCGCTCGTAGAGAGTCTTCGTGACTTCCCCCATGCAGAAATACTGAATCCAAAACTGCCTGCTTGCGCAGGCAGTCTGGTCTACCAATAAGCTTGTCTGATCTTACAACCTAGTTAGGAAGGAGAACTGCATCGATAACGTGGATCACGCCGTTGCTGGTCATGATGTCGGTGATGATGACTTCGGAGTCATTGATGTAGACTTTGCCATCTTTCACGGTGATGGTGACGTTCTGTCCCAAGACTGTTTCAGCTTCGCTCAGGGTCACTACATCAGCTGCCATCACTTTGCCAGATACCACATGGTAAAGCAGGATGTCGGTCAGTTTTTGTTTGTTTTCCGGTAAGAGCAGGCTTTCAACGGTTCCAGCTGGTAATTTTGCGAATGCATCATCGGTGGGTGCAAAGACGGTGAAGGGGCCTTCGCCTTTGAGCGTTTCCACCAGGTCAGCAGCACCTAAGGCAGCGGCCAGGGTGGTGAAGCGGCCATCTTCAATCGCGGTGTCGACAATGTCTGCTTTGGGAAGTAACACTGCGTCGATGACGTGGATGACACCGTTGCTGGTTACGATATCGGTGATGATGACTTCGGCGTCATTGATGTAAACTTTGCCCATGTCAACTTTGATGGCGACGTCTTGTCCTAAGACTGTTTCAGCTTCTGTCAGGGTCACTACATCAGCGGCCATGACTTTGCCAGCTACCACATGGTAGAGCAGGATGTCGGTCAGTTTCTGTTTGTTCTCGGGCAGCAGTAAGGTTTCCACGGTACCTTCTGGCAAGGCAGCAAAGGCATCATCGGTGGGTGCAAAGACGGTGAAGGGACCTTCGCCTTTGAGCGTTTCCACCAGGTCAGCAGCACCTAAGGCGGCGGCCAGGGTGGTGAAGCGACCATCAGCGATGGCGGTGTCTACGATGTCTGATTTAGGCAAAATGACACTGTCGATAACGTGGATGACACCATTGTCAGCGATGATATCGGTGGCAACTACGTTGGCTTCATTGACCATGACTTTGTCCATATCTACTGTGATGGCAACGTTCTGGCCTAACAATGTTTCGGCTTCGCTCAAGGTGACGACATCAGCAGCTAAGACTGATCCGGATACGACGTGGTAAAGCAGGATGTCGGTCAGTTTCTGTTTGTTCTCGGGTAAGAGCAGTTCATCCAAGGTGCCTTCGGGTAAGGCAGCGAAGGCTTCGTTGGTGGGTGCAAAGACGGTGAAGGGACCTTCTCCGCTCAGAGCATCTACCAGATCAGCGGCGCCAAGTGCAGCCACTAAGGTGGAGAAGTCCGGGTTACCGACGGCGATGTCTACGATGGTGTTGGAAGGAACTGCGCTGGGTTCTTCAGTGGGAACGGCGGTTGGTTCGGGCATCGGCATTTCAGTTGGTTCTGCCGGGGTGGCTGGGGCACAGGCTGCCAGCACGAGGGCAAAGACGATAAGTAAACTTGATAAACGAAAGGCTTTCATTTTATTTCTCCTATATTGATTAGTTTGCGGAACTTCTTTGTTCCTATGCATAAAAGTATAGGGTATGAATAGTGTTTATACAAGCTTGTATATTGTTTTTGTATAATGTATAGAGATAATACGGATCAGATTGGTCAGAGTTTCCCATTTGATCGCTGTGATACAACCGGTATTTGCTTAAATAGAAACGGAATTCGAAGAAACAAACCTTTTGAATTCCGTCAATTTTTTATCTTGGTGTGTAGATTACCCGCTTTTAATCAACAAACTCAATCACACTCCCGGCTTTAAACAACTGCACGCGCTCACCCATGCGATCCGTCATCCTTTCGATCGCATGCTTTCCTGTACAATGATTCAGGTAAAATCGACATTGCGGGGAACGTTCCTCAAATTCAGCAATGATGTGATCCAGATATTCATCCCCCGCAGTCATCAGATGTGTGCCACCCACAACGGCGATAAAGGGTCCGCCAAAGGTTTTTTCGGCCTGGAACAAGGTGTTGAGCAAACCGGCATGGCAGCAACCACAGATCAGAACATTTCCAGCAGCGGTCTTCAGCACCAGTGAAAGGTCATCCTGATAATGGTCATGTTCCCAACCGGCTTCGCTGTGCACGAAATGGTCTTTACTGGCACCCATCGGTTCATAGCGCTCAACAATCTCCCCGGTTGTCCATAAATTGTGCGCTACTTCCACGGGCTCATCCGACAACTTCAGATAAAAATAATGCGCCAGATCTGATTCCTTTATGTTAATGCCGATTGATTTATAAACGTCATTCTTCGCGGAATAGCGCGCCGTGAACAGGCTGCTCTGGGCATATAAAGGGATGGTGGTTCTTTCCGGAAATATCGCAGCCACTCCCCCGGTGTGATCATAATGGGCATGACTGAAGACCAATGCATCAATAGTGATGGGCGATAATCCCAAAGTATGCAGGTTGTGCGCTAAGACTTCGGGGCTTTGTCCGCTATCAAAAAGCACATTTTTATGCTCCATGCCAATCCATAAGGATAATCCATGCTCCGATTTGAGCCCTGAGCCCTCTATTGCTTCATCATTTACCACACACGTAATTTTTGTCATCTCTCCTCCTGGTTGTTTTCTGGATAAAAAGCTGGTACAGCGCTCCAATAACGTTCCTTGTTGCGGGTAATGATTTGAACTTTTCTGCTTCTTTCCAGCCTGGTAAGTAGTTCCACCCCATTAATTTGGGGGTATTTCTGTAGGGTTGCGAGTAATTCGGTTTCTTTCATTGGATGCCGGGTGATGATATCCACAATCCGTTCCTGTAATTCATCCTCCTGACCGAGATCAAAGGTTCCCGCTTTGGGATCAACCACCCGGGCGACATCCCCCAATATGGTTCGGGCTCGTTGTAAGCCTTCCTCATCCGCTGGTCCGACCCAGGTCTCCACCGCTGGCCGGGTGGGCAATAAAATATGAACTTCATCTGGTTGAATATCCTTGAGATGAGCGGCGATTTCGGTTAAGGTTTCTGCAGAGTCATATATGTCTTTCATCAACATCACTTCAATCCATAATTTCCCATGGTAATCATGCCGAAATTGCTTCAGACCACCCACCAGGTGTTCAAATGTCACCTCCGGATGCGGACGGTTGATTTTTTTATACAGCCATGGATTGCCAGCATCCAAAGATGGCAAGGCTGCATCAGCCATTAATAATTCCTGTCTTACCTCTGGTAGATGCAGTAACGATCCATTGGTTATGACAGCAATTGGGATATTCGTAATCTGCTTTATTTGCTCAATCAGGATACCAACATTGGATGCCAGCATGGTTTCTCCGGATCTGACAAAGGTGATCCAATCAATGCCCCCGTGTGGATGCTGATCCAAGGCCTCTTCGACCTCAGAAAAAATTTCTTCTGTTGGGATATATTCTTTTCTCGTGTTTGTCAGTGGAATCGTTCGTCCAAGCTGGCAATAGACACAATTCCAGTTACAGGTCTTGGGAAAAACCGGATCAATGCCTAATGATTGGCCCAACCTTCGTGAAGGGACTGGACCAAATACATGCTTCATCCGTCTCCTTTCTGCTAGCGTTCTCCAAACAGTTTCGTGCCAATTCGAATCAAATTTGCTCCTTCTTCAATCGCAACCTGATAACTATTACTCATGCCCATCGATAAGGTTTGCATTGTGATATTGGGATTATTCAACTGCTTCAATTGCTCAAAAATCTGGCGGGTTTTATGATAAAAAGGCCGGCTGTCTTCCGGATCGCCAAACCGAGGACCCATGGTCATCAGTCCATTCACCTGCACAAATTTCAATGTGGTGATCTGTGTGACCAATTCTTCCACTTTTTCGGGAAAGACACCGGTTTTATTTTCTTCGCGCCCACTATTAATTTCGATCAATACAGGGATGGTCTTATTTTCCTGCGCACAAATTTTTTCCAGAGCCTGGGCTAATTTCCACGAGTCCACCGTTTCAATCATGTCGAAGTTTTGAACACTGACTTTGGCTTTATTACGCTGTAGATGACCAATCATGTGCCAGGTGGCTCGCTGACCAATGCTTTCGATGAATGGCAAGGCTTCCTGCACATAGTTGTAGCCAATATGGGTAACCCCCGCCCCGATAACCGCTTCAACTTCTTCCATTGATCGGGTTTTGGCAGCCGCCAGTAACGTCACATGCGAAGGGATTGTCTGCAAGATTTCTTTCACGGACTTTTCAATTTCCATTGGAGTTGCCATCATTATCTCCTTTCGGTTGCATCCGCGACAGCTTTGCGTAAGGTGGTTACCGCCAGGGAAAGACAATGCTCATGATCCTCAGGAATGCTGACCAATTCTGCCAATATATCAGCGGGTGTGATTTTCATCGCTTCGTCCAAAGTTTTCGTTCTGGCCATTTTCGTGATCATACTGCCAATCGCAATTGTGGCACCGCACCCATCCGTCATGTAGCGGGCATCCCGGATCACATCCCCATCTAACATGAGTTGAATTTGCATGGTATCGTCACACCAACCGGTAAATTTACCCACCGCATCCGGTTTTTCAAAACTACCCATATTTTCTTTACTACGGATTAATTGGCGCGCAATTTCAGAAAAAGCACTTTCATGCTCATCCTCGGTTTGAATAACATGTTTTTTGGCGTCATCCTGGGCACCCACAAACGACCACTGATTTGGTTTTGCAGCTGCTGATTCCAATTTGTCTGATTTTTTACCTTTAATCGGCACCGCATTTTCGAAAGCTTCCAATAATATTTGTGTTTCGTTAAATTCAATGTCTTCAATTTCACCAAAATCACACAACTGGGTTAATACCGGATTGAGTGGGAGCTGTGCCAGAAGCGGAGCATGCGCTGCTTTGGCAACTTTCTCTCCATTACTATCACCAAAGATCATGTGTTTCTTGCCAGTATCCGGGCAGGGATAATAAGCCATATTTTCCACAACCCCAACGATGGGCACACCCACCTTGATTGCCATGTTGACGGCTTTGTTAACGATCATGGTCGCTAAGGATTGTGGTGTGGTCACCATCACAATCCCATCCAATGGCAGCATATGCATGATGGTTAACGCTGCGTCGGATGTTCCGGGCGGCAGGTCAATCAGCAGATAATCCAGATTTCCCCACATCACGTCGCCCCATAATTGCGTGATGGCTCGGGAAATGAGTGCCCCACGCCACATCAAAGGGTCATCTTCGCCCTCAATTAACAAATTCATTGAAATGACTTTAATGCCAGACTTGCTGGTTAAGGGAATAATCCCATATTGGCCTGAACTGACCGGACCGCGTAATCCAAACAGCGTTGGCATGCTGGGGCCGGTTATATCGGCATCCAGGACGCCTACTTCATAGCCTTCTCTTGCCAGGCTGGTGGCCAACAATCCCGTGACAAATGATTTTCCCACACCACCTTTACCACTCATGACGGCGATCAGTTTCTTCACCTGATTGTATTCGGATGCTGATCCTTTCGCGATGGTGCTTTTTTTCTCGTTTTCAATGTTTTTTGTTGTATTGTTCATGATAGCTCTTTCCTATAAAAATCTCATTTTGTCATGGTCACCAGGCGAATCCCATTCACCTGAGGCAAAGAAGCACCCTGAATGATCGTTGTCAGTGCTGATTCCGGATCATCCACCCGCGCACCTGAAAGGAATGTAACACCATAATCAAACAATTTTGTGATCAGCGGTGTAGAAGGACCCAGTATCATTACACTGGCATCTTTTCTACATAATGATAACAGTTTCTCCATCGAATGATTGATAAATGCCGTGCCGGTTATGGCCACGATATCTGCTTGCGGGATATATTCTTCGGCCGCATCTTCTGGAAAATCATCACCATAGGGTTGTTTTTCGATCACCCAACAATGCCTGGGGATCGATTTTATCTGCTCCACGAATGGAAAATGACCAACGATTACTACATTTTTGTCTTTGCCTTCTTCGGCGATCACATCAGAGGCATTTTTCGTTACCAGTTTGGTCTCGTCAACCTGGACCATGGAATTAATGGCTGCCATGCCAACACTGGCTTCTAAAAAATTATCAGAAAGAACCCATTGAGCCAATTGCTGGGCAGTTTTTTCCTGCAGTTTGCCGACATCCCGCATGCGGGAATGCCCATGCGGTCCACAATTGGCAATGGTGGATGCCAGTCCACAATGTTGACTGCATACCAACGTCCAGTGCACACCCACCACAACTTTTTTAACTGCTATTGGTTCAATCGGTAGTGCTTGTAAAAGCGTTTCGTAAAGTTTCATATGTCCTCTTTCGTGAAAGCAATCTTGAGCGACAGGCTATCGATACTGATTATAAGCTTTTCGAATTTCCTCAGTGGCCATGGATGGTGCTAACATGGGTTGCCACTTCAAATCATTCCAGGTTCCCAGCTTCAAGTGCATATCCAGATATTTTTTTGGTATGGGATGGGTTCCCAGAACAATTTTTATTTTCTGCATGTTTGCTTACTCCAGAAATCTTTGCATTTCATTCTTCCACGATTGTTTTTAATATTTCATTCAGTTGTTCAGATTGAACATAATCTTTGACCGTGATTTGTTGACCGGGAATGCCAGGCACTTCTTTGATGGCATCAATAATTCCGAGCGCCAGCGGTACCGCAATGGGACACAGGGGCGAGGAAGGTCGAAACACATAGGAGATTTTCCCTGCCTGATCAAATTGAATTTCCTGCACCAGGCGCATCCTGATCACATCAATACCAGTTTCAGGATCAATCACCTCTGATAATTTCTCAATGACAGCCTGTTCTAATTCTGCCGGATTCATCTCTTAAGCTTCTTCCATAATATGCTGCAACAGCACTTCATCCCACATTTTCTGAATGGCAATCGCCGCTGGAGAATGCGGGTATTGTTCTGTAATGGCAACCCCATTAATCATCGCTTTGGGAATACTTTCATCAAACGGGATTTCTCCAATTACCTGCACCCCTTGCTGGTCGGCATAGGCATGAATTTCTTGCGTGCCCTGCGGGTATAAATCGGCCTTATTAATGCAGATCATGGTTGGGATCTTGAAATGTTGCAGCGTCCCCAACACCCTTTGCAGGTCGTGCAACCCTGCCTGCCCTGGTTCGGTGATCAACAATCCCAGATCGGTGCCAGCACAAGCAGAAATCACCGGGCATCCAATACCAGGTGGGCCATCAATCACAATTAAATCTGCCTTGTTTTCCTGCGCATCCAGCTTCGCGAATTGCTTAATCAGCGTGACCAGCTTGCCTGAATTTTCCCGTCCAGGGAATAGCTCGGCGTGAAAAAAATTGCCAGCTGCCGTTTCAGATCGGAACCAATAACCTTCCTGTTGCGGGATCATGGTTATGGCACCTTCGGGACAGGCATACACACAGGCTGCACAACCGTCACAAGCCACTGGATCAATCCAGTAGGTTTGCATGTTCCTTTCATTTAAGAAGATAGCATCGTAGCGGCAAACTTCGACACATGCACCACAACCCGTACAATTGCCCTCATCAATCAGCGCCTGTGAACTGCCCCAAAATTCATGTGATTCTGTTTTGGTGGGTTGCAGAACCAGGCTTAAATTGGCGGCGTCTACATCTGCATCCACAAAAACCGTTTTGCAATTTACCGGTGAATGCGTACTGAGCGAAGCGAAGGCTGCACTGATGCACGTTTTCCCGGTGCCACCTTTTCCACTTAAGATTACCAGTTGTTTGGCTTTCGCGTTTGTCATACTTCCCTGATTTCCTGAGCGACAATTGCTCGAATGTTACGCTCGAGTTCTTGAAATTTCTCCTGATAGCCCGGGTGGATGTCAATCAAAGACAGACCGGCAGCCGTTCCCTGGGCAATTTCTTTCTGAAATGGAATGCGCATCAGGACCGGTATGTGATGGTCAGCCAGATATTCCAGCACCTGATCATTCCCAATCCCTTCGCGATTAATCACCACGCCGCACGGGATTTTCAATTCTTCTACGATCCCCAGCATTTGTTTCAAATCATGCAAACCGAAAGGAGTGGGTTCAGTAACCAGCAAAGCAAAATCAACACCACGCAAGGTTTCCACCACCGAACACGAAGCGCCAGGTGGCGCATCAAAAATTGTGATGTCGAATTGATCATTTCGATCCAGTTTCTTCAATTGACGAATGATCGGGGTCGCCATGGGTTCACTCAGGGTCAATTTTCCGTGGGTGAAATCAATGCCAGCTGGAGTGTCCCCCAATTCCATCACCCCGATCGGATGGGGGATTTCTTCGATAGCCCCCTCAGGGCAGTTCCAGGTACAACTCCCACAGCCATGACATAATTGTGGAAAAACCATGATCGTTTTCCCGACCTTTGCCAGTGCATGGAATTGACAAACCTCCACGCATTTTCCACACAGGGTACATCGAACTGGATCGATTTTTGGCAGTCGAATGGTGGCCGGGATTTGCCGGGTTAACACCGGATGCAGAAACAGATGGGCATTCGGGGCTTCTACATCACAATCCATAAAACGGACGGATTGAGCTGGCACCAGACTGAGCGCCAGGCTGGTTGCTACCGTCGTTTTCCCTGTGCCACCTTTTCCGCTTGCTACCGCAATTTTCATGCTTTTCTCCACCGTTATTTTTTATTGGGGTTAAAGATTGAGCTTCCCTTGATGAAACAGTTCGATCACATCATTAATCTGGCTGACATCAGCGGGAAATTTAATCATGGCTATATTGGATGCTCCTAATGCATTGGCTGCATTGGGACCAAAATCACCGCTGATGACCACATCCGCCCCCTGGTCGATCACAAACTGTGCTGCCGCCACACCCGCCCCGCCTGATTGACGCAGCCCCGGGTTTGCCAGCGCTTCACTCCCCTTTGTATCCGTGTTGTACTTAATTAACCATGGGCAACGCCCAAAACGTGCTTCGATAGGACTGGTCAAATCTTGTCCCTGCGATGAAATCATTAAAATCATTATTCCTCCATAGGATTTGCTGGTGCTTATTTTTCTACCAACCTGGCACCAGCAGCGACGGGGTCAAATCCATCCGGCCAAACCGTGTCCTTGTCATAATAAGCATTGCCAAAATAGGCATCTTCTAAACTGGCGCCTTTAAGATTCGTACCGCGCAGATCAGCCTCATCAAAATTGCAGCCTTTTAAGAAAGTACCTTCCATGTTCGCTTTTTTCAAATTTGCATTGGCAAAGCAAGCCCGCTTCATATTGGCAGCTTTCAGGTTAGCACCTTCGAGATTGATTCCCATAACATTGGAACGTTTAAAACTGGTAGCTTCCAGATTCGCTCCAGCCAAATTAACATTGGAGAAATCCGTCCCATAAAAGTCACCACCGCTTAATTCTGCGCGTACGCCGTCATCCTCCCCTGCCAGGTATTTTCGATGCAGGTCAAAGATTTTTACCAGGTCCTCATATAAAATTTTTTTATACATCATTCTCCTCTTCTGTCAGAAATGACTTCTGACCAGCGAAGTGTAAACACTAACCAATTGCTTTTTCCCAAAATTAATTTTTCAGGGAAGACAGACAGCCTGATTAATGCAAAAGCTCTGTGTGATCGATCAACTTGCCATCAATAAAGGCTTGCACAGCTTCTTCTATATCAACCAGATCCGTTACGATCGGTTTAATGTTGAACTGACGCATGCTCTCGTATGCACCCATGCCCATACCACCACAAATGAGGGCTTTACAATCTGAGATTGTTTCTGCCATGCTGGCATGTTTTTTGTGGGATCCCTGATCCATACCATGACCTGCGCTGCCATGCTCGTGTTCCTCATGTTGTGCAGCGAAATGGTTGTGTCCCATTTTATCGCGCATTTCCTTTTGAGTAACTTTTCCCTCTTCGATGGTCACCACCAGATAATAAGGTGCCCGTCCAAAATGCTGGTTGATGGTTTTTCCATCACTGGTTATAACTGCGATCTTCATTGAAATCTCCTTTTGTAAATAATTAAGCGAAAAGTGCCTGCCGCCAGGCTCTTCCCGTTCATCGGTTGGATAAAGTGTTAACAAAATATGGGCAACTTCCTCCCCTTTGTTTTCCCAACAATGTGGAAGATGTGCCTCAAAAACAATACTATCTCCTTTTTCCAGATAAAATTCCTCCTGATCGACCTGATAATGAATACTGCCTTCCAGACAATAAACAAACTCATGCCCGGTATGCACGATCATGCGATCGCCACTGCCCATGCCAGGTTGTAGTGTGACAATAAAAGGCTGCACCGCTTTGCCCGCCAGGTCTTTGCCCAGATTTTGCATTTGCGTGCTGCCAAAAGCAGCCATCGGCCGTTGCGCTACGGGGGTAAATACTACCCGTTTTTCTACTTGTTCGCACTCAAAAAAAGTTGTGATCGGAACATTCAGCGCTTGAGCCAGCTGCTGCAACGTACCAACAGAAGGAGAGGATTTCCCATTTTCTACCAAACTCAATGTATTGACATTCAAACCACTGAGTTCTGCCAGTGCCCGCAAAGAGAGACCGCGTTTGGTACGTAAGTCACGCAGGTTACGGCCTACCAACACTTCCGTAGGCGTTTGTGAACTGGAGTCGTCATTTTGATCTAAGAGCATATTCATATCTGTTGGCCATTCAATATTTTATACTAAAATTATAGTACATTATCATTATAATACATGATTCTGTCATAGTATAATGATATAAGTCATGATTTAAGAGGATGATTCGATTACAATGAGCCTATTAAGCCGGCTGTCATCCACTGAAGCCAGCAGTTTCGGAAGAGTGTATCTTGTAAATGAGGCTGGTGATCGTATCCCAATGTGAAGCAACTGCTCACTCTAATTCAAAGAATTTAATCAAACATTCATCTGCAGCTAGCCGACAACGAATACCACTTCTTTGTCGGCGCAGAACTTACTTTCGGTCTTGTTACACTTTAACCAAATGTTCGTTAAGCCTATTTTCCAAAAATCACCTTAAATGGTTCGCCCATTGCTGAGCGTAAACTCGGAATCAAATAATTTTAACTACGTAACCACCTGAATCGAATTCACTAGGATGTCGATTTTCAATATGCTTGTGTTTGAGGTAAACTAAATTTAGTTGGTTTTAGTCATCCTCATGGCAGGCTGTTCCTCTCATGAGTTAAATTAAATATCACCTACACTTGACTTCTCCCCGCCCCCACCCGCACAGGATTGGTGGCACCCGGTTGCCGGGCTGACCTGGCAATGGCAAATCTCCGACCCCCGGTGGATACCAGTATAGGGGCAGATGTATATGACATTGATTTGTTTGAGAACGATAATTCAGGTCACTAATTTGAGAAACTCAGAAGGATATTTGTGGCAATTTCGCCTGTGGTTGAAACCCATAGGCTGTCAGATACAAACCTGTTCAAACAGGTTCAGATTGGAACCGGTTTTATCCGGTTTGAGTCCAGCACTTGAGCTTCTCAATTTTCTAAAAAAGGGGTGTTTACACGCTCGAATCACCAGGGTTCAGGACATTAAAATGATAAACTCAGGTAAGTGGTTGAGGGTTCAGTGAATCCCGAATCCTGAATCCTGAACTCTAGTACCCTAAATCCTATTCTCTTTAAATCTATTGTCTATTAGAGAATAGTCTGCTATAATGTAATCAATTATCGGAGGAGCTATGCCGCGTAGACGCAGAGGATGGGCAATGAATGGACAGCATGGTGAAAAGCATGCAAATGATCAATCTCATTCCCCCCTGACCACTTCTTTACTCGAACCAGCATTATTGTTACTGGTGCGCCAAAAAGCACGCCACGGATACACCCTGTTAAATGAACTGGATCAACAAAAAATGGGGAGTATTCATCCCAGTATGGTCTATCGGATGCTGCGCGACCTGGAAGGTTTCGGATGGATTCGCTCCACCTGGGACATGGACGAGACGCAAGGCCCTCCCAGACGGAATTATGAGATCACCACGCTAGGAATTCAGGCACTGGAAAATTGGCAAAAACAATTGGAACAGAATAAAAACCTGATTGAACAGCTACTGTCCCGTTTCAATTCATAATTTCACTCACACTTCACTTTTTATAACTCGAAAGGAGTTTACAATGCCAGGATTTGATGGATCAGGACCTAACGGAGAAGGACGAATGGGGAGAGGATTTGGCCCCTGCGGTGGACATCAGGCTGGTGCCGGTTTTAGACGTGGGAATAATCGACGCAGCTGGTTTAGTGGTGGAAAATTTGGTGGTGGCAGAGTCCGTGGACGATTTTTCCAATCTTACTCTCCACAGGAAGAAATTGCAGAGTTGGAACAAGAAAAAACGTTTCTGGAAAGAAGGTTGGAAAATTTAAAGCAATTAATACAGAAAAACGAAGAATAAGCGTTTAATCGTAGTGTAAGATATTTTCTGTAAAATTGAGAATCTTAACAAAAGCGCCAAGCCTGAAGGGTTTAATTGTTAAAAGCAAATCATTAATCCTTTTTGTGCCACTTACCGCTGGATTCATCCTTTTGGTAGCTTTTTTTGACAGCCCCCCAGGCTACGCGATGAGCTGTTTCTTCGCGAGAGTTGTTATCACGTCGCTCCTCTGGTTGATCATATTCTTCCCAGGCACTATTAAAAGTTTCTTTGTAAATTTCCTGTGCGTGCTTTGGGAGCACATTCTTTACATTTTCAGGTAATTGTGAAATGGACTTGTAAGGCATGTTAACCTCCATAAATGTTTTTAAATAAATTGTAAATATATTCTGAGAGAATAAAATGGGGTAAAACCCTGCTTACCATTCGGGGATTCCCTACAGTCAGGCGCAGGATCGGAGAGTAATGTGCGACGAGTATAGCGTGATGAGAAAGCGATTGGCATTTATTATTAAAATGTCAATTACCAGACGGCGCAGCACCTTTACCATCATTCAACGTGGATTTCCGCTTTCAGCATAAAAATGACTGTTTTCTTGGTCATATATATTACAGATTCGAGAGATTAAATCGTTGCTTTCAAATAAAAAATTTCATGTCAAGTAAGGCTTGACTTACTTGACATTTTATACTAATCTATTAGTAAGCATATCATTTAAGTGGGTAATTCCTGATGTACTTCAACATAAACCCAAATCCAAACTTCTGATAACCCGAGGTAAAATGACTCCTGATGCCAACCCCGGCAAACGTCTCAATAAATTAAGAAAAGAACGTGGTTTAAGTTTACGAGAGGTTGCACGCCGCACCGAGCTGACGGCTTCTTTCCTCAGCCAGGTCGAACACGGCACTTCCAACGTCTCCATTGATTCTCTGCGGCGCATCTCCGAAGCGCTGGATGTTCCCATGATGCATTTCCTGGAGGAACCACCCGTTGATATTGAAAATATCAACGACCACATCGATCCGGAACCGTGCGAAGATGACGACCGCACCCTGGTCTATTCACCTGTCATCCGTGCCGGTTGTCGCCCGCGGTTAATCCTGCCCCCCTCCGGTCTGGAATACCAATTACTGGTGCCAGACCTGAGCACCAAACTGGAAGCGATCATTGGCCGTGCTGCACCGGGAACGGGGAATATCGCCCGCAAATTGCGCAGTGAAACTGAGGAATTTATTTATGTCTTATCCGGCGAGGTTTTAATCGGCCTGGATGAGGAAGAATATATTCTCAGAACGGGCGATTCAATCACGTTCAGCGGTGCTCAGTTGACGAAATTGATGTGTGCATCCGTCGATCGGGAAGCCTCCTGGATTTCCGTGATCACACCGCCTATTTTCTAAGCCAGTCAGCCTCATACAAATATGCCGAATAGTCGCCAGAAAGGTCTTAAAGTGACTCCTTCTGCGGCGTATTTTCTCGGTTCTTAGCTTGCGGAGCACAGCCACACGCCTGAATAATTTAGTAAGACTTAACAAATCCAATTTTCACTTGACATTCGGGCATTTTCCTGTATCTTTAAATTAGTCCTTAATCTGACTGATCATCAGGCTGTTCCGTTTGATTAAGAATTAAATTAATTCCCCCATAATGGTCACAGCGATGCCTGATGCTGGCTTGCTGAAATGGTCCTGGGAATATCCCAATACTTGATCTGGAGAACGATTATGAAACAAAAACACCCCACCTTATTTATCACACACCGTGGTGAACGTCACCAGCAGGATGCACTGGGAGCAGCACCGGCAGAGCTGGAAGTTACCATGTTGCGCTCACCCTCCAAAGAGGAAATCCTAGCCGCTCTACCAGGAAAGGAATTTCTGATCACCGAACGCACCGGCGTCATCGATGCAGACATCATCCAGGCCGGCAAGGATTTACGATTGATCCAGCGTCTGGGCTCGCAATGCTATGATATTGATCTGAAAGCCGCCAAAAAAGCAGGCATCCCGGTTTGTTACCTGCCAGTGCGTTCCTGTATTATGGTCGCTGAACATATGACCCTTCAAATGCTGGCACTTGCCAAACGGCTGCGGGAAGTGATGGACCTGACCGAAGAAGCCAATGATTTTGGCCGTCCCCCGCGCTTATGTGATGAGGATTATTTCGCCTATAACTGGACCGGGCGCGAAAATCTGCTCGGTTTATGGGAATCCACTGTGGGCATCCTCGGCTTTGGTGAAATTGGCAGCGAGCTGGCGCGTCGTTTACAGGGTTTTGGCTGCCATATTCTCTACAACAAACGCAACCGCCTGCCAGCCGAAGCCGAAGAGGAACTTAACATCGAATATGCCAGTCAGGATGAATTGCTGGTAAAAAGTGATTTTGTGTGCATGTTACTACCCTACTTCCCGGAAACTGCCCTGTCTCTGGATGCTGAATTCTTCGCCAAAATGAAACCCGGTGCCTGCTTTGTGAGTTGTGGTGGCAGCGGTGTGGTGGATGACCAGGCGTTGGCAGATGCCGTTGCCAGTGGTCATCTGTACGGCGCAGCGGCAGATACTTTCATTTATGAGCCCATCGCGCCAGATAGCCCCTTCCTGCCGATTGCCCGCCAGGCGCGCAGCAACCTGGTTCTCACCCCGCATACCGCAGCTGGCAGTGTATCTGCCACAAGCAAAGGACGCACGGGAGATTACATCAACATCCAGCGCGTTCTGGCTGGAGAAAAATTGGTGGGCCGCCTGGTCTAACTTAAGATTGTTTTTTCATTTCAGTTTTCCTCCGAAACCTGATCTCCTTCTCAAAACTCTGCTGGTTCATCCCAGCAGAGTTTTAAATTTTTCAAAATAAGCCATCCGATACTCCATTCCATACTTTATCTTAAAACTTCCAATATTTTAAGGTTGTTTATGAAAAACTATACTTAATCCTGTTGACTTTTTATACCAAATTTGTTAGGATGTACGTACATTTAAAAGTTCCCCCACATTCAGGTAAAATGAAAATAATCGATAGAAGATCCCCACTTCCTTTATATTGCCAACTTAAAAATATCCTGCTTCAAGAATTGGAGGAAGGGCTGTATCCACCTGGCGACACATTGCCCCCTGAAATGTCACTGGTGAACCAATATGGTCTCAGCCGTGCCACAGTACGGCAGGCAATAAAGGAATTGGAACATGAAGGCTTAATCAGTCGCATACAGGGCAAAGGAACAATTGTAATCAGAGAAAAAAGTTCCCTTAACCGTGGATTATCTCAATTAACCAGTTTTACAGAAGATATGAAAGCCCGTGGTTATGAGACAACCACTAAAATTCTTGCCTTCGAAGAAATTATTGCCCCACACAGAATAGCCGATTCCTTAAAGGTACCTCACGATAGGCCAGTAATTCATATTAATCGATTACGATTTGTCAATAATATCCCTGTAGCAATTAATAAATCCTATGTTAATCTTCCACCCGATGTTGAAATGACTCGCGATGATTTATCCCGCACTATTTCACTTTATACTTTTTTTGAAATGAAAAGAATTCCGTTGGTTGAATCGGATAAAACAATTGAAGCCGTTTCAGCGAATGAGGAACAAGCAAAGCTGTTGGGAGTTCCACTCGGCAATCCACTACTAAAAGTAGAAGGTGTTGTCTTCACACTTAATCATCTTCCTTTAGAACACCACATCGTCATCAGCAGAAGTGATAAGTACAAGTATTCACTTCATTTACTCCGCTAATGAATAATTTCGATCTCAATTTTAGAAAGTCTTTTCAGACAAGAAAGGAGAATCCGATAGAACAAAGTCTACAATTTCTCAATAAAACATTTGTTTAAATAAAACTAATCTAAGGAGAAAAAGATGCAAAAAAAATCAATAAAAGTTGTTTTTTATCTGTTGCTGGCATTTGCCTTGATCCTGGGTGTTGCCGGTTGTTCACCTGCAGCAACTCCCGCAGAACCAGAAGCTCCAGCGGAAGAACCTGCAGCTCCTGCAGTTGAGGAAAATAAATTTGAAGGTGTTGAGCTGACCCTGGCAGCCATGACCGATCAATATGTAACTGCATTCCGCGTGTTGATTCCTCGTTTTACTGAAGAAACCGGTATCGAAGTGACAATGGATGAACTTGGTTATGTCGATCTGTATCAAAAATTGACTGCCGATTTTGTTGGTAAGACCGCTCAATATGATCTCATGACCGTTGATATTGTGTGGTCCGGCGAATATGCAGCCAATTTATATACCCTGCCTCTCGACGATTTCATGGAAAGAGACAAAGCTGAATTAAACCTTGATGATATTATGCCAGTTGCTTGGACACTCGGCGAATATGAAGGCAAACATTGGGCTTATCCGATGGCTGGTTATGCCAATGTACTTAATTACCGGAAAGATATCCTTGAAGCAGCAGGAATTACACCTCCGACCACGCAGGAAGAATTGTTAGCCGCTGCGAAAGCATTAACCAAGGATGAAATGTATGGTATCGCTTTGTTAGGTGCTAAAGGATCTGCTGTCGCACAGGATTATATGGCTTTCGTACAACAACATGGTGGCTCTATCCTGGATGCCGATGGAAAAGTTGCCTTGAACACCCCGGATAATGTCGCCGTGCTCGAATATTTCGGTGAGTTATTCAACTATGCTCCTCCAGGATCAACTGATTACTGGTGGGATCAACGCGAAACCGCCTTCCGCACTGGTATTGTTGCAATGATGGAAGGCTGGAGTATTGCACGTGCAGGTTATGAAAACCCTGAAATTTCATCTGTTGTAGGCATGGTGGATGTCACTGCTGCGCCAGTCTCTGAAGGTATGGAACCTCAATATGGCTTCGGCGGTTGGGGAATTGGTATCAACGCCAGTTCCAGTGAGTTGAAACAAGAAGCTGCCTGGGAATTCATCAAATGGCTTACCTCTGAAGAAATTCAAAAAGAATGGGTGAAAAATGATGGTGCCCCGATCAGACGCTCCACCCTCACCGATCCTGAACTGGTTGCAATGTATCCCTGGTTCCCCTTGATGTTGGAATCTTTTGAAAAAGGTGATGGCGATTACCGTCCCAGAATCCCCGAATATAGCATCATTCAGGATGCCCTGGGTACCTATGTAAATGCCTTCCTGGTTGGCCAGGAAACTGCTGAAAGTGCTCTCCAAAAAGCACAGGAACAAGTAGAAGCAAATATCAAGTAAGAAAATGTTGTGTAACGTACGGATGTCTGCCCAAACAGGCATCCGTACACATGAAACGACAGGAGCAACATTGGTACAATCTCTCACACAGACAATCATCAAGAAATTAAAATCTGATCCTTATTTCTGGTTGTTATTTCCACTTTTACTGTATGTAGTGTTAATTGCAATTTATCCTTTATTCTTTTCATTCAGGATCAGTCTCTTTGATTATCGTTTGACTGACCCCAACCAAATACAGACATTTGTTGGTCTAAAAAATTACATTCGTGCCTTTAAAGATCCAATTGTGTTAATTTCTTTAACGAATACGTTGATATTTGTGGCAGGAACGGTCTCGATAGAACTCCTCCTGGGTTTAGGACTGGCATTGCTCTTTTCCCCGGAAACGAAATTGGCTCAGTTTGTGCGCTCATTTTTGTTAATCCCCATGGCGTTACCACCTCTCGTGGTTGGCTTGATTTGGAAATCTTTGTACAATGCAGATTTTGGGGTGATTCCATTCTACCTGAAACAATTGGGAATGGACGTGGGTAGAGGTCCTCTGGGTGAACTATCTTTGGCAATGCCGGCAGTTATTTTAATTGACATTTGGCAATGGACACCTTTATTGATGGTGATCTTCCTGGCTGGTTTAAAAAGTTTGCCGCAAGAGCCCTATGAAGCAGCGTATGTAGATGGGTCCAGTCGTTGGCAAAGTTTTATTTATCTAACTTTGCCATTAATGAAACCCACCTTTCTAATAGCATTCCTATTGCGAACGGTTCAATCCTTTAAGGTATTTGACACAATTTATGCGACAACATCAGGTGGCCCAGGTAACGCTACAACTGTATTGAATTTCCATATTTATACAGTAGGTTTGACATTCTTTGATATGGGCTATGCTTCGGCACTGGCAAACATTTTACTGATTGTGGTAACTGTTTTATCCATAATTTACATTATGGTCATGACAAGAAGACAATTATAGGGATCCTTATGCATAAAAAAAGAAGTATCATAGAAAAGATAATCCTCATCACCTTATCTCTACTCGCAATTGCTTTCTTTCTCTTTCCAATTTACTGGTTGTTAGTTACATCGTTAAAATTCGGTCGGGATGCCTTTGCCATTCCACCGACATGGTTGTTTTTTGATGCAACATTGAAAAATTTTTCGGATGTTTTAGCGCAGAGCAAAACATTCATGTTTATCAAAAATAGCATTATTATCACTTCCGGCACCACCTTCCTATCTTTACTTTTAGGTGTTCCTGCAGGATATGCCATTGCCCGCTCAAAATTTCCACTCGTAAAAAATTCAGCCTATTTCTTCTTGCTCTTATTGATGCTTCCGCCAGTCGCTATGCTAATCCCCTTTTATCTGATCATGCGCGACCTCGGTTTGATCGGGACTTATACGTCACTTATTTTACTGAATACAGTGTTTGACTCGGCTTTTGTGGTTTGGATGATGCGCAGTTATTTTGCAGATGTTCCCCAGGAAATGGAGGAAGCTGCGCTGGTAGACGGCGCATCTCACTTCAGTGCTTTTATCAAAGTCGCATTACCTCTCTCCGTGCCCGGTATCATAGCATCTGCTTTGTACACAATTATTTACTCCTGGAATGACTTCCTGTTTGCACTGATGCTCACTTCCCCAAAGACTAAAACCATTCCGCTCGGAATTTTAGCCTCTTTCAGTTCTGTAGAAATTAGTTGGGGAAAAATGGCTGTTATGTCTATCTTCGCAATTATCCCAGCAGTCATCATTTCTTTGTTCCTGAATCGCTATTTCGTACAGGGTTTAACTGCTGGAGCTACCAAAGGCTAAATTATGTCATCAATTACCAGCTTCAAGGCTTCACACATCATTTCTGGTGATGAAATGGAAATAATCAAAGATTCCGCCATGAATGTTATGGACGGTAGAATTCTTTCCATTGGTGAACCAATTAAGGGGGCTGCAGTAGTCAATTTTGGCCATGCGCTCATCAGTCCAATGTTCATAAATACACATTGCCACCTGGGGGATACTGGCGCAAAAGAATTGGGGGTTGGCTTACCGTTAGAACAGGTTGTAATTCCACCGGATGGATTAAAACATCGATTTCTGGCGAACGTAGACCCGCAAACACACATTCACCAAATGCGGCATGGCTTATCAGAGATGCTGGCAAACGGGATCATAGCCTGTGCTGATTTCCGTGAGCAGGGCTTAGCTGGTGTTCGGGCATTACAAAAAGCAGCTCAGGGTTTACCCATTCGGGTGATTTGCCTGGGCAGAATGTCAGAAACCCAGAGTACTGTAGAAACAATGAAGGAAGCTAATGAAATTCTTGAATTTGCAGATGGTCTGGGGATCAGAGACGTAACTGCATACCCCACCTCTTTAATCCTTGAATTGAGAAAACAACACCCCGAAAAAATTTTTGCCTTGCATGTTTCTGAAAACGCCAAATCAGAAATGAATTCTCAAAAAGAAAAGGGACTTGGGCAAACTGCGCGAGCCCTGCAATTTGCGCCTGATTTTCTGGTACATCTCACCCATACTCCGAGATCAGAGTTGGAATTAGTAGCAACGAATAACATAAAGGCTGTTTGTTGTCCCCGTGCGAATGGAATCCTTGGCGATGGATTGCCAGATGTTGCGGGATGGGTAGCAGAAGGTGTAGATTTTGCCATTGGCACGGATAACATGATGTTTTGTGCACCAGATATGTTCCGAGAAATGGATTATCTCTCTCGAATGGTGCGTGGATATCATCACAATCCCGCCGTGATCAATCACCGCCAAATCTTTTCAGCAGCCACAATCCAGGGTGCCAAAGCACTTAAGATCGATCAGGATCTCGGGTCACTCGCTCCGGAAAAAGAAGCCAGCTTTCTGGTAATGAATTTAGACAGTCCGAACTTTCAGTTTGTAAACGATGTTATTAGCGCCATGGTTCATCGCGCCAACACTTGTGATATCCGTAGAATTTATATTAAAGGAGAATAAACGATGACAGAAAAAATGATGCGTGTTATGTGGGCAGAAAAACCCAATCAATTAGAACTACGCCATCTCCCCCTTAAGGAAATCGGTGAAAATGATGTTTTGATAAAAGTCGCAAAAGCGGGTATTTGTCCCTGGGATTTACGGGCTTATTCCGGTTTATCCGCCTCCGTTGCTTTCCCACGTGTGCTGGGGCATGAGATGGCAGGCGTTGTCGAAGCGGTCGGAAAGAATGTTAAATTTATTCAACCTGGTCAGCGGGTTGTGCCGGATATGGGCGTCAAATGTGGTGTCTGTAAAGCCTGTCGCAGTGGACGAGAAAATCGCTGTCAGAATCCGCACTTCCAGCAATATGGTGGCGGTTTTGCCGATTATGTTAGAGTTCCAGAAAAGAATGTGCATATCATCAATAAAGCATCAACAAGTTTGAAAGCGGCTGCTTTTACAGAACCGTTGGCCTGTGTCGTGCGAGGTCAGAACTTGTTTCACCTTTATCCAGGTGAAGTAGAACTTGTAGCTGGCTTGGGTCCGATTGGTCTGATGCATTTACAGGTAGCAAAAGCATTCGGTGCCCACGTGATCGCATCCGATCCGGTGCCAGAACGGCTGGAAAAAGCACAGGCGCTGGGAGCCGACTGGGTTGTCAATCCAAAGGAAACAGATGTAGCTGGTATGATCAAAGACATCACATCTGGTTGGGGCGCAGATGCAGCTGTGGTGACCGTTGGTTCAGCACGCCTGGTGGAAGAAGTTCTACCTATGCTCGCACCGGGTGGACGATTGAACATCTTCGCCGGCATCTACCCCAAAGATCAACTCCACATAGATCCTAACTTGATCCACTACGGTGAATATGTAATCACCGGTTCAGCCGATAGCACTGCGGTTGATTTTCATACTTCTCTGAATATGATCGAAAATGGTCTGGTTAATACGGAAACCTTGATCAGTCACTTGATACCCCTGGAAGATTTAGGAAAAGGCTTCGAGATTGTGAAAAACCTCCAGGGATTAAAAGTTATGTTGGATATTAACGATCTGGAGTAATGAGTTCATTGAAACCATTTGTTCTGGCACTGGATGTGGGTACTTCTTCTTTAAAAGCTGTTGTCTACGCTTTTGATGGAAATATTTTAGCGTCTGAATCCAGCTCCTATGAATATAACTCACCACAACCTGGTTGGGCCGAAGCTTCTCCCGCAGATTGGCAATTCGCCATGGAGGAATGCCTGGCAAGATTGTCACAAACAGCAGATCTTTTACAGCAAATTGAAGTGATTGCCTTCACCGGTCAGATGCATACCGCAGTCTTATTGGATCAGAACTTGAAACCACTGGAACCAACCATTTTGTGGCTGGATCGACGGGCTGCAAAAGAGACGAGTGAATTACAAGCGGCACTTCAAATGCCCCCTCACCAGTTAAATTCGACCTATACGTTGCCAAAATTGTACTGGATGAACAAACATCTACCGGGTGTCATTCAGAAAGCCCGGCACATCCTCTGGCCAAAGGATTATTTGAGATTCCTATTAACGGGAGAAATTTACACTGATATCACCGAACCAGGTGGCGCTGCTTTGCTAAATTGGGAAACATTGGATTGGGCAACAGATCGACTGGCTTTCATCGGTATCGATCCCAAAATTCTTCCTCCCATTTTACAACCGGAAGACGAAGCTGGAACTTTATTGCCACAGGTCGTTGAACGGTTCAAGTTAAATCCCCTTACAAAAGTGATCGCCGGTGCCGGTGATGTGTTGGCATTGATCTCCAGTGCCCCACCTGCAAAAGGAAGATTGAATTGTTCATTGGGCAGCTCCTCCATGATCTTCTGCCCCCTCGAACCGCACGAAATGCTGGTAGACCCTTTCAATCGGATTTATACCTATCCATTATTGAGAGTACCCATGTTGGGGGGCGTCTCATCCACTACCGGAGCTGCATTACAGTGGGCCTGGAAAAATCTCTATCCGGATACAACCTATGAAATAGCCATCGAAGAAGCACTGAAAATTCCAGCAGGTAGTGAGGGTGTTTTCTTCCTGCCATTTCTATCCGGGGAACGTTCTCCGTTCTGGAATGATCATTTACGAGGCAGTTTTCAGGGTTTATCGCTTTCCCATTCCCGAGCCCACCTGCTGAGAGCTGTCATGGAAGGTGTGGGATTTAGCTTATTGTATATGATTCATATTTTTCAGGAATTGAATGTGAACATCAATGAAATCGCCCTGGCTGGGGGTGGTACCCGGACCCAAGGTTGGGCGCAAATCATCTCAGACATCAGCCAGTTGCCTGTCTGTGTTTATACCGGGCAAGAGACTGTTACGCATGCTTTATTTGCCTATGCCTGCCTGGCAACCCAAACAGAGCATTCTTTTGAACAGGCCTTACTGGCCACATTCGATGATCCTGCCTGGATCTATCCAAGAAAGGAATTAGCTGGCACATATTATTCCATTTTCAATTCGTACAAAACCCAGACAGCATTTCAAATGAAATTATCAATAATTAAGTAGACCATTTTGTTATTATTATTACGCTCAAGAAGGAGAAAAAATGTTCGGAAAAACTAGAAGGTTAAACAGGTTGTTCGTCGGAAAAGAAAAATTATGTCTGCTCTCACCTCTGGACCATGGTGGTTGGTTAGGCCCAGTTAAAGGTCTTGATAACCCGGAATGGATTGTAGGTGAGGTCGTGGCAGGTGGTGCAAATGCAGTATTGGCATCACCCGGTTTCCTCCAGGCTGCTGAAAATTCCCTAAAACCGGAGACAGGTCTGGTATTACGAGTGAGCCTGACGGCCGGGCTCAGCAAACAAGGCACACAGGAAACTCCCATCGCCACCCTGGATTCTGCCATCCGTATGGATGCAGACGCGGTGGCGGTGTCAGTATTCTTCGGTCGTGAGGGAGATATCGAAATCTATCAATGGCTGGCTGCATTAATCGAAGAATGCCGTCCTTATGATATGCCCGTGATTGCTGAGATGATGCCACCTGAAAATGTCTCTTACGATCCGGTTGCCATCGCCCATGCTGCTCGTATAGGGATGGAAATCGGTGCTGATGTAATCAAAACGAATTTCTCCGGTGATGCAGACTCCTTCCGAGCTGTTGTGAAATCGGTTCCTATCCCTATCATTGTCGCTGGTGGCCCAAAGACTGGAAACGAAGGTGATGATGCCACGGTAAAAATGGCCAAAGCAGCTATCGATGCTGGTGCAAAGGGAGTTGCCATTGGACGCCGCGTTTGGCAATCTGATAACCCTCGCGAAGTCACCCGCCAGGTTGCTTCTGCTTTCTGGAAATAAAATTTCTTGATTTTCAGTCCTCTTTTCAATACTGGTATCCCTTCTCAAAACTCTGCTGGTTCATCCCAGCAGAGTTTTAATGCCCGTCATCACTAAAATGATACTTTTCATCACGTCAAGTCGGGATGCTTGTTATCAGCCTGTAACTGTATAATCAGAAAGAAAACCCATTTCAACAATGATTGGGGCACATTTTATTCTGAAAACCGGTCGAGGAATGCTGTCTGCGCTGGAGACAGTATTCGATCATCTTCATGCGCTCTTGCTGATAACCCGCAGTAGCTGGTGATCTGATTAAAATTAAGTAACACAAATCAAGTGCAGAATAACGTTAACCTTTTCTTTACAAATCCATTATAATTTAATGCTATCAATGATGACTTATTTAATTTCATTCATCATTAAATTAGTCTGTCCACAATCATTTCTATGCAATTCCAGGATCACTTTTCAGTGACCGGAATTGATTACAATCAAAAGATGTCAACAATATTCCAAAAAAGAGGTGCCAAATGAGTTTTTCTTTCTATTTCCCTACAAAATTAATCTTTTCCGAGGAGGCTGGTAGTGATCTCCTGGGGGAACTGGCATCCGCCTCTCCGGATAGTGTTTTGCTTTTAACCGATAAAGGAATAATCCAGGCAGGCATTGCGGATAAAATCATTTCCAAATTAACCGACAACGGTTTCACCCCTGTCGTTTTCGATGATATTCCCGGCAACCCCAATGTACCCGACGTCAAGAAAGCCCTGGCTGCCATTGCAGGTAAACACATCACACACGTGGTTGCATTAGGCGGCGGTTCGGTATTAGATGTCGCCAAAGCAGTCGGTCTGCTGTTAGGTGATCCGGAACTGGATTACGAAGAAGTGCAATGGCGCCGGCAATCCATCACAAAAGCACCCCTGCCCGTGATTGGTATTCCCACGACAGCCGGCACCGGCAGTGAAGTGACCCATGTGGCGGTTATTGGTGATAGCAAAGGCTTCAAGATGGGTGTTTTGCATCCAGCCATGTTCATGAAAACAGCCATCATAGATGGCAGCCTGATGCTCTCTTTACCTCCAAAACTGACTGCCCCAACCGGCATGGATTCCCTGGTGCATGCCATCGAAGCCTTCCTGAGCAAAAAATCCAATCCGGTCGCTGATTTGTTTGCTCTGGCCGCTATCCGCGCCATCGTTAAATGGTTGCCGGAAGCCTACAAAAACGGCTCCAACCTGGAAGCACGCCAGCAAATGGCAATGGCTGCTACACTGGCCGGCATTGCCTTCGATCAATCCTCCCTGGGGTTGGTGCACGCTCTGGCAGGTCCGTTGTGCGGCAGCTACCATCTGCACCACGGTCTGGGTGTGGCAACCTTATTGCCGGCCACGCTCGAATTTGATGCACCTGCCATCCCAGCCGATCGCTGGGTGATGCTGCGGGATGCTCTGGCGCTGCCGCAGGCTGCCAAACCAGAGGTGTTGGGTGAATTTGCCCGCAACCTCTTACAATCTCTGGACATGCCAACGCGCTTATCCGAAGTGGGTCTGACCGCTGAACAGATTCCAGCCATTGCAGAATCGGCAACCAAAATGGCAATGATCGGTATGAATATTCGCCCGGCAGATTTGGAAGATTGCAAACGTGTATTGGAAGCCGGCTTATGAAAATTTTAGAAATCAACTTAAGCACTGGAGAGAAACAAGAGCTTGAACTGCCAGACCCCTTGATGGCTGGCCGTTATCTCTCCAGTTTTCTGGTTAGCAAATATGTCGATCCCAAAACGGATCCTCTCGGCGCAGAGAATGTGCTGGTCTTCACCACTGGCGTGTTAGCCAACTCGCGCACCTCCACCGGATCGCGTCTATCGGTCGGCTGCAAGAGCCCGCTCACCAAAGGAATTAAAGAAGCCAATGCTGGTGGGATGGGGGGCGATTCAATTGCTGCATTGGGCTATCGTGCCCTGGTTTTCCTGGGTGTTGTGCCGGAGGGGAAACATGCCATTTTCCACCTCGATCAGGAGGGCGGGCACCTGGATTTTGAATCCGCGCAAGACTGTTGGGGCAAAGGTAATGAAGACACGGCTGCCTACTTACTGGATAAATTTGGCAGCAACCATTGTGTGATCAGTATTGGTCAGGCAGGCGAACGCCTGATGGGTGCGGCTGGGATTGCCGTCACCGATGCGCAGGGCAAACCTTTCCGGCTGGCTGCCCGTGGTGGTGTTGGCGCTGTTATGGGTTCAAAAGGTCTCAAGGCCATCACAGTTCCTTTACCTCCGCGCAGTGGCAGGGAGCTCAGCAAGGAAGCCCGTCAACCGATCACCGCTTTTAACAAGCATGTCGCCACCAGTGAACGCGTTGGCGTTTTACGTGATTACGGCACCGCCTCCACCGTTATGCCCGTCCAGGTGATGGGTGGTTTACCGGTGCGTAATTTCAGTAAAGGACAATTGCCGGATGCCACCCCCATCAGCAGCGAGTTCATGCGGGAGGTCATTCTGAAGCGCGGCGGGGATGGTACCCCAACGCATGCCTGCATGACCGGCTGTGTGATCCAATGCTCAAACGCTTTTGCTGATGAGAACGGTGAATTAATCGCCGCGCCGGTGGAGTTTGAAACCATTGGCTTGTGCGGTTCTAATTTGGAAATTGCATCCCTGGATGGCATTGCCAAAATCAACCGCTTATGCAATGACTACGGTATGGATACCATCGAAACGGGTGCCACGCTGGGGGTGATGATGGATGCCGCTGAAATGGATGAACTGCCGGATTGGATCCAGCGGGCAGACTTACCCCGCTTTGGCGATGTTGACTCGGCTCTCAAAGTCCTCAGGCAGGTACCACAGGGCACTCTTGTTGGGAATCTGGTGGGAGCAGGTGTGGTTTCTACCGGCAAGGCACTGGGTGTCAAACACATTCCGGCCGTCAAGGGGCAGGCTATGAGTGCCTATGACCCGCGTGTGGTCAAAGGCACGGCTGTGACCTATGCCACCTCCCCACAGGGGGCCGACCACACAGCCGGTTTAACCGTCTTTTTCCCCATTGATCACCGCGACCCCAGTCTGGCGGTCAAATTCTCGCGCATTGCCCAAATACAACGCGCTGCTTATGATGCCCTCAACCTGTGTGCTTTCAATACCAGCGCCACCGGCCAACGCCCGGATATAGTGATCGAGATGCTGCGCAAAGTCTATCAGGTCGATTTACCAGACAATTATCTGGACGTTCTGGGCAGAAAAGTGATTGACCTGGAACTGGCCTTCAACCGCGCAGCCGGATTGGGACCCGAAGACGATCGCATTCCGGAGTATTTCAAAAACGAAGCCCTCACCGAAGTGGTCCCGACCGTCTTTGACGTGCCGGACACAGAATTAGACACGATCTGGACTACCTGATGAATCAGTTTGATGTCATCATCGTGGGCGCTGGATTTCTCGGATTATCCACCGCCTACCAGCTTTCAAAAATGGGTGTGCGCACGCTGTTGCTGGAAGCTGGCGATATCGGTGGCGGCACATCTGCTTCCTGTTCAGGGCGCGCCCAGACTTGTGAAGGGCATCTCGATCCACTCAATATTCAGATCATTCGCGATGGTCTGGCACGCCATGAAACCCTGGAAGAGGAATTAGGCATGCGTTACGACTGGCGCAAAGTGGGCATCTTCCTCTTGATCAGAAGCGAGGAGCTCCGGCAACGCTGGCAGGAACGCGCTGCCATTCTGACGCCGGCTGGCATCCTTACGGAGGTGATCGACAGGCAGGCTTTGCAAAGTGCCGAACCACACATGAACACGCACGGGTTACTGGGTGCTGCTTATGCGCTGGAAGGCATGCTGGATCCTTTGAGGTTTTCACTGGCATACGCCCGGGCAGCCCAACAACAAGGGGCAGTCATTTTGGGAAGATCAAAAGTGACCGGCTTTGAAGTGCAAAACCATCAAATTACGGCGGTAAAGACCAAAGATTCCGTTTACCACGCCGCCAAAGTGGCTGTCATGGCGGGTGCCTGGACTTCGAAAGTCACTCAGTTGGCTGGTGTCACCATCCCGATTCACTACACTCACGCCGAAGCCCTGGTCACCGAGCGCATCCCGCCTATGATTTACAACAATGTGGAGCTGGCTGACTTTTATGAAACGATTCACGGCAAAGCCAGAGCGGTAGCCATTGGTGTGCATCCGCAATTGAATGGCAGCCTGGATATCTCCGAAGCAGTCACCACCTCCCGGAAACTGCATAAAGGCGTCAGTGCCTGGGGTGTGACCTCCCTGAGCAAAGAACTTGTCCAACTCTATCCCTTTTTGCAAAAAACGCGCATTGTGCGCGCCTGGGGGCGACCGACATCCTTCACCCCGGATGAGGAACCTCTGATCGGCTGGGTACCAGCGCTGGAAAATCTCTTTGTAGCCGCCAGCCTGGTCATCACCATCACCACAGTGCCACTGCTCAGTGAATGGATGGCGTTGCTGATCCAGGGGAAAACGCCGCCAGTTTCTCTGGAGGAATATTCTCCAGCACGCTTTGTTCAGCAACCGGTTTTATCGTAATCCCGGTAAAACAGCATCAACGACTTTGATCCTTAAAACAATTTTTCGAAGAGTAGAAAACATCGCGTTCGCTTTTCCTGTTAAAATTAAACTCATAAAGGAGTTATCATGGAATTTACTGGTTATATGGACTTTTGGTTTACCGATCGGCCCCTCATTGAACGGGTGGAAGCGTTTGCCAAACTTGGCGTAAAACGCCTGGATGTGTGGTGCTGGCGCTTGATTGATGTAGCCGGTCTGGCAGAAGAGTGCAAACGGCATGGCAGCATCATCAATTCCACTTTCGACCATGATATGGGATCGCTGGCAGACCCGGCCGACAACGAAAAAACGCTGCGTACCTGGGCGGAATCGCTGGAAATGGCAGTACGCTATGGGGTTGAGCACCTGTTTATCTTTTCCAATCAGATCGATGTTGCGAATGGGGAAGAGTGGTCCCGGCGCCTCTCGGGGAATTATCCGCAAGCCATTCAATATGCCAATCTGCTGGATCAAACCGGGCAGATCATGAAAATGGTAGAGCAGACCAACGTCGAAGTCTGGGTGGAATGCCTCAACCAGAACCCCATCCAGGGAGACATTCTGGTGCGGGATCATGAACTGGCTGCTGATTGGGTACGCCGTGTGGATCATCCTCAATTTCGCCTGGCTTTCGATTGCTACCATCAACAAAGAAACGCTGGCAATCTGATCTATGGCATGGAAAAATTCTGGGGGTTGTACCCCACCTTCCACATTGGTGATGTCCCCACCCGCAACGAACCCGGAACCGGGGAGATCAACTTCCCCAACCTGGCAAAGAAACTGAAAGAACTCGGCTTTGACGGTCTGATTGGTATGGAGTTTAAGCCTTCCACCACAGAAGCTGAGGCTTTTGAAAAAGTGAAGGAAATTTTTAAAGTATTAAACGAGTAAGGAGTCCCTGATGTTAGAAAAAATTCATCCCGATGTGGAGGCATTTTTAAAGAAAAGCCCCATCAAAATGGTCATTGATGGGCAACTGGTACCTTCCATAAGTGGGAAAACATATAAAGCCAATAACTCATCCGATGGTTCTGTGCTGGCTGAGATTTATAGTGGTGACACAGAAGATGTCAACCGCGCTGTGGCTGCTGCCCGAAAAGCCGCCGATGGACCTTGGCCCCGCATGTCACCCAACGAACGTGAGAAAATCTTAAGAAGGTTTGCTGCATTAATGGAAGAACATGCTGAAGAATTATGCCAGTTGGAAACGCTGGATAATGGCAAACCCATCCATCACACCCGCTTCATTGATGCCCGGGCTGCTGCTGGCAATATGTATCATTGGGCCGGCTGGCCAAGCAAAATGGTCGGAGAAACCATCCCGGTTTCCATTCCGGATCATTTTGTCTACACCCGCCGCGAACCTGTTGGTGTGATTGCGATCATAATTCCCTGGAACTATCCATTAATTCATTTCACCCAAAAAGTAGGGCCAGCGCTGGCAGCAGGGAACACAGTAATCGTGAAGCCTGCTTCGGTCACTTCCCTGGCAGCCATTCGTTTAGGCGAGTTAGGTCTGGAAGCCGGTTTACCAGCCGGTGTTTTAAACGTTATCACCGGACCCGGCGGTTTGGTAGGAGACAGCCTTTCCTCTCATCCCCTGGTTAATAAGGTGCAAATCACCGGCTCGACCGAAGTTGGCAAGAAAATCATTCAAAATTCTGCCGAAAATATTAAACGCCTGTCTCTGGAATTAGGCAGTAAAGCGCCCAATTGTATCTTCGCGGATGCCGATCTGGAGAAAGCCGTGGCCGGTGCTTTTAATGCTGCCTTTGGTCATACCGGCCAGAGTTGTGTGGCAGGCTGCCGTCTATTTGTGGAACGCCCGGTGTTCGAGGAGGTGGTTGCCGGATTGATGCAGATTGCCAGGACCACCAAAATCGGCCACGCGATGGATCTGGAAACAAAAATGGGACCACTGGTCGATGCCAATCAATTCAACACGATCACGGAATACATTCAGGATGGCATAGAGTCGGGTGCCAGATTGGAATTTGGCGGCAAACAAGTCGTCGCCCCGGACGTGCCGGAAGGCGGCCTTTACCTGCCACCGACAATTTTTACCAATGTCTCCGATGATGCCAGAATTTCGAAGGAAGAAATTTTTGGGCCGGTCGTGAATGTGTATACTTTCGATACGGAAGAAGAACTGATCCGTCGCGCCAATAACACCAAATATGGCTTAGCCGCCGGTGTTTGGACCACCAACCTGGCCAGAGGTCATCGCGTGGCACAACAACTGGATGCCGGGGTGGTCTGGTTGAATACTTATGATATGTTCTCACCCAATGTACCTTTTGGCGGTTTCAAAGAAAGTGGTTATGGTCGTGATAACAGCCATCTCGTGCTGGAAGCAGTAACAGAAACGAAATCCGTGTGGGTTTCAACCAAATCGTAACAGACAAATCAAACCTGATGGTTATCATGTCTGGATTGAGGAGAAAAAATGAATATTAGCGGGAAAACAGCACTGGTGACCGGTGGTGCCGTCCGGATTGGCAAAGCCATCACTTTAGGGCTGGCTCAGGCAGGCGCGAATGTCATCATCAATTACAACAGCAATGCAGAAGAAGCCAGCAAAACGGCTCAGGAAGCAGAATCGTATGGCGTTTCAGCCATGATCGTGCAGGCAGACATCTCCGACCTGGAACAGGATCGCAAGATGTTTGCCGAAATTCACGAACAAATGGGATTGGTGGATATTCTGGTCAACAGTGCCTCACCATTTCATACTACCCCCATTCCCACCGATGATTTCAGCGCCTGGCATATTGTGACCGGTGTGCTGGTGAATGGTTCTTTTTATGTCTCCAACCTGGCTGCAAAAGACATGCTTGCCAAAAAAGAAGGTGCGATCATCAATATTGTCGACCTGACGATTTGGGAGGCCTGGCCGAATTTCACAGCACATTCCGTCGGGAAATCAGCCCTTTACGCGCTCAACCGCCAACTGGCACTGGAACTAAAACCATATGTGCGCGTGAATGCCGTCTGCCCGGGGCCTGTGTTGGCACCCCCCGATTATTCGGAGAAAAAGATTGCCCGCACTGCAGCAAAAACCCTGCTCGAGCGTTGGGGCACGCCGGAAGACGTCTCTCAGGCGGTCAATTTTCTGATTGAAGCGGATTATGTCAACGCGGATGTGCTGCGTGTGGATGGCGGTCAGCGTTATGCCACCCGCAAAACCGAAGCAGGATAGAAACGGAAAGGTACTTAACATGGATAATACACGGCGACTCAACCGCTTATTTAAACCGGATGGAAAAGTGCTCATCATGGCGATGGAGCATTCCATCATCTTCGGACCCACCAAGGGGCAGGTCAAACCCGGTGAAACCATCCTACAGGCCATTCAGGGCGGTGTGGATGGGATCATGACCTCGTATGGCATGGCGCGTCATTTTGCAATGGAGATTTCAGCGGTCGGGTTGATCCTGCGCTCGGATGGCGTCGCTACCATCCTGGGGCCGGATGTGGAAGCACCGGTCTGGTTCGGTGTCGATGAGGCCTTACGCCTGGGAGCGGATGCCCTGTGTATATCGGCTTACCCCGGGGATGAAAAAGAGATGCGCACCTTCAACAACCTGGCGGAAATCAGCGCCAAAGCACATGCCTGGGGATTGGCTGTTCAGGCCGAGATGGTGCCGGGTGGCATGCAGAGCACGCCTGAATATCGTACCCTCGAACGCGTGACGCTTTCCGCCCGGGCCGGCATTGAATTGGGTGGAGATTGGGTCAAAGTCCCGTATGTGGAAGGCTTTGAACAGGTGGTCGCCGCCTGCTACAAACCGGTGGTGATCATGGGTTCCAAAAAACGCAATACTGTCGAGGAGTTCCTGACCGAGATGAAGCAAGCCATGGACGCCGGTGCTGCCGGTGGCACGATTGGCAGAAATATTTTCGAGTCGGACAATCCCGGTGCCATGGCCGCTGCCCTGGCAGCCATCATCCACCAGGGCGTTTCGGTGGACGAAGCTGCCCGGATTGCCAAAGGATAATATAATGCAGGATCTGATCCTCAGTCTGGATGTGGGTACAACCGTTGTCAAATGTGTTCTGATCGATACACAAGGTCAGGAACATGGCGTGGTGGAATACCATTGTGGGCAGATTTCTCTTCCCAATGGGGTCGTGGAACAGGATCCGCAGGAACTCTGGCGGCTGACCGTCGCCACCTTACGCGAGTCGCAGTCCCGGGTTCAATCTAATCAAACGATCCGCGGCATTGTGCTATCCACCCAGGGTGGCTCGGTCATACCCGTGGATGAGAACTACATTCCCACCAACCACATGATCACCTGGCTGGATTCGAGAGCGCAGGGTATCGTGCAGGAATGGAACGCAGATGGCACCTCCCAAAAAGTGCGCCAGATCAGTGGCTGGTCACCGCAGGCCGGGTTACCCTTCTCCGTGATTGCCTGGTTTCAACGCCACGCCGCGGACATTTTCGCAAAAACCCGTTACTGGCTGCCAGTGAATGCCTTCCTTAATTACCGCCTTACGGGTATCTCCTCCACCAACCCCTCCATGGCAGCCGAAATGTTGCTGACCGATATTCGCACTTGCGAATGGAATCAGGAATTATGTGATCTGGTGGGCATTCAAATGGATCAACTGCCACCCATTTTTGCTTCCACCGCCATGGTGGGAGGGTTGACCCAACAGGTCAGCCAGCAAACCAATCTACCTGCAGGCTTGCCGGTCTTTCAGGGTGGGCAGGACCACTCGGCCGAAGCGCTGGCGTTGGGCGTCACCGGCAGCGATCAGGGTTTCCTGGCCTGTGGCACTGCGTGGGTCATCAATGCTGTTACCCGGCATGGCAATGTGGATCAGATCCCGGCGCAAATGGATTTGAATTTCCACGTCATCCCCGAGCACTGGATCGCCAGCCAGTTCTTGGGAGGCTTCGGTGCCTATCCGGAGTGGATGCTAAAGCAATTTTGGGAGGGTCAAGCCGCGGTTCAACGTGAAAATCGCTATAGTGCTATGAATCAGGCTTTGAGTGAACACACCCGACTGGATCCGGGCTTATTGTTTCTGCCGCTGAACGGCTCTGCCTTCGCCCGCAACGCCCCTCCGGGAGGCGGTTTTACCGGATTGCGTCTGGATCATCAGTCAGTCGATCTCACCCGGGCGGTCCTGGAAACCTCTGCTTTTGAAGTGCGTTGGGCATTGGAATCATTAAAACAAGATGGCACCAGCATTCAACAATTATGGATGATTGGCGGAGCTGCCCGCAGCCCGGTCTGGCCGCAGATCATCGCCGATGTCAACGGGGTATCTGTGTTGCTGACAACCTATAGCCACGGTCCGGCAATGGGGGCTGCCATGCTGGCCTGTTTGGGATTGGGAATATATGGGTCCGTTGAGGAATGCTCACAACATTTCCATATTCACAAGAAGGAAGTTCAGCCTGATTTGTCGCGTGCTGATTTTTATCAACAGAAATTCGAGAAATATCAAAGAACCATTCAAGAGGTGAATTGGTAATGGATCAAACTGCCTTGCACGCCGCTGCCTTCCTGAAGAATATCCGCGCCTTACTGATCGATATTGACGGCACCCTCCTGCGGGGTCATCTGCCATTACCCGGCCTGGTGCAGTTTTTCGATTTTTTACATACAAATCAGATCAAGTTTCAGGTTGCCTCCAACAATGCCACCAAAACCCTGTCAGCCTATCAGCAAAAAATCAGCAGCTTCGGGGCACAACTTACCCTGGATAATATCCTGACCAGTTCCACCGTGACAGCCCAGTATGTGCACAATAAATACCCGGGTGGCAAGGTTTACATGATCGGGCAATCCGGACTCGAAGAAGCCCTGAAACAGGCCGGTATTCAGATTATATCTGAGATGAATGGCAAAGCGGATGCGGTCGTGGTCGGGGGGGATTACAGCCTGACCTATGATAAGCTGAAATACGCCAGCCTGCACGTCCAACAGGGTGCGGAATTTATCGGCACCAATCCTGATCTGGTCTACCCAACGGATGAAGGCCTGGTGCCGGAATGCGGTATGACCCTGGTAGCACTCGAGACAGCCACCCAGGTGCAGCCGGTCATTATGGGGAAACCCAATCGTTTCATGTTCGAGCTGGGCCTGCACAAGATGGGCGTTCAACCCCAGGAGACAGCCATGCTGGGGGATCGTCTGGAAACCGACATTCAGGGAGCCAAAAACGCCGGCATGCGATCGATTCTGGTGGAAACCGGTGTTGACAACCGCGAAACGATCCTCACCAAGGGCATTCAGCCCGATCTGGTGGTCAGCGACCTTTGTGATTTAATATCGATCTGGGCTGAACAACTCGCGCAAGGTGAGCATGCACAACCACTTTGATGCCATCGTGGTCGGCGCCGGTTATATCGGCAGTTCGGTTGCCTATCACCTCAGCCGCGCCGGCCTGAAAACCGCGATTTTTGACCAGGGATCAATGGCTGCCGGGGCATCGCGAGCCAACTACGGCAATATCCAGATTCAGGATCTGGAACTCCAGCACAGTGTGCCCATGATCCAGCTGGGGCAAAGCCGTTTTGCCACCCTGGAAGAAGAGCTGGATTGGGATCTGGGCTTGCGCAAATTAGGCGGGTTGCTGCCGATCGAAAACGAAAATCAGTGGACGATCATGGCAGAACGCGAAAAAGCCTTGCAGGCGATTGGGATACATTCCGAAATAATCCCCGCCAACCGCCTGCAGGAAGTTGAACCTTGCATCGGACCCTCTGGTTTATTGGGTGGGCTCTATCACCCGCATGAAGGCCAACTTGACCCCTTCCAGCTGATCAACGCCTATCTGACGCGTGGGCGTGAGAGAGGTCTTAAAGAATATTATCATTGCCCTGTCACCAGTTTTGAGTTGGCAGGCACTAAAATCCAATCCGTCCAAACCGCGGCTGGAAATTTCTCGGCGGAGCATATTGTTTTATGCACCGGAGCCTATACTGTCAGCCTCGGGAAAATGTTGGGGCTGAAATGGGTTATGTTGCATTATGTGCTCGGCCAGGCCATGGTCAGCGAAGCGATCCCCATACGATTGAGGAACCATCTGGCGTCGGCTTCCTTCTTTGAGATGGGCGCCGATATCCCCAAAGGGGTACTGCTGGCAAATATGGCTATTTCCCAATCTACCCACGGCAACCTCCTGCTGGGTGAATCCATGTTCGAAGCCGACGATTTCAAAACGCACATGCCTGCAGAATCCCTGCCACGGATTGCCCGCTCGGTTCTGAAATATTTTCCAACCTTCCAAAAACTGCGCATCCTGCGTGGCTGGTCCGCCGCCATCGCAGATACCCGGGATGGTCTGCCGCTCTTCGGTCCCGTAGCAGGGTTCGAGGGTTTATATCTTGCCACTGCCTTCCGCTCGACCGTGATCGTCACCCCCCTGGTCGGTGAGACACTGGCACAACTCATCACCAGCGGCAAAAGTGAATTAGATATCCAGGCTTTTCTACCAGAAAGGAATGCTCATGTTTCGCATTAAAAAAACCAGTGATATGTTGCCTGCCATTCAACGCGGAGAACCCGTCCACATCACCGTGGATGGAAAACCGATTGAAGCCTACCAGGGCGAAACCGTCGCCGCCGCCATGCTGGCAGCCGGGATCCATACTTTCTACAAGAGCCGGAAATTACAGCAACCGCGCAGTCTGTATTGCGGCATGGGCATCTGTTATGAATGCCTGGTCACCATCAACGGCGTACATGCCCAACGGGCCTGCATTACCCCGGTGGCGGAAGGCATGCAGATCGAAACCTGTAAGGAGTTGGAACTATGATCGAATCCTTTGAATTGGCTGTGATAGGTGCCGGACCCGGTGGGATGGAAGCCACCATCAGCGCCGCTGGTCATGGCGTGCGCACTGTATTGATCGATAGCTATCCACAACCCGGTGGGCAATATTTCATGCGCATTCCGACTGACTTTAAAGTGGATTATGAAAATAAAACCGAAACGGCTGGTCGCAATCTGGTTAATTCGGTATTGAAATCTCCTGCGCCGAAGATTTTCAACTGTTTGGTATGGGGGTTGTTCCAGGAAGAAGATGGTTCCTGGCTGGTTGCGCTCTACGGTGAGAAAGCACCCAAATATATTCGTGCAAAGAATCTGATCCTCTCCACCGGCTCCTATGATACCCCGATCGCCTTCCCCGGCTGGACATTACCGGGCGTGGTCAGCAGTGGTGGTACCCTGGTACTGCTCAAGAATCAACGCGTTGCCCCCGGAAAGCGGGCTGTCATTTCCGGCACGGGACCATTGCTGTTTTCAGTGGCAGCCCACCTGATTAAAGCAGGCGTGGAGGTAGTGGCTGTTTGCGAAGCCAACCATATTTTGCCGCGCGGCATCAAACACGCCTTTACCATGCTGCGGCAGTGGGATCGTCTGACAGAAGGTGCAAAATATATGAGCACAATCCTGCGCGGGAAAGCTCCCTATAAAATTGGCTGGTCGATCGTGGAAGCCAGAGGGCAAGCAGCTGTTGAACAGGCTGTCATTGCAAAAGTCGATAAAAGCGGCCGGTCGATCCCAGGCACCGAGCAGGTCCTGGATGTGGATCTGGTGGTGAACGGCTTTACCCTGACCCCTAATACCGGCTTACTGCGCATGCTGGATTGCGAAATGACCTACCAGCCTGGAAAGGGTGGTTGGATTCCACTGCGCGACCAGGACTTCCAGACCAGTATCCCGGGTGTGTTTGCGATCGGGGATGGTGCCGGTATTGGTGGCGCAGAAAATGCGCGCCTGGAAGGGAAAATTGCTGGCACCGTCGTCGCGAAAAACACGGGTCATCTCAGCCTGAGCCGGGAAAAACAAATCCGCAACGCACTGCAAGCCGGCTTACAACAACAACAGCGTTTTGGGGGTTTATTGAGTGATCTCTTCACGCCACCGGAAGGATTGGTGTCCTTATTGAAAGATGACACCATTATTTGTCGCTGCGAAGAAATCAACCTGGCAGAGGTCAAAGAAGCCATTCGGAACGGTGCCCGCTCGATCGGAGAAGTCAAGATGCTGACCCGCACCGGCATGGGCAACTGTCAGGGTCGTATGTGCGAGCATAGCGTGGCCGCCATTATTGCACATGAGCTGGCAGACCAAGGCATTACCCGCGAAGAGATTGGCTACTATTCCATCCGGCCACCATTGCACCCCCTGCCGCAGAGTTTTCTGGCGGATGCCGTGCCGGAGGAGGAGAAGAAGTTGTATGAGTAGGGTGGGTTCGTAACCCACCACGCCTCTGATGATCCATAGCCCAAGGCTGAACGCTGAAAGCTCAAC
>SWBZ01006381.1_pt1 | contig 37561 bp, 40 predicted proteins | sample 4693031 | NCBI WGS metagenome assembly SWBZ01 (sample SAMN10267274, study PRJNA491770) | bioreactor metagenome | isolation source: DHS bioreactor inoculated with | place: Japan: off Shimokita Peninsula
AGTTAGTCGTGTATTCTGGCCACGCATTCATTGGGAGACGACATGGGAAACCGCCAGCGCATCGGCCTGATACTCGGTCCCCTGCTGTTCCTGCTCATGCTCCTGTTGCCGCAGCCGGAGGGCATGGACCCGGCGGCGCAGGCGGTGGCGGCGGTGGCCCTGCTGATGACGGTGTGGTGGATCACCGAGGCCATCCCCATCCCCATCACGGCCCTGTTGCCGCTGGGACTGTTCCCCGCCCTCGATGCCGTGCCGGCGCCAACGGTGTCCAGCGCCTATGCCAACCACCTGATCTTTCTGTTCCTGGGTGGCTTTCTCATCGCCATCGCCATGGAGCGCTGGGAACTGCACCGGCGTATCGCCCTGCACATCGTGCGCCTGGTGGGTGGCAGCGCCAACGGCATCCTGCTCGGCTTCATGCTGGCCACCGCCTTCCTGTCCATGTGGATCAGCAACACTGCCACGGTGATGATGATGCTGCCCATTGCCCTGGCGGTGGCGCGCCAGGCCGAGACCAGCATGGGCCATACGGATGACACGCCCTTTGCCTTCGGCATCGCGCTGATGCTCGGCATTGCCTATGCCGGCTCCATCGGCGGTATCGCCACCCTCATCGGCACGCCCCCCAATGCCATCCTGGCCGGAGTCTATGAACAGAATTACGGTGCGACCATTCTGTTCGTGGACTGGATGCTGTTCGCCCTGCCGTTATCGGTGCTCATGCTCGGCATGGTCTGGCTGTACCTGTCGCGTTGGGTGTACGGCGGACGGCAGGGCGACCTGTCCGGTAGCCGCGAGCTGGTGGCGCGGCAGCTTACAGACCTGGGACCGATGACGGCAGAGGAAAAAAAGGTGCTGGTGGTGTTCGTGCTGGTGGCCCTGGCCTGGATCAGTCACGGTTTCATCGATCTGCCGGCCCTGAACCTGGTGACCGATTCCACCATCGCCATCCTGGGGGGCATCGCCCTGTTCCTGATCCCGGCACAACGCGGCTCGGGCCGGTTCCTGCTCGACTGGTCGACGGCGGTGAAACTGCCCTGGGACATCATCCTGTTGTTCGGCGGCGGCTTCGCACTGGCCGCCGGTTTTCAGCACACGGGCCTCACCGCCTGGATGGGCGAACAGCTCTCCCTGCTGACGGGCGTGCATATGCTGTTCATGGTGCTGGCGGTCACGACCCTGGTGATATTCCTCACCGAGGTCACCTCCAACACGGCGACGGCCTCGCTGATGCTGCCCATCATGGGCGCCCTGGCTGCGGCCGCCCAGTTGCATCCCCTGAGCCTGATGGCGCCGGCGGCCCTGGCCGCCTCCTGCGCCTTCATGCTGCCGGTGGCCACGCCACCCAACGCCATCGTCTACAGCAGCCGCTACGTGCCCATCCTCACCATGGCGAAGACCGGCTTCTGGGTGAACCTGTTCGCCATCGGCTTCCTGACGATGTTCGTGATGGTGTGGATGCCGGGAGTGCTGCTTGGGGATTGAAAAGGCGTATTCACCGCAAAGGCGCCAAGAACGTCAGGAAAACCATTACAAACCGCCAAGACGCCAAGGCGCCAAAAAAATTCTTACTAGGAATCACAGAATCTCTTCGGGCTTCATCATGAGCACCTTACCCTTCGGGTCAAGGCATCTCACAAAGACGGATTTTTCAGAGGTTCTTAAAGACTCTATGGATGATTTTGGTTTTCTTGGCGCCTTGGCGTCTTGGCGGTTAAACGATCTTTCCTGGCGTCCTTGGCGGTTCAATTCTTGATCTCAAACCCCAATGTCGTCGCGACTATAGAAGGCCTGCAGGATCTGGTAGAGATAGAAGGCATCCCGCGCGCCGGCCAGTTCGCGGATGGAGTGCATGGCCAGTTGCGGCACGCCCACGTCCAGGGTGCGCACGCCGAGGCCGCTGGCGGTGATGGGGCCGATGGTGCTGCCGCAGGCCTGGTCGCTACGCACCACGAAACTCTGTACCGGTACATCGACCTGCTGCGCCAGGTGGCGGAACACGGCGCTGGTCTCGCTGTTGGAGGCATAACGCTGACTGGCGTTGATCTTGATGACCGGACCACCGTTCATGCGCGGGCCGTGGTTCTCGTCATGCTTGTCCGCGTAGTTGGGATGCAGGGCATGGGCGTTGTCGGCGGAGATGAGCAGGGACCGGTGCAGGGCACGGGTCAGGTCCTGCGGGGAGGCGCACAGCCGCTCCAGCACCGATTTCAGGAAGGGACCGTCGGCGCCGCAATGGGAGGCGCTGCCCACTTCCTCATGGTCGGTGCAGACCAGCAGTGTGGTCTGTTCGCCGCCGGCCTGCAGCAAGGCCTGCAGGCCGGTATAACAGCTCAGCAGGTTGTCGAGACGGGCGCTGGCGATGAAATCCTGCTCCAGACCGACCAGGGCCGGTGGCTGGGTGTCGTACAGGCACAGTTCGAAATCCAGCACCGTGTCCACCGACAGGTCGGGCTGTTGGCGGTGCAGGGCCTCCAGCAGCAGGCTGCGAAAATCCGGCCGGGCGTCGTCATCGGTACCGGACCAGAGCAGTGGTGGCAGGTGCAGTTGGGCGTTGATGGAGCGGTTCTGATTGACCTCCCGGTCGAGATGAATGGCCAGGCTGGGGATCACCGCGATGGGGTCCGGGAAATCGATCAGGGTTCCACGGATCTGCCCGGCGCGATTGCGGTAGCTGATACGACCGGCCAGGGACAGGTCGCGGTCGAACCAGGGATTGAGCAGGGCGCCACCGTACACCTCGACGCCGAGCTGGAAGTAGCCTTTAATCACCAGCTCCGGCTGGGGCTTGACCTTCAGGCAGGGGCTGTCCGTATGGGCGCCCACCAGGCGCAGGCCGGTTTCCGGCAGGCTGCCCTGGCCGACTCGGAAGGCGATGAGGGAGGAGTCATTGCGCGTGACATAGTAGCCCTGGCCCGGCGCGGTGTGCCAGACATCGGCTTCATCGAGGCGCTGGAATCCCTCCACCTCCAGCTGGCGCACCATGTTCGCCACGGCATGAAAGGGCGAGGGAGACTGTTGCAGGAAGGGCAGCAGGTCGGCGTTGAAGCTTTGCAGGTCCATGGAGAAGGGCTCGGTGGCATGTGGTTGGTGGCATTATACCGCCAGACACGCATGGGCATGGCATCATCCCTTGTAGGAGCGGCCAGAGGCCGCTCCTACAGGTGGGACAGCTTCCATCATCGGGCAGGACACACATTGGACAGGACACTGGAAATCATTCAGGACGGGGAACCCCTGCTGCATTTCGAATGCGCCGCCACCCTGTCGGCCCTGCAGCGGCGCCAGCTCGCGCAGCTGGACCAGCGCCTCGACCAGGGATTCGAGCTGGACGGTGAGCGCATCGGCTATCCGGATCGGGATCAGCGCGTGCGCTTCGTGATCGGGCAGTTGCTGCACGTCCTGCAGCGCGGTGGTGAGGCGCCCGCGGTCCGTGGCCTGTGCACCTGGCTCGGCCAGCGGGTGCCGGAACTGTCCGCTATCCGCATCCATACCCGCGCGGAGGAATTGGAGGTGGAGCTGGATTATGGCCCGGGGGCGGGCTCAGACGTATAGGTCCAGTCGTGGCGGGGTCTTGTTCTCGGCCTCGTCCTCGCGGCGGTCGCTGACCTGGCGCCGGTCCTGGGAGCTGCGGGTGTCGAGGATGACCGGATCCTGCTGCTGGCGCCGTTCCTGGCGGCGACGCTCCGCCTTGCGCTGTTCGCGGCGCTTGCGTCGGGGTGGCACGGGCAGGGGAGCGGGCCGGTTGGCCTGCTGGGAAGGATAGGGCTCCACGGGTGTGACGGCGCGCGTCGCGCCCGGCTGTGCGTTCTCCGATTTCAGGCGCTGCACACCCAGGTCGTCGGGGATCAGGTTGATGAAGGTCATGGCTTTACTCCAAAACCGCAAACCGGGGACAGACCACGTTTTCCGTTATCTTTAGCGAATCAGCGGTTTTTGGCCCAGGGTTTGGAAAACGTGGTCTGTCCCCTCAGCATAACGCCGCCGGGCGGCGCGTTCCAGGATGGCGCGGCGCTGGTGGTCATTACTGCCGCCCCAGGCGGTGATTTCCGCCAGGCTGCGACCACAGCCCAGGCAGATATCCTGCTCGTCGAGGCAACAGTTGCGCACGCAGGGCGAGGCGACCCGCTCCGGGTCCATCATTTCGCCAGTTTGGCCAGGGGGGCAGGGACCGGCATGGGCTCGGGCTTGCCGACGCCATAGCCCTGGGCATAGTCCACCCCCAGGTCCCGCAGGCGTTCGAGGATGGCGTCGTTCTCCACGAACTCGGCAATGGTCTTGATGCCGAGTACATGGCCCACCTGGTTGATGGCGTTGACGATGGCGCTGTCCATGGCATCGGTCACCATGTCCTTGACGAAGCCGCCGTCGATCTTGAGGAAATCCACGGGCAGATTCTTGAGATAGGCGAAGGAGCTGAGCCCGCTGCCAAAATCATCCAGAGCGAAGCGGCAGCCCATGTCCTTCATGTTGCGAATGAAACGGCTGGCGTTTTCGAGGTTGAACACCGCGGCGGTCTCGGTGATTTCGAAACAGATCTGGGCCGTGGGTACGCTGTAGTTCTCCAGCTGGGTGCGGATGAAGGCATACAGGGAATCATCGTTGAAGGAGGCGCCCGACAGGTTGATGGAAAAGCGGGTACGCTCGGCCGTGTCCGGTTCGTACTGGCGCAGCTGGTCGTAGTACTGGAAGGCAGTCTCGATCACCCAGCGGTCCAGTGAGTTCATCAGGTTGTAGCGTTCCGCGGAAGGGATGAACAGTCCCGGCGGCACCAGGCTGCCATCCGTTTCACGCAAGCGGATGAGTAACTCGTAGTGCAGTTCCCGGCTGTCGCCCTGCAGTGGCACGATGGCCTGGCGGAACAGCTCGAAGCGGTTCTCCTTCATGGCCTGGTTGATGCGTGACACCCATTGCATCTCGCTGTGGTGACGGGTGTGCTCGGCGTCTCCTTCCTGGTAGACATGGATGCGGCGGCGGCCCGATTCCTTGGCCACGAAACAGGCCACGTCCGCGGCACTCAGGGCAAAGCTGGGGGTGATGCCATCGCCGTTGATGGGCACCAGGCCAATGCTCACGGAAATGTCGAAGCTGCTGTTCTCCCAGCGGAACTGGAAGGATTCCACCACCCGCAGGATGCGTTCGGCAATCTGCCGGCTCTGGTCGATGTCACTGTTGGCCAGCAGCACGCCGAACTCATCGCCCCCGAGCCGGGCCAGGTTGGCGTTTTCGGGCAGGTGGCGCAACAGCAGCTGTGACAGTTCCTTGAGCAACTCGTCGCCGGCGCTGTGGCCGCAGGTGTCATTGACGACCTTGAACTGGTCCAGGTCGAGGTAGAGCAGGGCATGTTGGTGCTGGCTGTTGGCGCTGTCCTCGATGAGTTCCACCAGCAGGGTGTCGAACTCTCCGCGGTTGGACAGCCCGGTCAGGCTGTCGTGGGTGGCCTGCCAGGAGATCTGGCGCGCCATGCGCCGTTCCGTGGTGACGTCGTGGAATACCAGGACGACGCCGATCACTTCGTCCTCGCGGTTGAAGATGGGCGCGGCGGAATCCTCGATATGGAACTCCTCGCCGCGGCGGTTCACCAGCAGGACATTTTCCTCCAGGCTGACGACGTTGCCACTGCGCAAACAGGCATGGGCCGGGCTGGGCATGGGCTGACGGCTGGCCTCGGAGATCAGCGGCAGCACCTCGGTGAGCGGCCGCCCGCGGGCCTCGCCATGGGTCCAGCCGCTGATGTTCTCCGCCACCGGATTCACGTAGTCCACCAGACCGTCGCGGTCGGTGGTGATGACTCCGTCGCCGATGGAATGCAGGGTGACCAGGGCCCGCTCGCGTTCCTCGTAGAGGGCCTTTTCCGCCTGGCGGTGCTTGCGGCGATCCTCGGCCTCGCGCAATTCCCGGTCGATCGCCGGGACCAGACGGGTGAGGTTGTCCTTGAGGATGTAGTCATTGGCCCCTGAGCGCATGGCCTCCACGGCGAATTCCTCACCCACGGTGCCGGACACCAGGATGAAGGGCAGGTCGCAGTCGAAGGCACGTACGATGCGCAGTGCTTCCAGGCCGCTGAAGGAAGGCATGGCGTAATCGGAAATGACGATGTCCCAGGGTTGTTGCCGGAGGGCGGTCTCGACCATGGACGCCGACTGTACCCGGATGTGGCGCGGCGTGTAGCCGGCCTGGCGCAACCGCAGCAGCACCAGTTCGGCATCGTCCTCCACATCCTCGATCACCAGTACATCGATGGCTTTGCTCATTGGGTCAACAGTCCTTTACGGGCCGCCGCAGGGGCCGACAGCGCCGGTTCCGGTGCCCGGGGGGCACCCATCCAGGTGGATGAATTTAATGGTATTTACTGCGATGGTAACGGCGGGTTCCAGGGAACATTTAACGGCACACCGGTAGACGCGGCGGGCCGGAAATTATTCCTCGCCGGCCGCTATCGCCGCTGAACGGTCATCCCGGGTCCAATGACCTGATTTACCACCACTTTTCTCGACAAGCCGGACCTGTTCGATCGACATGCTGCGGTCCACCGCCTTGCACATGTCATATATGGTCAGCAGGGCGATCTGCACCGCGGTCAGGGCCTCCATTTCCACGCCCGTGGGCCCACGGGTGGCGACCGTGGCGCGCACCTGTACCGCCGGCGGCTCCGCCTCGGTCCAGAGATCCACTTCCACCCGGGTCAGGGCCAGGGGGTGGCAGAGGGGGATGAGGTCGGCGGTGCGTTTGGTCGCCATGATACCGGCGATGCGGGCGATGCCCAGCACGTCGCCCTTTTTGTGGTCGCCGGCATGGATGCGCGCCAGGGTGTCGGGCAGCATGCGGATACAGCCGGCGGCAATGGCCTGGCGCGGGGTGTCGGGCTTGGCGCCCACGTCCACCATGTGGGCCTCGCCGGCGGTGTTGAAATGGGTCAGATCTTTCATGAGGGTACCGGGCTTGGGGTCATGGGGCCCGTGCTACAATCCGGACACGATGTCTTGATCAATCATAGGCATGCCATGGGCGACGCGCCAACTGTAACATTTGTCAGTATCCGGGTGAAATTCTTCGCCAGCCTGCGTGAGCGCCTGGGCCGTGACGCGGCATCCCTGCAGGTCCCGGCGGGCAGCAGCGTGGCCGAGGTCTGGACCCGGGCCACGGACGAGACCGCCATCCCCGAACGCCTGCTGGTGGCCGTGAACATGGAATACGTGGACTGGCGACACTCCGTGAACGAGGGCGACGAGGTGGCCTTCTTCCCGCCCGTGACGGGGGGTTGAGCATGACCGTCGCCGTGCGTGCCGATGCCTTCGATCCCTGGCAAGAGCTGCGCGCGCACCAGGACGCCGCCGTGGCGCCGGGTCGCTATGGCGCCACGGCGGTGTTCGTGGGCACCATGCGCGATTTCAACGCGGGTGACGGGGTCAGCCACCTCCGTCTCGAACACTATCCCGGCATGACAGAACAGTACCTGGAGAACATCAGCCAGGAGGCGCGCCGGCGCTGGGACCTGCTCGACACCCTCATCCTGCACCGGGTCGGAGACCTGGAACCCAACGAGCCGATCGTGCTGGTGGCGGTCTGGTCCAGCCATCGTGCCGCTGCCTTCGAGGCCAGCCGCTGGCTGATGGAGGAGCTGAAATCGCGCGCGCCCTTCTGGAAAAAGGAAGTGCTCACGGAAGGCGGGGAACGCTGGGTGGAACACAACACGCCGGGGAAATAAGGTTTCACCGCAAAGGCGCAAAGGACGCCAAGAAAGGATTTATCTTTGCTTTGCGTCCTTTGCGGTGATCAATAATCAGGCCGCCTCCAGCGACACCGGCCGCACCTCGAATTCCATGGTTGCAAGATCCCCCAGCACCCAGGTGGCGGGGGCGGCGACGCCGCCCACGGTGCCCGGGTTCACCAGGCGGGTGTTGCCGCCCTTGATATTGCGGACGTCGCGGATATCGGCCTTGTGGTCGTGGCCGCAGCACACCAGGTCCCAGTCCCCGGTAGTGGCCAGGGCCTCGGCATAATGGGGATAGTGCACCAGGAAGACACGGCGCCCGGCCAGTTCGATACCCGCGTCCTGTCCATAGAAGCGCACCAGGCTGCCGGGTTTGCCGGCAATGCGGCTCATCATGTACAGGTCGCCGGTATTGTTGCCGTGGATTACATGGATGGGCAGGCCAAAGGGCTTGAGCACATTGAGGGTGCTGGGCGCCACCAGGTCACCGCAATGGAGCACCGCCTCCACCCCCATATCGGCGGCCTCGCGCACCGCCGCCTCCAGCAGGGCGCGGTTGTCGTGGCTGTCGGAAAGAATGCAGACCTTCATAAGGATCAGAACTTCGGTTTCTCGGGAGCGTCCTTGTACATCTGCACGCTCTTGAGGATCTCTTCCTTGGCCTCGTCGATGCCGTACCAGCCGTCCACGCGCACCCACTTGCCCTCGTCCAGGTCCTTGTAGTGTTCGAAGAAGTGGGCGATCTGCTCGAGGATCATGGGCGGCAGGTCACGGAAATCCTGCACCGAGCGGTAGACCTTGCAGAGCTTGTCGGTGGGGACCGCCAGTACCTTGGCATCATCGCCCGATTCATCCGTCATCTTCAGTACGCCCACCGGCCGGCAGCGCACCACGGAACCGAAGATCAGCGGCACGGGGGTGAGCACCAGCACATCCACCGGGTCGCCGTCATCGGACAGGGTATGGGGTACATAGCCGTAGTTGCAGGGATAGTGCATGGCCGTGTTCATGAAGCGGTCCACGAACATGGCGCCCGTTTCCTTGTCGACCTCGTACTTGACGGGATCGCTGTGGGCGGGGATCTCGATGATGACATTGATGTTGTTGGGAACATCCAGTCCGGAATCGACACGGTCCAGGTTCATGGGGGCAGCCTCGGTACCAAAGAACAAGGGCCGGTAGTATACATAAAAGCGGAGGGGACAGAATTCAATCTGTGCCCCGATAAAAGGAAAGGGGACAGAATTCAATTCTGTCCCCCATCGAGTAAGGGTAGGAAGGGGGACGGAATTGAATTCCGTCCCCGACCGGTCAGAGTAACGGCACGATCAGCAACGCCACGATATTGATGATCTTGATCAAGGGGTTGATGGCCGGACCGGCGGTGTCCTTGTAGGGGTCGCCAACGGTGTCACCGGTGACCGCCGCCTTGTGGGCGTCAGAGCCCTTGCCGCCGAAATGGCCGTCCTCGATGTACTTCTTGGCATTGTCCCAGGCACCGCCGCCGGTGGTCATGGAGATGGCCACGAAGATCCCGGTGATGATGGTGCCGATGAGCATGCCGCCCAGGGCCTCCTTGCCGAGCAGCAGGCCCACTGCCACGGGGGCCAGCACCGGCAGCAGCGAGGGCACGATCATCTCGCGGATGGCGGACTTGGTGAGCATGTCCACGGCGCGGGAGTAATCGGGCTTCTGGGTGCGGTCCATGATGCCGGGCATCTCGCGGAACTGGCGCCGCACCTCGTTGACGATGCCGCCGGCGGCGCGACCCACCGCTTCCATGGCCATGGCCCCGAACAGGTAGGGGATCAGCCCGCCGATGAACAGGCCGATGATGACCATGTGGTTGTCGAGACTGAAGTTGATGGCGCCCGCCTCATCCCCGAGTGCATGGGTGTAGTCGGCGAACAGCACCAGTGCCGCCAGTCCGGCCGAACCGATGGCGTAGCCCTTGGTCACCGCCTTGGTGGTGTTGCCCACAGCATCCAGCGGGTCGGTGATGTTGCGGATGGATTCATCCAGTTCCGCCATTTCGGCGATGCCGCCGGCGTTGTCGGTGATGGGGCCGTAGGCGTCCAGGGCCACGATGATGCCGGTCATGGACAGCATCGAGGTCGCCGCGATGGCGATGCCGTACAGGCCCGCCAGTTCATGGGCGCCCCAGATGGAGGCGCACACGGCCAGCACCGGCGCGGCGGTGGACTTCATGGATACGCCCAGGCCGGCGATGACGTTGGTGCCGTCGCCGGTGGTGGAGGCCTCGGCGATGTGGCGCACCGGCTTGAACTCGGTGGCCGTGTAGTACTCGGTGATCCACACCATGGCCGCCGTCAGCGCCAGGCCGATGAGGGCGCTGAAGTACAGGTTCAGGGAACTGAGACTTTCGCCACCGCCGAGGCTGATGCTGTCACCCAGCAGCCAGGTGGTGACCGGGTAGAAGGCGATCGCCGCCAGCACCCCGGAGACGATTACGCCCCGGTACAGGGCGTTCATGATCTTGCCGCCCTCACGCACGTGCACGAAGTAGGCACCGATGATGGAGGCGATGATGGATACGCCACCCAGCACCAGCGGATAGATGGCCGCGATGGTGCCGGCTTCCTTCAGCAACAGCGCGCCGAGCAGCATGGTGGCGATCACGGTGACCGCGTAGGTCTCGAACAAGTCGGCGGCCATGCCGGCACAGTCGCCCACGTTGTCGCCCACGTTGTCGGCGATGACCGCCGGGTTGCGCGGGTCATCCTCGGGGATACCGGCTTCCACCTTGCCGACGATGTCGGCACCCACGTCGGCGCCCTTGGTGAAGATACCGCCGCCCAGTCGCGCGAAGATGGAGATCAGCGAACCGCCGAAGGCCAGGCCCACCAGGGCGTGGATTGCGTCAATCATGCTTGTGCCCATGGCCAGCAGGATGGCGTAGTAGCCGGCCACGCCGAGCAGGCCCAGGCCCACCACCAGCATGCCGGTGATGGCGCCGCCGCGGAAGGCCACCTGCATGGCGGCATCGAGTCCACCCTTGGCAGCCTCGGCGGTGCGGACGTTGGCACGTACCGAGACGTTCATGCCGATATAACCGGCCAGCCCGGAGAAGATGGCGCCGATGGCGAAGCCGATGGCCGTGGCCCAGCCTAGGAACAGGCCCACCAGCACGAACAACACCACACCGGCGATGCCGATGGTGGTGTACTGGCGGTTCAGGTAGGCGGACGCGCCTTCCTGGATGGCGCCGGCGATCTCCTGCATGCGGGCCGAGCCGGCCGGCTTGGCGAGAATCCACCGCACGGAAACGCCGCCATAAATCAGCGCGACGATCGCACAACCCAAGGCGAACATAAGCCCCATCTCCATAGCCTCTCCTCCGAATCAAGTGTTCAAGCAAATTGTGGGTGGTGTAGTCTTGCCGGCCGTGGCTGGCTACGCGTTGATATACATCAAGGCCCCTTGAATTCCGTTCCGAGGGTAAATCCGAACAGCGGTTCGTGGACTTTTTCCAGTGTCATGACGTTCCATGGTCTCCTGCGGTTGGAGTCTGCCGGGGCTGGAGTCCTTGTTCCGGGACCGTCGGCCGCATGGACGCGGCCGTCGAGCGTACAGGGATGTATTCACAGCGAGTCCCGGAACAAGGACTCCAGCCCCGGCAGACAAACCACCGGATGCCGATAAACAACAAGGGGTGCCTGAGCACCCCTTGTCCGGTTTTCCTACTTGACCTCGAAGTCCGAGTCGAGCTTCTTCTTCACGGCCACGTTCTTGAGTTGCACGTACTTGGGCAACCCGTCCTTGCCGTAGGGCGGGTAATCCTCGCCCTGCATCAGCGGGCCCAGGTACTCGCGGCATTTCTTGGTAATGCCGTAGCCGTCCTTGGTGATGAAGCTGGCCGGCATCATCTTCTCCACGTTGGCCACCTTGGACAGGTTGGCCTCGCCCACCTTCCAGCGGTAGGGCTTGTTGGAGGTGCGTTCGATGGTGGGCATGACCGAGTTCTTGCCGGCCAGGGCCATCTTCACCGCGGCCTTGCCCATGGCGTAGGCCTGTTCCACGTCGGACTTGGAGGCGATGTGGCGCGCGGCACGCTGCAGGTAGTCGGCCACGGCCCAGTGGTACTTGTGGCCGAGCTTACTGCGGATCATGTTGGCGATCACCGGGGCGACGCCGCCGAGCTGGGCATGGCCGAAGGCGTCCTTCAGGCCCTGGTCGGCCAGGAACTTGCCGTCCTTGTCATGCACGCCCTCGGACACCACCACCGAGCAGTAGCCGTACTTGTCCACCTTCTCCTGCACCGCCTTCAGGAAGCTTTCCTCGTTGAAGGGCACTTCCGGGAACAGGATCAGGATGGGCAGGTCGCAGTCTTCCGAGGCGGCCATGCCGCCGGCCGCGGCGATCCAGCCGGCGTGGCGGCCCATGACCTCCAGTACGAAGATCTTGGTGGAGGTCTTGCACATGGAGGCCACGTCGAAGCTGGCCTCGCGGGTGGAAATGGCGATGTACTTGGCCACCGAGCCGAAGCCCGGGCAGTTGTCGGTGATGGGCAGGTCGTTGTCCACGGTCTTGGGCACGTGGATGGCCTGCAGGGGATAACCCAGGCTGTTGGACAGCTGGGACACCTTCAGGCAGGTGTCGGCGGAATCGCCGCCGCCGTTATAGAAGAAGTAGCCGATGTTGTGGGCGGCGAACACCTCGATCAGGCGCTCGTACTCGCGGCGGTTGGCCTCCAGGCTCTTGAGCTTGTAACGGCAGGAGCCGAAGGCGCCCGACGGGGTGTGGCGCAGGGCGGCGATGGCCTTGGCGGATTCCTTGCTGGTGTCGATGAGGTCCTCGGTCAGCGCGCCGATGATGCCGTTGCGGCCGGCGTAGACCTTGCCGATCCTGTCCTTGTGCTGGCGTGCGGTCTCGATGACGCCGCAGGCGCTGGCGTTGATGACGGCGGTGACGCCGCCGGACTGGGCATAAAAGGCATTTTTCTTTGCCGATGCTTTGGCCATGGTGCTACTCCCTTCGGTCTGTGTCTTTTGATTTTGGCTCACGTCATGCTGGTGCATGCCGGAATCCATAATGGTGCCCATGTATGGCCCCGTTTATGGGATTTTTTTGGCGGGCAGCCGCCAACGTCGCTGGAGCATATCGTAAAAGTACATGGAATTCATGAGCTTTCGTTGACAGGGGGCAGGCGCAAAGGGTAGCTTAATCAGAGTTTCGCCATGGGGCCATGCAAAATATTGTATACGCCCCTGTAAAAAACTTTATAAGCAGAAGGAATTACAAGCAAAATCAAACCAAGGGGAGTGGACGCCACCATGAGAATGGTCTTGTTGGGGGCACCGGGTTCCGGCAAGGGGACCCAGGCCAAGCGATTGCAGGTCGAGTACAAGATTCCGCAGATCTCCACCGGCGATCTGCTACGCGCCGCCGTGGAACAGGGGACGCCCCTGGGTCGCCAGGCCAAGATCGCCATGGATGCCGGTCAACTGGTGTCCGACGAGGTGGTCATGGGCATGATGCGCGATCGCCTGGTGCAGCCCGATGCCCGGCGCGGCTTCATCCTTGACGGCTTCCCGCGCAACATCCCCCAGGCTCAGGCCCTGGAGGTGCTGCTGGAACAGATCGGCCAACCCCTGGACCTGGCGCTGCTCATCGAGGTGGACTACGACAGCCTCATCCAGCGCATGACCGGGCGTCGCACCTGCGTGGCCTGCGGCCAGATGTACAACGTTTATTTCGCCCCCTCCAAGATGGATGGCCGCTGCGATGAATGCGGCGGACGCCTGCATCACCGCGCCGATGACAATGAAGAGACCATCGGTAACCGCCTGCGCGTCTACGAGGCACAAACCGCTCCCCTCATCGCCTACTATCGGGAGCAGGGTCTGCTGCGCACCGTGCAAGGTGTGGGCGAGGTGGATGATATCCATGCCGCGGTGCGCAAGGTGATGGACAGTGTGAAGCAGGTACGCAAGACCGCTTCCCGTTCCGATGCCATCCGCCAGGCGGTGGCCCGCCAGCAGGGTGTGGCACAGCCCGGCGAGGAAGCACCGCCGGAAAGCAAGGCAGCGCCGCAGGCCAAGCCGGCTGGCGCGGCTGGCAAGAAGAAGGCCGAGGCAAAACCGGCAGCGGTTAAAAAGACCGCGGCAAGTAAGAACGCGGCAAGTAAGAACGCGGCGGGCAAGAAGGCCGCGGCGAAGAAAAAACCGGCGGCCGCCAAGAAGTCGGTGGGCAAGAAGAAGGTCACCAGCAAGAAGGTGGCCACCAAGCCCAAGCCCAAGGCAAAGCCGGTGACGAAGAAGAAGCCAGTCGCGAAGAAGAAACCAGCGACAACGAAGAAACCAGTGGCCAAGAAGAAAGTGACGGCCAAGAAGAAAGTGGCGGCAAAGAAAAAGGCAGTGACGGCCAGAAAGCCGGTGGCGAAGAAGAAAATCGCAGCGAAGAAGAAACCGGTGGCCAAGAAAAAGGTGACGGCCAAGAAAAAAGCAGTCGCCAAGAAGAAGGTAGTGGCCAAGAAGAAGCCGGTGGCCAAGAAGAAGGCGGTAACCAAAAAGAAGACCGCGGCCCGCAAAAAGGTCCGCCGCTAGGTCGTCTGCCTATTCCCCCTTGCCCACCGCAGCACCCTGTTGCAGGCGCCGGATGAGTTCCGGCGCGGATTGGGGCGCCCCGCTGCGAGGTGCATCACGGGTCGCCGGCAGGCGGCAGCGGCCAAGTTGCCATTCGAACAAGGCCAGGTCCCGCCAGCGAAAGCCTGCCTCGATGGTGGCGAGGTAGAACTCCCATATCCGGCAGAAGCGTTCACCCATGCGGTGAGCGATGTCCGTGCGATGGCGCTGGAAACGCCGTTGCCAGGCCGCCAGGGTGTGGGCGTAATGATCGTGCAAGATTTCCACGTCATGGGTAAACAGCCCGCTCTGTTCCACCCCCTGGCTGACTTCCGACAGGGCCGGGTTGTACTGGTAGGGCAGCAGGTACTGTCGGAGCCAGGGATTGATCGGGCCCGGTGCGCCCAGGCGCCCGATGCATTGCAGCAGGATCCGGCCATCCTCGGTCAGGCGCTCATGCAGTTTCCGGAACAGCCATACGTACTGGTGGGGCTGCTGGGACTCGAGCACACCCAGGCCGATGATGCGGTCATAACATTCCTGTTGTGTTCCGAAATCCTGGTGCAGGAAACGCACCCGTTGCTGCAGGCCCCGCGCCCGGGCGCGTTGGTGGGCGTACTGCAGCTGGGCATGGCTGCGAACCAGGGCGGTGACGCGTACCTGTCCCTCTTCCGCCAGGTACAGGGGCAGGCTGCCCCAGTTGGCGTTCAGATCGAGCACATGCTGACCCGGCTGCAGCTGCAGCTTGTCCAGCAGGCGGCGGCACATGGTGCGTTGCGCCTCTTCCAGGCTGACATCGGGGTCGCGGTAGTAGCCGCACTGGTAGTGCAGGTCCGCATCCAGGAAGCGGCTCAGCAACCAGTCATCGAAACAGGTCGGGTCATGGGGAGCGAGCATGCTGTCGGCGTCCGCGAGCCGGGCGCGCCAGTGCTGCAGGGTCTCCCGCAGGGGATGGCTGGGGGTGTCGGGGAAACTGCGCATCAACAGCGCCAGCAATCGCGGCAACTCTCCCGTGGGCACATGCCATTCGTCGCGCACATAGGTCTCGCCCAACATGCGCGCCGGGTTGGAAAGAATGCGCCGCAGGGTGTCGGAATGGTGGAGGTGCCAGTGCACCGGGGGCTCGATGCGATCGTGCCCGAGGCGGCGGCTGGTGCCATTGGCAAGGTGCAGTTGCAAGGATCCGCAGCGAATGCATGACTCGAGCTCGCGCAGGTACATAGTGGTCACCATTGTCCTTATAATCGGCTAATCGGACCTTGCACTGCATAACCATAGACAGGCATCGTGGTATGGTCAAGGAGCAGAGCGCCCCGCGGCGCCTGGGGAATATATTGGTTATGGCCTACCTGTTGCGTGCCTGGTTCGAAATGTGTCGCCTGCGGTTGGCACCTCAGCAGCTACCGGCTTCCGCCGGGCTGCTGGGCCTGGCGCTGGCGCTCTACGTACTGGTGGGTATCGTCGTGGCATTGCCGGGATCCGGCTGGTCCACGGCGCTGTTGCTCAGCGTGCTGGACCTGGGGGTGATGGCTGCCCTCACGGCCCTGGTATTGTGGCTGTGGGGCAAGCCGGTGCGCTTCAACCAGACCCTGTCGGCATTGGCGGGAACCGGCGCGCTGCTGGGTGTGCTGGCCTTGCCGCTGGTGCTCATGGCGCAGGATCCGGTGCCTGCCTGGGCGGGGCTGTTGTGGCTGGCGCTGTTGTTCTGGAACCTGGCGGTGCGCGGCCATATCCTGCGCCACGCCCTGGAAATCCCCTTTGGTATGGGACTGTTGCTGTCGGCGGGCTATGCCTTGGTGCTGATCTGGCTGGTGCGCTGGTGGCTGCCGGCGCCGACATGAGGCTGATAAGGCCGGGGTTTGTATGCGGGACTCGCTGTAAATACATCCCTGTACGCTCGAAGGCCGCGTCCATGCGGCCTACGGTCCCGCATACAAACCCCGGCCTTATCAGCAACCTGTTATGGAAGGAATGATATGACCACCCACATCCTCGGCATCTGCGGCACCTTCATGGGCGGCATCGCGCTGCTGGCCCGCGAGGCGGGCATTGCCGTGAGCGGCTCCGACGCCAACGTGTATCCCCCCATGAGCACACAGCTGGAGGCGGCGGGCATCCGCCTGCAGGAAGGGTTCCTGCCTGAGCACTTTACAGAGGATGTCGACACGGTGGTGGTGGGCAATGCCCTGAGCCGTGGTAACCCGGCGGTGGAGGCCATGCTCGACCGCGGCCTGCGCTACACCTCCGGTCCCCAGTGGCTGGCGGAAAACGTACTGCAGGGTAAATGGGTGCTGGCGGTGGCGGGTACCCACGGCAAGACCAGCACCGCCAGCATGCTGGCCTGGATCCTCGACCACGCGGGACTCGAGCCGGGCTTTCTGATCGGCGGCGTGCCCGCCAACTTCGGTGTCTCGGCGCGCCTGGGCGGTGGCGGTTTCTTCGTGGTGGAGGCCGACGAATACGACACGGCCTTTTTCGACAAGCGCTCCAAGTTCGTCCATTACCGGCCGCGCACCCTGGTGCTGAACAACCTCGAATACGACCACGCCGACATCTTTCCCGATCTGGAGGCCATCCAGCGCCAGTTCCACCACCTGGTGCGCACCGTGCCCGGCACGGGCCTGCTGGTGGTCAACGCCGCCGACGGCAACCTGGCCGAGACCCTGGCCATGGGTTGCTGGACGCCGGATGAAACCGTCTCCGCCGGTACCTACCCGGCCCAGTGGACGGCGCGCCTGCTGGTCGAGGACGGTCGCGATTTCGAGGTACTGTTCGAGGGGCGGGTGCAGGGCCGGGTGCAATGGGAACAACTGGGCGCCCACAACCTCCACAACGCCCTGTCCGCCATCGCCGCCGCCCGCCATGCGGGGGTGCCGACGGCGGAGGCCTGCGCGGCTCTATGCGAGTTCGTCGGTGTGAAGCGACGCATGGAGGTGCGCGGCGTGGTGAATGACATCACCGTCTACGACGATTTCGCCCACCATCCCACCGCCATCGCCACCACCCTGGAAGGGCTGCGCCGGCGGGTCGGCAAGGCGCGCATCCTCGCCGTACTGGAGCCGCGCTCCAACACCATGCGCCTGGGCGTGCACCAGGACAGCCTGGCGCCCTCCCTGGCCCAGGCCGACGCCCTGTGGCTGTACGCCCCGCCGGACATCGGCATGGATCTCGCGCGCGTGGCCGCCGGCACCCGTCCTCCGGCCGAGGTGATGGCGGCCATCCCTGCCATCGTCGCCGATGTGGTGGCCAAGGCGCGTCCCGGCGACCATCTGCTGGTGATGAGTAACGGCGGTTTCGGCGGTATCCACGAGCTGCTGTTGCGGGCCCTGGAAACCCGGTAGGCCGGGCTTGTAGGTCGGGCTTCAGCCCGACAAGGCCTTCCTGTACCCTCCCTGTCATGACCATCACGCCAAAACCCATCGCCCTCGCCTTCACCGGCGCCTCCGGCGCCCAGTACGGCCTGCGTCTGCTGGAATGCCTGCTCGAGGCCGGCGAGCAGGTCTATCTCATGGTCTCCGCGCCGGCGCAGGTGGTGATCGGCATGGAGACGGACCTGAAGCTGCCGGGACGTACGGCGGAGATCGAGCGCTTCTTTAGGGAACGCCACGGTGCCGGCGCGGGCCAGCTGCGGGTGTTCGGACGCGAGGAGTGGACCGCGCCGGTCGCCAGCGGCTCCAGCGCGCCCCGCGCCATGGTGGTCTGCCCCTGCACCACCGGCACCCTGTCTTCGATTGCCTGCGGCGCCAGTAACAACCTCATCGATCGTGCCGCCGACGTGGTGCTCAAGGAAGGCCGCAAGCTCATCCTGGTGCCGCGCGAGACACCCTTCTCGGTGATCCACCTGGAGAACATGCTCAAGCTGGCGCGCATGGGTGTGTGCATCCTGCCGCCCAGCCCGGGCTTCTACCACCAGCCACAGTCGATCGACGACCTGGTGGATTTCGTGGTGGCACGTATCCTCGACCAGCTCGACATCGAGCACGCGGTGTCGCGGCGCTGGGCGCAATAACAAAGTCAGGGTTCGCGGGCAGAAAGAAAAAGAAGAAAAAGGGGTCGGTGACAACTGAGTCTAATTCGCAACTGGGAAATGAGAATTGGACTCAGTTGTCACCGACCCCTTTTGCCGCCTTTTGCCACTCACGAAAGGGCCTCTCACCGAGGCCCTGCCTCCACCTCGATGTTTCCCGGCCACAGCATCATCATCGGCCTGGCTCCATTCTGCAGGCGCCATTCCCATGCCGTGTCTGCCGGCCACTGGCCGATCTCCTCGCGCCACAGCTCGAAGGGCGTGTGGAAATCCGTGCCCGTGCGCAGGGTGGTGATCAGGCCCAGGGACTGCTGGCGCTCCACCAGGGTGACGTTACCGATCCACAGCGGTGGCGCCTCGGGTGTTAGCTCGACTCCGGCTGGCCACAGGCGCAGTACCAGCAGCTGTTCGCCGCCGGGCAGGTAGCGTGCCCTGCGCAGGTCGTCGTGATGACCATCATGCACCTGGGGTGTCACCGGCAGCAGTTCCAGGGCTGGGTCGGCGGCGAACTCGGGCAACAGGGTCCGAAGTGAGAGGCGGGGCGGCTCCTGCCAGCCGCGCGCATCCAGCCAGTGCGCGATGTCCTCCAACGCGCCGGCCCATTGCAGGTTCAGGGGATGGTGCCGGTGGCCCTCCAGGTCCCGGCGGCTGTCCGGCAGCAGGGACCAGTTCCCGGCCTGCCAGTCCTGGAATGTCCATTGCTGGACACTGCGCTGGGGCTGGTAGCGTTCCAGCCGCGGCTGGAACTGTTGCTGGATGTGCCAGCCCCCCAGCACCAGCAGCAGGGCCAGGCCCAGCCACAGCAGGGGGCGCAAGGATACGGCTGGACCGGGATGGGTACGGTAGGCAATGCCCATGAGCGCCACCCAGAACAGCCCCAGGGTCAGGCCGGCCAGCACATCGGAGAGCCAGTGCGCACCCAGGTAGAGGCGCGAGAAGGCAATGGGTACGCACAGCAGCGTGGCCACCAGGTAGGGAATCCAGCGCCGCGCCCAGGACAGTTCGCCCGCCACCAGCAGGGCCAGGAAGCCATAGGCCGCCACGCTCATGGCGGCATGACCGCTGGGAAAGGACAGGCTCATGTCCGGACCGAGATCCAGCGGGCGGGTGCTGCCGGAACTGATCTTGAGCACCCGCGTCAGCAAGGAGGTGATGGCAAAGGCCGCCAGCCAGTGCAGGCTGGCCTTCCAGCGGCCCTTGAGCGCCAGCCACAGGGCCATGCCCGCCACCAGCAGGGTCAGCAGGCGTCCATCCCCAAGCAGGGTGATGAACACCATCACCCGGTCGGCGAAGGGGGTGCGCAAGTCCTGCAGCAGGTTGAATACCAGCGGATCGAGGCCGGCCAGTGTCGATTGGCCCAGGATTTGCTGCAGGGTCAGCAGGAAGCCCCAGCTGGCCGCCAGCAGCAACAGGGTGAGCAGGGTCAGGGCGCGGGCCTCGGGATGATTGGGGTCCAGCAGGCCCGCGGCCAGGGGATGCAGGCGGGGATGACGGCGGCTCCAGTCCAGGGTGCGCGCCATCCAGTAGCTGGCGTGAGGCTGCAGCAGACGCAACAGTCGCCATACCAGCCAGAGGCTGAACCAGAGCAGGATGATCAGCAGGGCGAACAGCAGGGCCAGGCGGCCGGCCACCTCCGCGGCCAGGCCCAGGGAGGCGCCGAACACCAGACCCGGCAACAGGTAGATGGGCGCCCACAGCAGCGCCGAAAAGCTGTTGAACAGGAAGAACCGCCCCGTGCCCATATTGAGCATGCCGGCCACCGCCGGCAGGATGGGGCGCACCGGCCCCACGAAGCGCGCCAGGATGATACTCTTGCCGCCGTGGTGGTGGAAAAAATCCACCCCGCGTGCCATCAGCCTGGGGTGTTTGTAGAAGGGCCACATGACCCGCAAGCGCTGGTGGAAATGGCGGCCGATGAAAAAACTGATGCCATCGCCGGCGATGGCCCCCAGCACCGCCCATAACAGGGTGGGCCACAGCTCCATGACGCCGGTCGCCACCAGGGCGCCAAAACCGAACATCAGCACCGCGCCCGGCATGAACAGGCCCACCACCAGCAGGGATTCCAGGAAGGCGGTCAGGAATACCGTGAACCCCGCCCAGTGGGGGTGTTGTTGCAGCCATTCCAGCAGGGGGGCCAGGAGGGTTTCCATTGGCGGGGGATTATAAGCCGGAACACCCTTTCAGGTAGCGCGCGCATTGCCTGTCAGGATTCGATGCATGCCGCGACCAATCCAGTGGCGGCTCCCCGGGCAGGTACCACGCAGGTCCCGGTGAGCGTATACACTGCAACCTGACTGGAGGCGAAAATGAATGGATCATTCCTGAAGTTCCACATCCTGGGCCTGTTCCTGCTGTTGCCCCTGGCCGCCTTCGCGGCCGAAGCACCGGTGCCGAGCCTGGAGGAACGCATCTCTGCCTTCGAGGCGCAGCGTCAGGGCGCGGGGCCGGATGCCCGCAGCCGGGCCATCATGGAGAAGGCGGCCCGGGACCTGGCCGCCGCCTTGCCCGATCCCGGGCTCGAGGTGGGCAGCCGCGCACCCGACTTCACCCTGCCGGATGCCCATGGCAAGCACATCCGGTTGGCGGACCTGCTCGAGCAAGGCCCGGTGATCGTGACCTTCTACCGGGGTGCCTGGTGTCCCTATTGCAGCCTGCAGTTGAAGGCGCTGCGGGAGAGCCTGCCGCACCTGGAGGCCTATGGCGCGCGCCTGGTGGCCATCTCACCCCAGACCCCTGATCGGTCCCGCGCGCAGGTGGAGAAGGATGATTATCCCTTCCATGTGCTCAGCGACCTCGACGACAGCGTGATGAAGGCCTACAACCTGTACTTCGAGCTGCCTGCGGAGGTGCTGGCCCTGTACAAGGGGAATTTCGACCTTGATATCGAGGCCTATAACGGCGCGGGTCGCCACGGACTCCCGGTGCCCGGCACCTTCGTGCTGGACCGGCAGGGCATCGTGCGCGCGGCCTTCGCCGACACCGACTACAGGAAGCGCATGGAACCCCAGGCCATGATCGATGCGCTGGAGGCCATGCGGTAGTCGATCGCGGATCACACGAAACCATGGAGTGAACCATGGCCTTGCCTGAAAAACCCCTGCTCAGGGTCACGGTCTTTTCCGACTACCTGTGTCCCTTCTGTTACCTGGGCTGGCTGCGCCTGGAACGGCTGCGCGCGGATTACGAGCTGCGCGTGAACTGGTGCATGACCGAGATCCACGCCGACAACCCCACGGACGCGGGACGCCCGCCCACCGAGATGGGCTATTCCCCCGAGCAGTGGCAGCGGCTGGTGAGCGACATCGAGGCCGCCGCGGAGGAGGAGGGGGTGTGCCTCGGCGGCCTGCACTGCACCACCAATTCCCACAAGGCCCTGCTGCTGGCCGAGGCCGCCAAGGAGGCAGGTGCCGCGGCCTTCTACGCCCTGCACCGACGGTTGTTCGAGGTCTATCTGTGCGAAGGGCGCAACCTCGCCGACGCGTCGGTGCTGCGCGGGCTGGTCACGGAACTCGGCCTCGACCCCGGCCTGCCCGAGCGCGCCTGGGGCGATCCGCGCTACGAGCAACGGCTGCGCGACGTTGCCCGCGCCGCCCGCGAGCTGGGCGTGGACGCCACCCCGACCTTCTATTTCGACCAGACACCCCTGCGTGGCCTGCAGAGCGTCGAGACCCTCCAAGCCGCCGCCCGCGCGGCGGTGCAATAGCCCCGTTCTTCCCTAGGCCAGCGCCGGCTCGTAGCAGGGGTAGTCCGTGTAACCCTTCTCATCGCCGCCGTAGAAGGTATCCGGGTCGGCCTCGTTCAGCGGCAGGTCCTCCCGGTAGCGACGCACCAGGTCCGGGTTGGCCAGGAAGGGCACGCCGAAGGCCACCAGGTCCGCGGCCCCGCTCCGGATGGCCTCCTGCGCCCGCGCCTTGTCGTAACCGTTGTTGGCCATGTAGGGTCCCTGGAAACGCTCGCGCAGGGCGCGATAGTCCACCTGTCGGGCCTTGGTCATCATGTCACCCTCGAGGATATGCAGGTAGGCCAGGCCGCGGGGGTTCAGCTGTTCGATGAACCAGGCGAAGTGACCCTGCGGGTCGGAGTCGGACATGTCGTTGAAGCTGTTCTCCGGTGTCAGGCGCACGCCGACGCGCCCGGCGGGCCACACCTCGCACACGGCATCCAGGATTTCGTTCAACAGGCGCAAGCGGTTCCCGACGCTGCCGCCATAGGCGTCCTCGCGCCGGTTGCTGCCATCGCGCAGGAACTGGTCGATGAGATACCCATTGGCAGCATGGACCTCGATGCCGTCGAAGCCGGCGCGCCGGGCCATGTCGGCGGCATGACGGTACTGGGCGACGATGCCCGCGATCTCGCCGGTTTCCAGGGCGCGTGGTGTCACGAAGGGCTGTGGACCGCTGTAGGTGAAGGCATCGCCCGCGGGGCGCAGCGCCGAGGGAGCCACCGGCGTGGCGTTACCCGGCAGCAGACTGGGATGGGAGATGCGGCCGCAGTACCACAGCTGGATGAAGATATGGCCGCCTTCCCCATGTACGGCGTCCACGATATCGCGCCAGCCGGCCACCTGTGCCTCGCTGTGGATGCCGGGCGTGGCCGGGTAGCCGACACCCTCGGGTGCTACCTGAGTGGCCTCGGTGATGATCAGGCCGGCACTGGCGCGCTGCCGGTAGTAGGTGACGGCCAGGGGATTGGGGACGTTTCCCTCGATGGCGCGGTTGCGGGTCAGGGGGGCCATCACCATGCGGTTGGCCAGGGTCAGGTCGGTGATCTCGATCGGGTCGAACAAGTCGGCAGTCATCCAGTGTTCCTTTTCAGTTATCTTGTCGGGCTGAAGCCCGACCTGCAATGTAGCAGGTGCCATGGTTCAGGTCCTTCCCAGGCGCTTGCCGATCCAGTAATCCAGGCTCAGGTAGCGCCCGGCGCCGATGAAGAACAGGGTCAGCAGCATGATGAAGTAGGTCGCCGCGAACTCGATGCCGTTCTTGAGGACGGTAATGGGGCCTGCCTGGGTCAGCCAGTCGTAGTTGCCATGTTCCTGCAACAGGCTTCTGGCCGCGTCCCGGCGCTCGACGGCGTCCTCGATGAGATCCTGGCGCCATTCCCAGGGTACGGTCAGCTCGGTCTCGGGCAGTACGTGCCAGCCACTGTCCCAGTGGACGGTCGTGGCCGCCACGATCATGGTGAACATCAGCGGAACACTGAGCCAGCGCACGCCGAGTCCAAGCAGCAGACCGATGCCGCCGATCAGTTCGGTCAGCCCCGCCAGGTAGACCAGCAAGGTCGGGGCGGGAAGACCGATGGAATCGAACCACCAGGCGACGTCCTCGACATGGCCCAGCTTGTTCAGGCCGGCGAGTATGAAGATGGGTGCGAGAAACAGTCGCAGCAGCAGGGGGGCGAGAAAGTCCAGTTTGCGGGTGGCATCGAGCAGGTCCTGCAGGCGCATCAACAGTTCCATGGTGGGCTCTCCGTGATCGTCGGGGGATATGTGCTTTGCTCAGGACTCATGCAGGAAGCTCGCCATACCCGCCAGGGCGGGCATGGCGGTCCCTGTCGCGTGACCCTATTTCTTGCCGCCGCACTTGCCCTCGCCACATTTACCTTCCGTGGCCTTGGTGTCGGCCTTGGCGCCGCCACACTTGCCTTCCGCGGCCTTTGCCTTGTCACCACCGCACTTGCCTTCCGCGTCCTTGGTTTCGGCCTTGGCGCCACCGCATTTCCCTTCACCGCACTTGCCTTCGCCGGCCTCGGCCACCATGTAGCCCTGCTTCAGTTCCTGCATGGCGAAGGGGTTGCCGTCCGCCAGTGCGATACCCGGGGCGCCGAGGGTGGCCGCCAGGGCCAGGGTGATGGAAGTCTTGTTCATGTTCATGGTGATTCTCCTGAAGTAGTGTCGTAACGTTTGCCCGGAATGGGCATGGACGATCCAGAAACCGGGGAAACGAGGGTCAGTGGCGGTGATCGTGCCGCCCGGCCAGGGCCTGGCGGATACGTTCCCGTGCCTCGGGGGAAAGATCGGGACCCTGTGTATCCGACTCGCCGAGCCGGGCCAGCCTGCGCAGGACCCTGCGCAGCAGACGGACCTGCCGTTCGAAACGTCGGCAGCTCACACATATCCACAGGTGCAGACGCAGTCCCCAGCGTTCCCGCCGGCCCAGGGCTCGTTCCTGGGATTCCGATACCAGCTGGCTGGCTTGTCTGCAGGTCAACACCCCGATCTATCCTCCGGTCTTACCGACCCAGTTCCGGTCGAGACACTGTCTCAGCCCCATGCGGGCCCGGTACAGCATCGTCCAGAGGTTGGTCGGGGTAATGGCCAGTTCCTGACAGATATTTTCCGTGCCTTCCTCCATGACCTCCCGGAGTACGAACAAACGGGCCAGGCGCGCCGGCAGGTGGTCCAGGCAATATTGCAGGATGGCCCAGAATTGCTGGTTTTCGAGCGTCGCCTCGGGGTCGCCCCAATCAGCCAGCCGCGCACTCCAGTGACCCGCGGGGGTGAAGCTCTGTTCCAGCGAATCCTCCAGCGGATCATCCGGGTCGTCCTGGCTCACTACCCGCGCCTCATGACGGAACTGGTCGAGGATCTTGTGCTTGAGGATGCCGACCAGCCAGGTGCGCACGCTGGCCTTGCCGGAAAACCGCTCCCGTCCCTGCAAGGCGGCGAGCAGGGTGTCCTGCACGGCCTCCTCAGCCTTGTGCGGATCCCGCAGCCGCAGCAGGGCATAGCGATAGAGGACATCGCCGTGGGCGTCCAGCCATTCCTCGGGGTGGTCAATGGGGGTGTTCATGGATTCGAGTCCTGTCGGGGCGGCGTGGAGGGAACACTACTTGAGGTTGACCGACTGGTCAACTATACTTCCGGCCATGAACAGTCACCCCGACACCCGCCAGCGCATCGTCACCAGTGCCCGCGACCTGATCTACAGCCGCAGCTATGCGGGTGTGGGCGTGGCCGAGATCTGCGCGCGCGCCGAGGTGCGCAAGGGCAGCTTCTATCATTTCTTCACCAGCAAGCAGGAACTGGCCCTGGCCGTCATCGACGACATGGGCAGCGCCCTCGAGGACCAGGTGCTGGGGCCGGCCTTCGCCCGCGACCTCCCGCCCTTCGCGCGCCTGGCGCGCTTCCTCGAGGCCTTGCATGCCTTCCAGCAGGGCACGGCAGAGCAGGCCGGCCACATGCTGGGCTGCCCCTTCGGCAACCTGGCGCTGGAACTGGCCACCAGTGACGAGACCATCCGCCGTAAGCTTGAGACGGTATTCGCCGCCATCCAGGCGCGTTTTGAGCAGGTACTGGAGGAGGCCGCGGCCAACGGCGAGATCCAGGGTCTGGATATCCCCGTCACCGCCCAGGCCATGCTGGCCTACATCGAAGGTGTGCTGCTGATGGCGAAAACCGCCAATGATGCCGGCCTGATCCTGCGCCTGGGGCCGGCCTTCCTGGGGATTCGCATTCCGGCTGCAACCAGTTGAATTTTTTTGCCCAAAAAATTGACTGACCAGTCAACGCCAAGCCTTTGCCGGGCGCGCCTGGCAGGCGCCGGCCTGACGGGGCAGGAGTACACACCATGCGCGATGCCATGCAGTCCATCCCGGTCAGCTATCGGCGCGAATGGCAGGACGGCTTCGGTGCACGCGGCTGGAAGTTGGATGTGGCCATCGGCGAACCGAGCGTGATCGCCGCCACGGCGGAGCATGGCACGCGCGTGCCCACCTCCGTGCTGGTGCATGACATCCTTGATCATCACCTGTGCGGCTTCGGCATCGGCGGGCATCGCAACGAGGCGATGGCGCTCCTGCAGCTGGCTTCGCGCACCGGCGCGGATCCGCGCGTGGATTTCCGCCAGATCGTCGACGAGGACCTGATGCAGGGGCATTGCAGCGGCGAGCCCTGGATCACTTTTCTCCCTGCCGACCTGGCGGCGCTTTTGCCCGGGCGCATGACCGACGGCAAGTCCATCATCAGCATTTTGAGCGCCGCCCTCGGGGAGGAGGCCTTGCGCGAGCGCCTGGTGGAGCATTTCGTCACGATCGGGCAATCCGTCCAATCGTTGGTGGAAGCACGCTGGCGCCGAATGGGCCTGGATTATCGTCTCCGTGGCCCCATGGGCCTGGCCTTGCAGCAATTACTGGTTCACGTCGACGGGCGCGCGCACGAAGAAGACTGGGAGCAGGCCCATGGCCGGCTCCTGGTGGGCAACGAGGTATGCGCCGTGGTACTGGACAGTCCCGAGGTCATGGATCTCGAGTCTGACCCCATTGAGTGACCGCCTCACCGGCGATTGCGGCGCCTTCCTTGTAGGAGCGGCCTCTGGCCGCGAACCGTCGTGGCAAGAACCCGTTCGCGGCCAGAGGCCGCTCCTACGGGTGCCCCACCCAACCGGATAAGGAAGGTGTTTTGCGCCTACAGCCGCGCGAATACCCGCGCCGCCGCGTCGAAGGTGCGCTGCAGGTGTTCCTCGCCATGGGCGGCGGAGACGAAGCCGGCCTCGAAGGCCGATGGCGCCAGGTACACGCCTTCGGTGAGCATGCCGTGGAAGAACAGCTTGAAGCGGTCCTGGTTGCACTGGCCCACCTGGTGGAAGTTGCCCACCTGCGCAGCGTCGGTGAAGAACAGGCCGAACATGCCGCCCACCTGGTTGGTGGTGAAGGGGATGCCGGCCGCCTGCGCGCGTTCCGTAAGGCCCGCGCACAGGGCGCCGGTGCGTTCGGTGAGGGCTTCGAAGAAGCCCGGCGCGCGGATCAGCTCCAGGGTGGTGAGTCCCGCGGTCATGGCGATGGGATTGCCGGACAGGGTGCCGGCCTGGTAGACGGGACCGAGTGGGGAGATCCGTTCCATGATCTCGCGCCGGCCGCCGAAGGCGCCCACCGGCATGCCGCCGCCCACCACCTTGCCCAGGGTGGTCAGGTCCGGGCGCACGCCATAGTGGGCCTGGGCGCCACCCAGGGCGACACGGAAGCCGGTCATTACTTCGTCGAAGATCAGCACGGTGCCATATTCGTCGCATACCGCGCGTAGCCCTTCCAGGAAACCGGGGGCCGGCGGGATGCAGTTCATGTTGCCGGCCACCGGCTCGACGATGATGGCGGCCACCTGGCCGCCCACGTGGGTGAAGGCCTCGCGCACCTGCTCCAGGTTGTTGTACTCGAGGGTGATGGTGTGCTCGGCGAGCGCCACCGGCACGCCCGGCGAGGTGGGCACGCCCAGGGTCAGGGCGCCGGAGCCGGCCTTCACCAGCAGGGAATCGGAATGGCCGTGGTAGCAGCCCTCGAACTTGACGATCTTGTCGCGGCCGGTGAAGCCGCGCGCCAGGCGGATGGCGCTCATGGTGGCCTCGGTACCGGAGCTGACCATGCGCACCATATCCATCGAAGGCACCAGCTCGCACAGCAGGTCGGCGACGCGGGTCTCGATGGCGGTGGGCGCGCCGAAGCTCAGGCCGCGGCCCGCCGCCTCGCGCACCGCCTCCACCACGGCGGGGTGGGCATGGCCGAGGATCATCGGCCCCCAGGAGCCGACGTAGTCCACGTATTCCTTGCCGTCCACGTCATAGACGCAGGCCCCGGAGGCGCGCTCGATGAAGACCGGCTCGCCACCCACGCCCTTGAAGGCCCGTACCGGGGAGTTCACGCCACCGGGGATATGCTGCTGGGCTTTGGCGAAGAGGTCGTGGGACTGGGTCATGGGGTTTCCTTGTGATTCGTTGCGGCGAAGTATGCCAGTGATCGGGGACAGACTTAAGTCTGTCCCCGTTTAGCGAAACAGCGCCTGGAAACGCGCCGCCGCGGCGCGCACGTCGGGTTGGCCGAACAGGCCGTGGATCACCGCAAGCAGGTCGGCGCCGGCCTCCAGCAGCAGCGGGGCATTGCCGGCGGTGATGCCACCAATGGCGCACAGGGGCAGGTCGAATTCCTGTCGTGCGGCGCGCAGCAGATCGGGATCGGCGGGGGTGGCCCCGGGCTTGGTGCTGGAGGGAAAGAAACGGCCGAAGGCGAGGTAATCGGCGCCGGCCGCGGCGGCGGCGCGGGCCCGGTCCAGGTCCGCGTAGCAGGAGACACCAATGATGGCCTTGGGTCCGAGCCGTTCCCGGGCCGCCGCCGGGTCGGGGTCGTCGCGCCCGAGGTGTACGCCGGCGGCACCGCAATGGACGGCCAGGTCCAGGTCATCGTTGATGATCAGTGACACGCCGCGCGTTTCGCACAGGGCCTGCAGGGCGATGGCCTGGGCGCGGCGCAGCTGCGGCGGGGACGTCTTGTCGCGGTACTGCACCAGTGCCGCCCCGCCGGCGATGGCGTGGCTGACAGCATCCACCAACCGGTCCGCCGGGAGCAGGTCACTGTCGGTGATGGCATAGAGGCCGCGCAGCGCCATGTCAGTCCTCGTCGTCCACCTGCGCCCAGAACAGACGATTGGGCAGGTACTGGCCCATGCCCAGGCGATAGCCGTGCTTGAGGGTTTCCCAGGTGTATTCCTGGGCTTCGTGGATGGCGGTAAAGGGTTCCAGGCCCTGGGCCAGCAACCCGGCGATGCTGGAAGCCAGGGTGCAGCCGGAGCCGTGATAACTGTCCGGCAGGCGCGTCCAGGTGAAGCTTTCCAGCAGGCGATGGTTGCCGTACAGCCGGTTGGTGACCTCGGCGGTGTTCTCGTGGGTGCCGGTGATGAGCACGAACTCCACCTCGCGCTCCAGCAGGGCCATGGCGCAGGCGTCCAGGCTGTCGGCCTCGGGGGCCAGCAGGCGGGCCTCCAGGCTGTTGGGGGTGAGCACCGTGGTCAGTGGCAGCAGCAGGGTGGTCATGGCCTCCAGCACCTCCGGGTCCGCCAGTTCCGCGCCGTTGCCGGCGCGCAACACCGGGTCCAGCACCACCGGCACATCGGGATAATCCACCAGCAGGCTGTGGATGCCCTCGACCACGTCCGCGCTGCCCAATAGTCCGATCTTGAACGCGGCGATGGGCATATCCTCCAGCACGGCACGCGCCTGCTCGATGATCAGGCTGGCGTCCAGGGGTACGTAGCCCAGCACATCCTGGGTGTCCTGCACGGTCAGGGCGGTGACCACCGGGGCCGTGTGGCAGCCGTGACTGGCCAGCGATTCGATGTCGGCCTGAATGCCAGCACCACCGCTGGGGTCATTGCCGGAAAACACCATTACCACAGGTATGGGGGCGGATTGCTCGGTCATGGGAGATGGGTTCGCTGTTGTAGTCTCGAGAGAGATGGAGCCGGAGAAAGAATTGTACCACTACCCTGTGACTTGCAGGGACTGCCGGTACAATGGTCGCAAGCGAAAACAGGAGCAGGTTCAGATGAGTGATACAGACTACAAGTCCTATATGTGCGTGATTTGCGGTTTTATTTATCACGAGGAACAGGGTCTGCCCGAGGAGGGCATTGCTCCCGGTACGCGCTGGGACGATATCCCCCTGAACTGGGTGTGTCCCGAATGCGGTGCCGGCAAGGAAGACTTTGAAATGGTCGAGATCTGATGAACCTCAAATTCAGAAAAGCCTGAACAAGCCGGCACTCCCACCTGTGCGGAAATCGCGCGGTCCGCGTTCACCCTCTTCACGCCTTCCTTGTCTACACTTGATGTGGAGTGGCGACAGGCAAGCGAGGTATGGAACAGGCGACGGGCCAGTTTGGCGCAATGTTCGAGGTGGCGCGGGAATATTGTGCCTTCATCGAACATGCACAAGTCTCGGATCCTGCCTGGATTGATCAGTTGTTTCGCCTGCTGCCACGCTTGCACGCCGCGATCACGGCGGTGCATCCGGCGCAGGGCGAGGCCCTGCTGCCAGTGCATATTGATATCGATCAACGCTTTGAACTCTTCTCGCGCCTGCGCACGGAACTGGGCGGACGTGATAGCTACTGGCTGGAATACGATAACGGCAACTCCGTTCATCCCCAGCACATGAGCGGCAGCCTCGCCGACGATCTCGCCGATATCTATTTCGATCTCAAGCCCGGCCTGGAAATGCTGTCGCGGGTGAAGCCGGACAAGGTCCTGCGCTACTGGCGCCGCAGTTTCGAACTGCACTGGGGACAGCACCTGGTGGATGCCGAGCGCCATCTGTATGCCTTGAGGGCGCAACAGGGCTTCGGAGAATGAGGCAGAGGCCCATGCTATCCTGTCCGCTGATCCACTGCCGGAGCAAAAAATCATGAGAATGACATTCAATCTCCCGTGGCTGCTGGCCTTGCTGTGGCTTGCCGCCCCCCTGCAGGCGCAGGATGCGAATGTGCCCTGGGGCCGCGCGGTCGCCCAGGAGGTGGAGTACGCACCGCAGAAAGTGGTCTATGACGTGGCCGTGACGTCACGGGGCGCCCTGGAGAATGTGCTCGACCGGGTCAGTTTCCTCAACAACCTCTATGGCGCGGATCCCTTCGATGCCGCCATCGTGGTGGTGTTGCACGGTGACGAGATCCCCATGTTCGCGGTGGAGAACTTCGTCCGTGACCGCGACCTGATGGAGCGCGCCCAAAGCCTCACGGTGGCAGGTCCCATCGAGTTCCGCATGTGTACCGTGGCGGCCCGCGCCCATGGTTATGCGCCCGGGGACATTCATGGCTTCGTGCACATGGTGCCTATGGCGGATGCGGAACTGGTGCGGCTGCAGAGGGAAGAGGGTTATGCCTATATGCGTTGATCGCCGCTGGCCGGCCTTGCTGCTGGTGTTGCTGTGTACCGCATGCGGTGCATCGCAGGAATCCACCGCGTCGGAGCCGGCATCGGTATCCACCCCCTATGGCGCCGTCAGCCTGCCTTTTGTCCTGCATCAGATCCCCGATGCGCCCGTCTACTACATCGTGGGTAAATCGGGCGTTCCCGATGCGGTGAACGAGGGACATACCTCCAATGCGGGTTTCGTGGTCACGGAGGAGGGTGTGGTGGTATTCGATGCCCTCGGCACCCCGGCCCTGGGTTACCGCCTGCTGCAGCGTATTCGCGAGGTCACCGACCAGCCCGTGCGCATGGTGGTGGTCAGCCATTACCATGCCGACCATATCTATGGACTGCAGGCCTTCCGCGAACATGCCGGCGCACCAACGGTGCTGGCCCAGCGGCGCACCCTGGACTATGTGGGCGGCTCCACGGTAAGCCAGGGCGAGGACGCCGAGCGGCGCCTGGCCCAGCGTCGCGAGGCCCTGTTCCCCTGGGTGGACGAGCACACCTATATCGTGGCGCCCGACCGGGTCTTCGACCGGGAAACCTCCTTCGAACTCGGCGGTGTTCGCTTCCAGGTGAAACACCTGGGTCCGGCCCACGCGCCGGGAGATGCCATCCTGCTGGTGGAGGAGTACGGGGTGCTGTTCAGCGGCGACGTGATCTATGGCGGCCGGGTGCCCTTCCTGGACAGTCCGGACACGGACAGTGAGCATTGGCTGGAGGGGTTGGAGTATATCGCCGGTCTGAAGGGGCAGCTGCGCTACATCATCCCGGGGCATGGCGAGCTGGCGGAGGATGCCCAGCAGGCGGTGACGGCGACCCGCGACTACATCCTGTACGTGCGCGAGGTCATGGCTGCGGCGGTGCGCGACCTGGTGCCCTTCGAGGAGGCCTACCGCGAAGCGGACTGGTCACGCTACCAGCACCTGCCCGCCTTCGACGCCAGCAACCGCGGGAATGCCTACCGCATCTACCTGGAAGAGGAAGCGCGGTCTTTCTAGATCCGGAACCCACCCAGGCGCTGCTGCAGCCGCGACGCCAGCTCGGCGATCTCCTCGCTGGCATCCGCGGTCTGGCTGGCATGCTGCGCGGTGGAGCCGGTCACGTCGTTGATGGCCACCACGTTGCGATTGATCTCCTCGGCCACCGCGCCCTGTTCCTCGGCGGCGCTGGCGATCTGGGTATTCATGCTGTGAATGGTGGACACGGCGCCGGTGATCTCGCGCAGGGCATTGCCCGCCTGGCCGGCACGGTCCACGGCCCGCTCGGTACTGGCCTGGCCCTCTTCCATGGCGGCCACGGCCGACTGGGCGCCGTTCTGTAACTGGGCGATCATCTGCTGGATCTCGGTGGTGGCCTGCTGGGTGCGTTGCGCCAGGGAACGGACCTCGTCGGCCACCACGGCGAAGCCGCGTCCCTGTTCGCCGGCCCGCGCCGCCTCGATGGCGGCATTGAGGGCCAGCAGGTTGGTTTGTTCGGCAATGCCCCGGATCACGTCCACCACGCTGCCGATGCGGGCGCTGTCGGCTTCCAGGCTGTGGATGGCCTCGGCATTGGCCTGCACCCGGCTGGCCAGTTCGCGGATGGCGCTGCCCACCTCGGTGACCACGCGGCTGCCCTTGCCCGCCTGCTCGTCGGCTACGCGGGCCGCCTCGGCGGCATCGGCGGCGTTGCGCGCCACCTCCTGGACCGTGGCCAGCATCTGGTTCATGGCGGTGGCCACCTGTTCGGTTTCCGATTGCTGGGTCAGGATATCCCGATTGGCCTGTTCACTGGTGCCCGACAGCTGTGCCGAGGCGGAGGCCAGCTGGCTGGCGGCGCCGGCAATCTCCCGCAGCATGGCCCCCAGCTGTGCCTGGATGGCACCGGCGCTCTCCGCCACCTGGCCGATCTCGTCATGGCTCAGGCAGTGCACCGGCTGCGAGAAATCACCGTCGGCCAGTCGTTTCAGGTCATCCACCAGCTGCCGACTGGGCCGCTGGATGGAATGATGGATGAACCAGAGAAAGGCGAAAAAGGTGATCAGCACGGCCACCAGCATGCCAATCAGGCTGGCCAGGATGCCGCTGTGTTCCTCGTCGATGGCCTGCTGCAACAAGCGGGCGGTGTCGCGCGTCGTCTCGTCCCCGGCCAGGCGATCGGTCAGGGTCTGCAGGGACTGCAGGCCGTGCCAGATCTCGCTGAATCCGTACAGGGCCGAACCCACCACCAGCAGGGTTCCGGTGCCGGCGATCAGGAGGATCTTGTTGCGCAGACTACGGGTAATCCATTTCATGGTGACGACACCTGTGGCGGGTTGTGCAAGCCCGGGAATCCCGGGTTACTGGTTTGGGCAGGCCGCGATGCCTTTTCCCTGTCATGGTGTGATTCATCGGCGCGGCGGCGGGAATTCTTGAGTCCGGAATGGGACGGTTGCATCCGGGAAGGACCGCGATCCGGCGCCGGCCCATTTGGGGCGCTGCCTTATTTACGTCACCGGTTACGGGTACAATGCCGGCACTGGATTAGGGAAGGTGATCGGACATGACCTACGGAAGTGACAAACACCGCGCCCGCGGCTTCACCCTCATCGAAGTGATGGTGGTGGTAGTGATCCTGGGCATCATGGCGGCCATCCTGGTGCCGCGTATCATGGACCGGCCCGAGCAGGCGCAGATCATCAAGGCCAAGCAGGACATCCGGGTCATCGAGTCCCAGCTCAACCTCTACCGGCTGGACAACTTCAACTACCCCACCACCGACCAGGGCCTGGAGGCCCTGGTGGAAAAGCCCACCCACGGCGCCGAGCCGCGCAATTACAAGCAGGGCGGCTATCTCGACCGCCTGCCCGTGGATCCCTGGGGCAATCCTTACCAGTACCTGAGCCCCGGCACCCACAGTAGTATCGATATCTACTCCCTGGGCCCGGACGGGGTACCCAGTGACGATGACATCGGCAACTGGAATCTGCAGTAAGACCTCCAGACCTCGTACCAACAGCGGCTTCACCCTCGTGGAGCTGCTGGTGGCGCTGCTCATCATCGGCGTCATGGTCACCTTTGCCGGTCTTTCCCTGCGCGGCGACCCCTGGGCCGAGCGCATGCACGAGGAGACCCGCCGCCTGGCGGCCCTGCTGGAGCTGGCCGCCGAGAACGCCCTGCTGGAGTCGCGCGAGCTGGCGGTGCGTTTCGAGCCGGATGGATATCACTTCCTGCGTCTGCAGGAGGGCCAGTGGCGGGAGCTTGCCGAGGGCGTGCTGCGTCCGCGCACCCTGCCGCCGGGCATGGAGCTGGAACTGCGCCTCCAGGAAGGCGGCCCGATCCTGGCCGGGGACGACGGGGAGGATCAGGAGCGTGCCACCCCCCAGGTCTATATCCTCTCCAGTGGCGAAATGACCCCCTTCACCCTGCGCCTGGGCACGCTGGAGCGGGATTACCGCTACGAACTGCGCGCCGATCTGCTCGGCCGCCTGGAATGGGAGGGGCCACTGTGAGGGGTTTTACCCTGGTGGAGATCCTGGTAGCCATGGCCGTGCTGGCCGTGGGCCTGCTGGCGGCGCTCACCGCCGTCAACCAGCTCACGATGAACGAAAGTTATTTGCGCGACCGTACCCTGGCCACCTGGCTGGCCCGCAACCAGCTGCTGGAGGCGCAACTCGAGGGGAACTGGCCGCAGCCCGGCCAGAGCACGGACACGGCCGAATACGCCGCGCGCGACTGGCGCTGGCGCCTGCGTATCACCCAGACCCCGGAAGCGGACATGCGCCGCCTCGACCTGGAGGTATGGCTGTCCGGCGCGGAGGGTGAACCCCTGGCGCGTCTGACCGGTTTCCTGGAGCGGCCCTGATGCGCAACCGCGGCTTCACCCTGCTGGAACTGCTGGTGGCCCTGGCCATCTTCGCCGTGCTGGCCACCACCACCTATGGCGGGCTGGTGAACATCCTCAGCCAGCGTGCCGCCGTGGAACAGCAGGCGGAGCGCCTGCAGGCCCTCCAGCTCACCTACCGGCTGCTGGGACGGGAACTCGCCCAGATCTCCACCCGCGGCATCCGCGATATCCATGGCGACCCGCAACCGGCCCTGCAGCTGGGTGGCCAGCAGCCGGGGCTGGAATTCACCCATGGCGGCTGGCTCAATCCCGCCGAGCGGCCACGAGCGGTGCTGCAGCGGGTGCGCTATGTGCTCGACCAGGACCGCCTGCTGCGCTTTTCCTGGCAGGTGCTGGACCGGGCCCAGGACAGCGAGCCCGTGGAACAGCGCCTGCTCGAGGAGGTGCGCGAACTGCGGGTGCGCCTGCTGGACGAGAACAATGAATGGCACGAGCAATGGCCGCCCGAGGCCCTGCTGCCCGGCCAGCCGCTGCCTGCCGCGCCGCGGGCCGCCGAGGTGATTCTGGAACTGGACGATCTTGGAGAATTGCGATGGCTGTTCCGCCTCGCCATCTGAGGCATCCTGCCCGACGGCCCCAGGGCGGCCTGGCGCTGATCACCGCCGTGATGGTGGTGGCCATGGCGGCGGTGGCGGCCACCGCCATGGTGGTCAGTCAGCAGCACAGCCTGCACCGCACCGGCGGCCTGCTGCATGGCATCCAGGTGGAGGACTACGCGGTGGGGGCCGAGGCCTGGGCGCGGGTGTTGTTGCGTCGCGCCGGCCAGGAGAACGGTTTCGATGCCCTGGACCAGGACTGGGCCCAGCCGCTGCCGCCCATGTTGATCGAGGGCGGTGGCCTGCAGGGCCGGATCCGCGACGAGCAAGGCCGCTTCAATCTCAACAACCTCATCGAAGGCGCCACGGTGAATGCCAATGCGCTGCTCCAGTTCCAGCGCCTGCTGCTCCTGCTGGAGCTGGATGAGCAGCTGGCCAACGCCTTGCTGGACTGGCTCGATCCCGACATCAACGCACGTTTCCCCGAGGGCGCCGAGGACGACGCCTATCTCAACCGCGAACCGCCGTACCGGGCCGGCAACGGGCTGCTCGCCCATGTCAGTGAATTGCGCCTGGTGGCCGGCTACGAGCCCGGGGTGGTGGAGCGCCTGCGACCCTATGTAACGGCCCTGCCCCAGGCCACCGCGTTGAACGTGAACACCGCCCCGACCCTGCTGCTGGCAACCCTGGTGGAGGGCATGGGCCTGGTGGAGGCGGAGGCCCTGGTGCAGGTGCGCGACGAGGAGCCCTTCCCGAGTCTGGAGCAGTTCGCCGCCCAGCCCGCCTTTGCCGGCCGGGAGATGCTGCAGGTACCGCTTACCCTGCGCAGCGAGTATTTCCGCCTGCTGGGCCAGGTGGCCGTGGGCGACGCGGAGGTATGGTTGAGCAGCCTGCTGCAACGGGGTCCCGACCACCACGTGCGGCTGGTGGCCCGCAATCGTATCCTGCCGGCCTTTTAGCCGGGCCATTGCCGGGCTTGCGGTTTCCGCCCCGGGGCTTTTCCGCTACGATGACACACGATTTTCCGGCCGGATGGCATGATGCGTAATACCCTGTTGATAGCGGCTTGCGACCCTGACCTGCGCACGGTGCGCTGGGTGGCGTTCGATGCCGGCGGCGCGGCCCCAGAGGGGGTCCGCGCCGGCGGCCTGGAAGACGCCGCCGGCGCGGCCGGTGGCCGCCGGGTAGTGCTGCTGGTGCCCACCACGGAACTGTTGCTGACCCAGGCACGGGTGCCCAGCCGCAATCGCCAGCGGGTGCTGAAGGCCGTGCCGTTCGCACTGGAGGAACAGCTCGCCGCGGATCTCGACAGCCTCCATTTCGCCCTCGGTCCCGTGCGCGGCGAGGATCATCCCGTGGCCGTGGTGGCCCAGGCCCGCATGGATGCCTGGCTGGCGGCCTGCGCCGCCGCCGGCCTGCAACCCGATGCCCTGCTGCCCGATGCCCTGGCCCTGCCACTGGCGGAACAGCAGTGGACCCTGTACCTGGAAGGCGGGCAGGCCGCCGTGCGCACCGGCACCCAGGAAGGGTTCGGCTGCGAACGCGCCAATCTGCCGCTGCTGCTGCGCCTGCGCGAGGAGGGCGAGGTGCCGCCGCTGCACCTGCTGGGGGCGGCGGACCCGGAACTGGCAAAAGAAGGCTTCGAACTGCGCGCGGGGGATCCCCGCGATCCCCTGCTGGCCATGGCCGACAGTCTGGCCGGTGGCCTGCCCCTCAACCTGCTGCAGGGCCGCTACAGCCGTTCCGAGCAGCTCGGCCGTCTGTGGCGGCCCTGGCGCGCCACGGCCGCCCTGTTGCTCGCTGGCCTGGTGTTGGGCAGCGTCTACCTGGGCATCGATTACTACCGCCTGGGTCAGGAACAGACCCGGCTTGAGCTGGCCATCGCGGAGGTGTTCCGCCAGGCCCTGCCCGGGGCCACCCGCATGGTGAACCCGCGCGCCCAGCTGGAGCAGCGGCTGGCGGCCCTGGAGCGCGGACCCGGTGGCGGCCAGGCGGATTTCCTCGCCCTGCTGCGGCAGGCTGGCCCGGTGCTGCGCGGCACCGCCGGCCTGGATCTGCGCGGCGCGAATTTCCGCGATGGCACCCTGGACCTCGAACTCACGGTGGCGAACTTGCAGGTACTGGACCAGCTCAAGCAGCAACTGGCCCAGGCGGGGGGG
>SWBZ01006451.1_pt1 | contig 37231 bp, 27 predicted proteins | sample 4693031 | NCBI WGS metagenome assembly SWBZ01 (sample SAMN10267274, study PRJNA491770) | bioreactor metagenome | isolation source: DHS bioreactor inoculated with | place: Japan: off Shimokita Peninsula
CCCCCCCCTGGTGGGCCGCCGCCAGGGTGAGCGGCACGTGCAGCAACAGGGTGGAGATACCCAGGGCCACCTGCAGCAGGCCCGTCGCCAGCACCAGGTGGAGGGCCAGGCGCGCCCGCCCGCCCAGGTCATGGCGCCGACCCCACAACCACAAGGTCACCACGCCCGCCAGGGTCAGGATGGCCAGCAGGCGATGGTTGAACTGGACCGTGGCGATATTCTCGAACAGGTTATGCCACCAGGGCTCCAGCAGCCACATCACCCGGGGTATCCAGTGGCCGTCCATGAGCGGGAAGGTGTTATAGGCAAAGCCCGCCTTCAGGCCGGCCACGAACCCCCCGGAGGCGATGGTCAGCAAGGCCCACAGGGCCAGGACCAGGGCCGGGGTCTGCAGCCGGGCATGACCCGGCGGCATGGCCCGGGGATGGCGGGGATACCAGAGATCCAGGGCCAGCCACAGCATATAGCCGTAGATCACGAAGGCCAGCAGCAGGTGGGCGGTGAGCCGGTACTGGCTCACATGGGGGTTGTCCACCAGGCCGCTGGCCACCATGTACCAGCCCATCAGTCCCTGCAACCCGCCGAGCAGGAACAGGCCCAGCAGACGCGGAGTCAGCGCGGGCGCGATGCGGCGCCGCGCCAGGAAATAAAGGAACGGCACCAGGAAGGCGACGCCGATGGTGCGCCCCAGCAGGCGATGGGCGTATTCGAACCAGTAGATGGATTTGAAGCCGTCCAGGTCCATGCCGATGTTGATCTTCCGGTACTCGGGCGAGGCCCGGTACTTGTCGAATTCCGTTTCCCAGGCCTCCTGACTCAGCGGCGGTACCAGCCCCGTGACCGGTTTCCACTCCACGATGGACAGGCCGGAACCGGTGAGCCGCGTGACGCCGCCGAGGATCACCATGGCGAATACCAGGGCGCAGCAGACCAGCAGCCAGCCGGCGAGGGCGCGATCCTGGGGGAAGGGGATATTGTGCATGGGTTTGGTGTTGGTATGGGTTCGGTGGCCTAGAGTGGCAAAGCGCGGCGTCCTTGTCCATGGAAGGCCTACAGGCGCCAGGGCAGTTCCTCCAACCGCCAGGGCGCCTGTGCGTTCGTCCGGCACAGACCATAGCGAAAGGGTGGTGTCATTTCCGGCAGCACGAAGCGTTCGTCGGTGAACCACACGCAGGTCCGCTCGTCCTCCCGGTCGATGCGGTACAGACGCGGGAACTGGGCGAAGCGGCGGTATTCGGCCAGGGCCGCGTCTTCCCAGGCCTCCCGCACCAGGTTCGGGGAGTCACTGCCAAGGCGCGGGATCTCCTGCCACGCCAGGCTCCCCGGCTCCCGGTAATGCTCCATCATGGCAGCCAGCCAGGCGGGCGCGGGTGGTGACCAGGCCTGTCCACGCAGACGCAGATACGCGGTGTGATAGCGGCCGTCCTCCTCCACCAGCAGTTTCCAGTTCAGGGGCGAGAGTGGCTGGGACAAGGCCACCAGGCGCATGGGCGGTGCCGACAGCCGGGTGTCGGCGTAGGCCGCACCGATGCGCAGTGCCTGCTGTTGCAGCAGCATCTGCAGGCCCACATAGCCCAGCAGCAGGCCGGTGAACAGGCGCGCGTGCAGCAGCGGCCGGCGCCACCAGGACAGCAGCAGGCCGGCCAGGAGGATCCCGGTCAGGATCAGGTCGATGTTGAAGGTGAAATCCCAGTGTACACGTGTCGTGGACAAGGGCATCCAGATGCGGGTGCCGTAGGCGGTGATCAGGTCGCCGAGGATATGCAGGCCAATGACCAGGACGAGCAGCCAGAACAGTTCCCCCATCGGCCAGCGTCTGCGCGAGGCCCGGTGGAGCAGCCAGGCGCCGGCCGCCGCCCACAGGGGCAACAACACCAGGGAGTGGGTGATGCCGCGATGCCAGTTGAAATAGAACAGGGCATCCACCCAGTGCAGCACGAAGTCGCTGTCGGGAAAGGCGCAGGCCAGGAAACCGATCCAGGTGCGGGTGCCGAGCGGGATGCGCTGTACCGCGGGGCGATGGGTGGCGCGGGCCAGCAGCGCGCCACTCAGGGCGTGGGTCAGGGTGTCCATGGTGGATTATGTATTAACCGCCAAGGCGCCAAGACGCCAAGAAATCTATGTGAACCGCCAAGGCGCCAAGGCGCCAAGAAAACCATTGATTCAATCGAGGTGGCATTCGTCATGAAGGGCGAGGTGCGTAAGGTGGTGATTTTTTTAATGGAGTTTCTTGGCGTCTTGGCGCCTTGGCGGTTCAGAATCTTGGCGTTCTTTGCGTCTTGGCGGTTCAATTCCAGGTCATTCAGACAAACACCGTCAGCACGCCCGTGTAGCCGTACAGCCGGTTGCAGGAGATCTCGCCGTTGGCGAAGAAGCCCACCAGGGGGAAGTCACCCAGTTCCTGGCGGATGGTGCGCAGTTCCTCTGAATCCTCGCCGAACAGTTCCTGGCCGCGGCCCAGGCAGGTGTAGTAGACCCCGCCCCTGGGAGTGCGGCCACGCAGTCGCTGCTTGAGTTGTTGCAGCATGCGCCGCAGGTCTTCCCAGGCGGCCCGGCCGTCGCGGCGGCAGAACTGGATGGTCTGGCCCTTTTCCACCAGGTCGCCGATGGCGAGCAGTTTCTGCTCGGGGTCCAGGCCCACCAGGTTGCGCACCAGGTAGTCGCCGGTGTCGGAACCGGGGATGGGCAGGCCGGCGAAGATATAGCCGGCGGCGCGGTTGGGATCGCGGGCGAGGATCTCGCCGATATCCTCGTAGAACACGTCCAGGGCCGGCCGGTCATCGAGACCGATGAGCACATTGCGATCGCATGCGGTAATGGTGTGTTGTTCGGCGATGGGCACGCAACCCTGGGTCAGGGCCGTGACCACGGGGGCGTCGGTGTTGAACACCACGCCGGAGATCCCGCCGCCGGTGATGTCCTCGGCGATTTGCGGATAGACGCTGCGCGAGGAACTGAGCCCACCCACCAGGTAGCCGCCGGGCAGCCGTTCGGCCAGACGGGTGATGAGCTCGGGGATTTCAGGATTGCGCGGGTCGCCGTGGACGACGGCCAGGTGGCAGGGTGAATTCTGCAGCCAGGGATCCAGCTCTTCGAGACGAACATCCCGCAGCCGCTCCATGCTGGGCAGGATGCGAAAGGACTCGCGCGGTACGGTGGTGATCAGTGCCGCCATGGCGGCACTGTCATGGTATTCCTTGCCGCTTGCGCAAATGCCCATGCCGACGGTGCCAATCCATTGCTGGATGCCGGTTTCATCGCGCAGGTGTTCGAGAATGGTGTCGAGGATGCGGGCGTAGGCGTCGGTGACGTAGAGAAAGCCCAGGTTGGCGGAGGGTGGGATGTAGCCGATCTGTTGGAGGCATTGTTCGGCGGCCTTTTCCCAGTCGGGGGATTCGGCGTGACCGAGCAGAAAGGCGTCCGTGTCTGTCACTGGCTGGCTGCGCTGGCTCATGGTGCTGTGCCCTGCTTGGCGGCTGGGCTCCCGAGTATACAGCAGACCCGGGGATACGGGCATGGGGCGGGACCTCTGTCCCGCCCCGGGTGGATCCCGCTCCTCAGCCCCGTTGGGCCAGGATGTTCTCGATGATGGGTGCCAGGATGACTTCCATGGCGAAGCCCATCTTGCCGCCCGGCACGACGATGCTGTTGCGACGCGACATGAAGGAGCCGTCCAGCATGCTGAGCAGGTAGGGGAAGTTTACGTTCAACTTCTTCGGGTCGCGGAAACGGATCACTACGAAGGATTCGTCCGGGGTAGGGATGTCGCGGGCGATGAAGGGGTTGGAGGTGTCCACCGTGGGCACGCGCTGGAAATTGATATCCGTGCGCGAGAACTGCGGGGTGATGAAATGCACGTAGTCGTGCATGCGGCGCAGGATGGTGTCGACGATGGTTTCGGCGGCATAACCACGCTCTTCGTTGTCACGGAAGATCTTCTGGATCCACTCCAGGTTGACGATGGGCACCACGCCGATCAGCAGGTCCACGTGCTGGGCCACGTTGGCATCGGCGGTCACCACGCCGCCGTGCAGGCCTTCATAGAACAGCAGGTCAGTGCCCGCAGGGATATCTTCCCAGGGAGTGAACTCACCGGGCTTCTGGCCATAGGGCTTGGCCTCTTCATCGCTGTGCAGGTAATAGCGGCGCTTGCAGGCGCCGGAGGCACCGTAGGTCTTGAACACCTCTTCGAGCTTGTCGAAGACATTGGCCTCGGGACCGAAATGGCTGAAGTTCACATTCCCCTCGGCCTCGGCCTTCTTCATGGCCTCCTTCATGGCGGCGCGATCGTAGCGATGGAAGCTGTCACCTTCCACAACCAGGGGGTTGATGCCTTCGCGGCGGAAGATGTGCTCGAAGGCGCGCTTGACGGTGGTGGTGCCGGCGCCGGATGAGCCGGTGACCGCAACGATCGGGTGTTTCTTTGACATGGATCTCTCCTCAATTACACAAATACAGAATCCGTGCTTGAGCCGGGCTCGCGGCCACCGGGCAGAAAAGGGCCGGCTGCAAAGGTTGCGCATGCTAGCACAACTGCCGTCGGCCTTCATCCTGGCAGTGGAATAATCACCGATTGCGCGTTACGATATGCAGTTTCACGCCATGGTCCCCCCGGACTGGCCTCCCGAATTGCCCGAGTGATCAATAAGATGAATTATCTGCGAGATATAGTGGCGCAATGGCCGAGTCGTTTTGTGCCCTTCCTGGAATGGCTGGGGGAATTGCGTGATACGGGTACCCTGCGCGCGGACCTGCTGGCGGGCATCACCGTTGCCCTGGTGCTGGTGCCCCAGTCCATGGCCTATGCGCAGCTGGCCGGCCTGCCACCCTACGTGGGTCTGTACGCCTCGTTCATTCCCGTCATCATCGCCTCCTTCCTGGGCTCCTCGCGCCAGCTGGCCACGGGCCCCGTGGCGGTGGTCTCCCTCATGACCGCCGCCGCCCTGCAGCCCATCGCCTCGGCCAACCCGGAGGGCTACCTGGTGTACGCGGCCCTGCTGGCCATCATGGTGGGGGGCTTCCAGCTCATGCTCGGGCTGTTCCGCCTCGGCGTGCTGGTGGACTTCCTGTCCCATCCCGTGGTGGTGGGCTTCACCAACGGCGCCGCCATCATCATCGCCACCTCGCAGCTTTCCAAGATCTTCGGGGTCAGCGTGGAAAGCTCCGAGCATCACTATGAAACCGTGTGGCGGGTGCTGGTGGAAGCCAGCCAGAATACCCACCTGCTCACCCTGATCATGGGCATCGTGGCCCTGGCCATCATGATCCTGCTGAAGAAATACGCCCCGAAGGTCCCCGGTGTGCTGACCGCGGTGGTGGTGACCACCCTGGCCTCCTGGCTGCTCGGCTTCCAGGCGGCGGGTGGCGCGGTGGTGGGCGTGGTGCCCAGTGGCCTGCCCGGTCTCAGTATCCCCGAGTTCAGCTGGACCGTGACCGGCCAGTTGATGGCCTCGGCCGTCACCATTGCCCTGATCGGCTTCATGGAGGCCATTGCCATCGCCAAGGCCATGGCCGGCCAGACCCGTCAGCGCCTGGACACCAACCAGGAGCTGGTGGGCCAGGGTGTGGCCAATATCACGGCCGGCCTGTTCCAGGCCTACCCGGTGTCCGGATCCTTTTCCCGCTCGGCGGTGAACTTCGCCGCCGGTGCCCGCACCGGCTTTGCCGCTGTGATCACCGGTGCCGTGGTGGCCATCACCCTGCTGTTCCTGACCCCGCTGCTCTACCATCTGCCCCAGGCCACCCTGGCGGCGGTGATCATGATGGCGGTGGCCAACCTGGTGAAGATCGCCCCCATCCGTCACGCCATGAAGATCCAGCCCCATGACGGCTGGGTGGCCATCATCACCTTCGTGCTGACCCTGGTGGTGGCGCCGCACCTGGACCAGGCCATCATCGTCGGCGTGCTGCTGTCCCTGGGACTGTACCTGTATCGCACCATGCGGCCGCGCTTCGTGGAACTGTCCCTGCACGAGGACGGCACCCTGCGCGCCGCCTCGCTCTACAACCTGCCCACCGACGAGGTCATGTCCATCATGCGCTTCGACGGTTCGCTTTACTTTGCGAATTCCGGCTACTTCGAAACCCGCATCCTGTCCCACGTGGCGGGCAAGGAACGGCTCAAGTACCTGATCATCGACTGCGAGGGCATCAACGAGATCGATGCCTCCGGCATGGAGATGATCGAGGGCCTGACCCACCGCCTCGATACCGGGGGCGTGACCCTGATGTTCGCCCGCGCCAAGAAGCAGGTACTGGATATCTTCCGTGAAAGTGGCTTCATGGAACACCTGGGCATGGACTACTTCTTCCGTACCCGCACCGAGGCCATCAATGCCGTGCGCCGCCTGTTGGGCGACGAGCTACCGGCCGACTCCCCGTTGCGTGCCCGTTTCAGCGACCCCAACGAGGCCGCCACCAAGGCGCTCACCGCCGCCGCCCGTGCCGCCGCCGAGGACGAGGAGAAGGTCGAGGAAGAACCCGGCGACGATGCCCCGGCCAAGGCCTAGACACTGGGGACAGACCCCATTTTCTCCTGCGGTTTCCACCAATAACGCCGCCGCAGCATAGAGAAAATGGGGTCTGTCCCCTTTTTCTGTAGGTCGGGCTTCAGCCCGACAATACCCCATCGCATCCTTCTTCAGCGCTTTTCATACACCAGGTCCCACACCCCGTGGCCGAGGCGCTGGCCGCGGCGTTCGAACTTGGTGGTGGGGCGGTAGGCGGGTTTTTCGGCATACCGGCCCGGTCCCGCGACATTGCGGAATTGTGCCGCCTGCTCCATTTCCGCCCGCATGTGTTCCGCGTAGTCCTGCCAGTCGGTGGCCATGTGAAAGCGTCCGCCCGGTCGTAGCGCCCGGCCCAGCAGTTCGATGAAGCGGGGTTGCAGGATGCGCCGCTTGTGGTGTTTCTTCTTGTGCCAGGGATCGGGAAAGAACAGCAATACCCGGTCCAGGCTGGCGGCGGGGATCTGTCGCTCCAACACCTCCACCGCGTCCCGGTTCATCACTCGCACATTGTGCAGCCCGCGCGCCTCGATTTGCTGCAGCAGGTGGCCGATGCCGGGGCGATGTACCTCGATGCCGAGGAAATCCTCCTCCGGCGCCGCCTCCGCCATCTGCGCCAGGCTGTCCCCATTGCCGAAGCCGATCTCCAGGGTGCGCGGCGCCTCACGTCCGAATTCCCCGTCCAGTTCGAGGGGATCCTCTTCCGCGATACCGTATAGTGGCCACAGGACCTCGAGGGCACGGCGCTGGCCGGCGGTAAGACGGCCCTCGCGGCGGACGAAGGAGCGGATACGGCGGTGCGGCTGGTCGGTCACGGCGAACTCGTGGGACAGGGAACGGGACGGCATTGTAGCGGAGCCTGGACGCAAAACCCTATTGGCCATGCAATTCCCTGCATGCGCCCCCAACCATTATTTATACTCCCGGATATGCAACTGATACCGAGCCGGTGGCGCTGGACATGGTTGATAGCACTCTGCCTGCTGCCGATGCTCGTGTTGGCGCAGGAGACGACCCTGCGCGTCCAGATCGAGGGCGTGGAAGGAGAGCGGCTGGATAACGTGCGCGCCCTGCTGGGCGTGGAGCGGCAGCGCCAGGAGCAGGGACTTACACCCCTGCGCATACGCCGCCTGCATGGGCGGGCGGAGGAGGAGATCCAAACCGCCCTGGAGCCCTTTGGTCATTACCAGGTTGGCGTAAGGGCGGAGCTGAGCCAGCAGGGAGATGGCTGGCTGGCCCGCTATGTGATCGATCCCGGCCCCCGGGTGGAACTGGAAGAGGTGGATGTCCGGCTGAGCGGCGAAGGCGAGGCGGATGCGCGCCTGCAGGCGGCCCTGGATGCCTTGCCCCTGCGTCGCGGACAACCCCTGCTGCACAGCCGCTATGAAGAGGCGCGTCGCGGTCTGCTGCAGCAGGCCCTGAGCCTGGGCTACCTCGATGCCCGTTACAGTACCCATCGCCTGGAAGTGGACGTGGACCGCAACCGCGCGCGAGTCGTGCTGGTGCTGGAAACGGGGGTGCGCTACGAACTGGGGGCGGTGAGCTTCCAGGGTGGCAACCTCAGGGAGGAGTTGCTGCAGGCCTATGTACGGTTCGAGCCCGGCGCCGAATACAGCACCCGCCAGTTGCTGGACCTGCAACGCAGCCTGGAGGACAGCGACTATTTCGCGCGCGTGCAGGTGCAGCCCGAACGCGACCAGGCGCAGGATCGACGTATCCCCGTCAGTGTCGAGCTGACGCCGCGCCGTCCCAACAAGTACACCGCCGGGATCGGCTATGGCACCGATACGGGAGCACGTTTTCGCCTCGGCTGGGAGAACCGGCGCCTCAACCGTTCCGGTCACCAGATGGGCGCCGAGTACCGGGTGTCGGAAATCCGTGAAACCGTCACCGGCCGCTACCGCATCCCCCTCCTGGCCCGCCCCCAGTCCGATTTCCTGGAATTCCATAGTCTCTATGGTCGCGAGGATATCCGCGACGCGGAGAGTAAACAGTATGTGCTGGGCGCCAGCCACAGTGTCCTGTGGAAACGCTGGCGGCGGGTGCTGTCCCTCACCTTCCAGCAGGAAGATTTCACCATCGGCCTCACCGACGAGAACACCGCCCTGCTCATGCCGGGCATCAATATGCAGCGGGTGTGGGGGCGCGAGCGCCTGATCGCGGCACGTGGCGCGCGCCTGCAGCTCGACCTCAAGGGGGCGCAGGAGGGCGCGCTGTCCGATGTGAGCTTCCTGCAGAGCCAGGTCGATGCCAAGCTGATCATGCCCCTCGGCGAGGACTTGCGGCTCATCTCTCGCGGCACCCTGGGTGGCATTTATACCGAGGACTTCGAACGCTTGCCGCCCAGCATCCGCTACTTCGCCGGCGGTGATCAGAGTGTGCGCGGTTACGACTACAACAGCCTCGGCCCGCGTGATGCCAGCGGCGAGGTGATCGGGGGCCGCTACCTGGTGGTGGGCAGCCTGGAGCTGGAACGGCATATCCGCGGCAACTGGCGTGCGGCCCTGTTCTTCGATACGGGCAACGCCCTCGACAGCTGGGATGAATCCCTCAAACAGGGTGCCGGGATAGGCCTGCGCTGGGAGACCCCCATCGGCCTGGTGCGGGTGGACCTGGCGACGGCCCTGAGCGAGGACGGTAACCCCTGGCGCTTGCACCTGACCCTGGGGCCGGACCTGTGATGCGCCGGCACTGGCGTGTCTTCACCTTCCTGCTGCTGTTGTGCGGCGGTATCTATCTGTTGCTGGCCACCCCGCTCGGCTTGCAGCTGGCCTGGCAGGTGGCGCGCACCTACGCCCCCGGTGATATGCAGGTGCGGGAACTGGAGGGTCGCTGGCTGGGGCCGGTGCGGGTGACAGGGTTTCGATATGCGCGCAATGGCCAGCGCCATGCCGTCGAGGCGTTGTATTTCGACTGGCGCCCACAGGCCCTGCTGCGCGGCACCCTGGATATCCTCGAACTGCGCGTGCAGGGCGTGGCGCTGGAACTGGGGCCTGGGAGCGGAGCAGCGAATGAAGAGGCCGGCCCCATCACCCCGGGCCTCAGCCTGCCCCTGGGCCTGCGCATCGGCAGCCTGGACATCCGCGAGGTGAACATCGAGCGCCTGGGCGAGCCCCTGCTGCAACTCGACCATATTCACCTGGAGGCGCGGGCGGAGGAGGAGTCCCTGCGGCTCGGAGTGCTGGAACTGGTGCTGCCCCAGGGACGCCTGCAGGTCAGCGGTGACATCGGCCTCGGCGCGGATACTCCAACCGACCTCGACCTGCGCTGGTCGGCCCGGGTCGCCACCCTGGAACCCCTGCAGGGCAAGGCCCGGCTGACGGGTGACTGGCGCCACTTGCGGCTCGACTACCAGGTACTGGAGCCGGCGCCCGCGAACCTGCAGCTGCAGGTCCGTGAACCCTTCGGCGCCCTGACCTGGTCCCTGGCCCTGCAGGTGCCGGAAGTGCCCCTGCAACGTTTTTCCCGCGACGCGCCGACGCTACGTCTGGCCGCGGACCTGCAGGCCGAAGGGGATCTGCGCCAGGCCGAGCTGCACACGGAACTGGCCACCGATGCCGGCGCCGGGGAGCTCTACCCCCTGCGGCTGTCGGCCCGGGCTCGCGATACCGGGGATGGCTGGGTACTGGAGGAGGCGCGCCTGGAACAGGTGGACGGCGGTGGTGTGCTGGAAGCGCAGGGGCAAGGAGTGTATGGCGGTTTCAGTGAGCTCCACCTCGCCTGGCAGGCGCTGCGCTGGCCGCCCCTGCCGGCGGCCCCCCTGGCCCTGAGCCCGCGCGGCGAGCTGGACTGGTCGGGCACCCCGGCGACCTGGCGCTACCGGCTGGCGGGCCTGCTGCAGGTCCAGGGCCAGGGCGAGCTGGACCTGCTCCTGGAAGGCGACGGCGACCAGGAAGGCATGCGCCTTGCAGAACTGCGGCTCGCCCTGCTGGACGGGACGGTGCGCGGTCAGGGAGCGCTGCGCTGGCAGCCGGAGCCGGGCTGGGACCTGACGCTGGCAATGGACGGGATCAACCCCGGTGCCTGGTACCCCGACTGGCCGGGCCGGCTGGCCGCGACCGTGCAGGCCACGGGCAGCCTGCGTGGAGAGCGGTTGCACAACCGCCTGCAACTGCAGGACCTGGAGGGTGAATTGCGCGGCCAGGCCCTGCAGGGCCAGGGCCTGCTGATCCAGCAGGGCGAGCAGCTGGCGGTGGAGGACCTGGAATTGCGCTCCGGGCAGGGGCGCCTGGCATTGCAGGGTTCGCTGGGGGAACAATGGCGGGCGAACTGGACGTTGGACATCCCCGATCTCGCCGAGCTGCTGCCCGGGGGTCAGGGACGCCTGGTCGGCAGCGGGCAGGTGAATGGTCCGCGCCAGCAGCCACGCTTGCAGGCGCGCCTGGAGGGCGCCGGGCTGGCCTGGGAGCGCCAGGCCGTCGAGACGCTGGCGCTGGACCTGGACTGGGATATCCAGGGCCGCTGGGACCTCCGGCTCGAGGCCATGGAACTGCGTCATGGCGCTGAAACCCTGGCCAGCCTGACGGCGGGCGTCCAGGGCACCGCGGCGGATCACCGCCTGGAACTGGCGGCCCGGCGCAGCGATGCCGCCCTGGACCTGGTCCTGGCGGGCCGTTGGCAGGAGTCGCAATGGCAGGGCCGGATCCTGCAGGCGGACTGGCAGCAGGAGCCCCTGGGCGCCTGGTCACTGCGCCAGCCCGCCGGCCTGCAGGCCAGTGCCACGGGGGGGGGCCTCGAACCCCTGTGCTGGCAGCGCGAGACGGCGGCGCTTTGTCTCACCGGGGAGGGTGACCGGGAGCAGGGCTGGACCACGGAGCTGGGTATGGAGCGCCTGCCCCTGGCCTGGCTGGAATTCCTGCTGCCGCCGGGACGCCAGGCGCAAGGCCAGCTGGATGCCCGGCTGCAGGCGCGCCTGGGTCCCGATCTCGGACCCGTCGAAGGTCGCCTGCAGGCAACCCTGTCGCCGGGACAGCTACGCCTCGGCCAGGTGGAGGACCAGGTGCTGGAGTTCGGGGGTGGCCGATTGGAAGGTCATCTGAAGAACGACCGCGCCGAGCTGGGGTTGGAGCTGTCCCTGGCCGGCAATGATCGCCTGCAGGGAGACTGGGTGGTTACCGGCATTGGCAGCCGGGCGGCGCAACTGAGCGGTGGCCTGCGCGGCGACCTGCGCGAGCTGGCCCTGGTGGAGGCCTTCACCGGGGAAGTGGAAGGGGTGCGCGGCCACCTGATGATCGATCTGCGCACGCAGGGTCCCCTGCGGGAACCGCAGATCGCCGGCCGCCTGAGCCTGGAGCAGGGCCAGGTTGCGGTGCCGGCCGCGGGAATTCGTCTCGAGGATCTGCGCCTGGTGCTCGATGCCGAGGACGCCGCCCGCATTCGCATCCAGGGTGGCGCCCGTTCCGGCCCCGAGGGCGAATTGCGCGTCGAGGGATTGCTTCGGGACGCCCAGAGCTCCGACTGGCGCCTGCAGCTGGGTATCCAGGGCGAGCGCTTCCTGGTGGTGGATATTCCCGAGTACCAGGTGCGGTTCACACCGGATCTGCAACTCGAGGTGGTCCCACGGCGGGTCGACCTCACGGGGGAGGTGCTGGTGCCCCAGGCCCGGCTGCAGCCCCGGGATTTCAGCGGTGCCGTGGGACCCTCGCGCGATGTGGTGCTGGTGGGAAACGGCGTGGAGTCCGAGCCGGTTTCGCCATGGGCCGTCCACGCCAACCTGCTGCTGCGCTTAGGCAAGGATGTGCAGGTCGACGCATTCGGACTGCGCGGCTTCATCGACGGTGGCTTGCGGCTGATCGAGGAACCCGGGCAGCCCACCCGGGGACGTGGCGCCCTGGCGATCCGTGACGGCCGCTACCGTGCCTACGGCCAGGACCTGCGCATCGAGACCGGCCGGCTGCTGTACACCGACAATCCCCTGGATAATCCCGGCCTGGATATTCGTGCCGCCCGCCATGTGAATGAGATCGTCGCCGGCATCCGTGTCGGCGGGCAATTGCGCGACCCCGTGCTGTCGCTCTATTCCGATCCGGCCATGTCCGAGTCGGACACCCTGTCCTATCTGTTGTTCGGCCGTCCCATGCAGCAGGCCAGCGACGCGGAGGGAGCGAGTATGATGCAGGCCGCCTCCGCCCTCGGCCTGGGTGGCGGTAGCCTGCTGGCGGCGCAGATCGGCGAGACCTTCGGCTTCGACGAGGTGGAGATCGGTGGCAGTGGCGCGGGCTTCGAGGAAGCCGCGCTGCTGGTGGGCAAGTACCTGTCACCGCGCCTGTATGTACAGTACAGTGTGGGCCTGCTTGAGCCGGTCAGTACCTTCCGGGTGCGCTACCAGATGAGCCGCCGCTGGACCCTGCAGACCGAGACCGGTGCGGAAAGCGGTGCGGACCTGCTGTTCAGCCTGGATTAATCCGTCATGCGCCGGCATGACGAATAAAGCAAAGCATCCTTGCATCCTTGAATGAGGAATGATGAATGGTGGAAATCTGGCAGGCATGGTTGACGGCACTGGCTGATCTCCAGCCGCGCGACCTGGTGCCACAACTGCTGGCCCTGCTGCTGGCCGCCGGCGTGGCGGGCCTGGTGCACCGGGCCCTGGGTCGTCTCGGTGGTGCGGATACAACGGGCGTGCGCCGCATGACCCTGCGCGCCGTGCAGCGCATCGCCTTTCCGTTCAGCATGCTACTGGTGGTGCTGCTGACCCGCGAAGCCGTGGCAGCCCTGGGGTACGCGGTCTGGGCGCTGGATCTCGCCGTGCCGCTGCTGGTGTCCCTGGCCATCATCCGCATCCTGGTGTATGTGTTGCGCAAGGGTTTCCGCAGTGGCCCGCTGGTGAAGGCCTGGGAGCACATCATCAGCACCGGCATCTGGCTGGTGGTGGCCCTGCACCTCCTGGATTGGCTGCCGGGCGTGTTGCAGGCCATGGAAGGCCTGGCCTTCAACCTGGGAACCGTGCGCATCTCCCTGCTCGCCATCGTCAAGCTGTTGCTGCTGTTGGCACTGCTGCTGTTGCTGGCCATGTGGTTGTCCAGCGTCATCGATCGGCGTGTGGCAGGGTCCGCGCATCTGAGCGCCGGCGTGGCGGCCGGGCTGTCCAAGGTCAGCAAGGTCGTGCTCATTACCGTGGCCATCCTGATCGGCCTCAATGCCGTGGGCATCGATTTGACCGCCCTGACGGTGTTCGGTGGTGCGCTGGGTGTGGGCCTCGGCTTTGGCCTGCAACGCATCGCCAGTAACTTCATCAGCGGTTTCATCCTGGTGTTCGATCGCTCCATCCGCCCCGGCGACGTGATCAGCGTCGGCACCAAGTTCGGCTGGGTGCAGGAACTGCATGCCCGCTACGTGGTGGTGCGTGATCGTGACGGGGTGGAGACCCTGATTCCCAATGAGAACCTGATCACCACCGAAGTGATCAACTGGAGCTACAGCGATCCGAACTTCCGCCTGAAGGTGCCCGTGTCCATCAGCTATGGCGACGATCCCGAGCAGGCCATGGCCCTCATGCTGGAGGCGGCCGTCGAGCATCCGCGCGTGCTGACCGATCCTCCGTCCGTGTGCCGCCTGCTGGAGTTCGGTGACAACGGCATCCATCTGGAGGTGCGGGTATGGGTCGCCGATCCCCAGAGCGGGCTCGGCAGCGTGCGTTCCGATATCAACCTGGGTATCTGGCGCCGCTTCAAGGAGGCCGGTATCACCATCCCCTTCCCACAGCGCGACCTCTATATCAAGAAGATGCCAGACGACACGAACCCGTAGGAGCGGCCTCTGGCCGCGAAGGTCGTGGCACCCCCGGTTCGCGGCCGAAGGCCGCTCCTACCGGGTCGGTGCCTAGAACCACCGCTTCCACTTGAACAGCGCCAGCATGCCCAGCGCCAGGACCAGCATGCCGCCCAGTACCATGAAGTAGCCATACTCGAAGCCCAACTCCGGCATGCGCTCGAAATTCATGCCATAGATGCCTGCGATCAGGCTCAGGGGCAGGAAGATGGCGGAGAGGATGGTCAGCACCCGCATGATCTCGTTGGTGCGGTGCGCCACGGCGGAGAAATGCAACTGCACCAGGGACTCGATGGAACTCTGTTGCTCGGCGGCAAAGCGGGTGACGCGGCGGATGTGCTCCAGCAGATCGTTGTAGCGCACCTGCAGGTGATCATCCATTTCGATATCGGTGTTGTCGCGCCACTGGATGATGGCGTCTTCCTGTTCCTCGCACAGCATCTCCAGGGTACGCAGCTGGAAACGGTGGTCCATCAGCGTCATCCAGTCATCGAAGGGGTGGCTCGGATCGAGCAGGTGCAGGCGCCAGGTCTCCAGCTGCAGAGACAGGGGTTCGCGCAGTTCCAGGAAACGGTCCACCAGGGCATTGAGGATCAGGTGCATCAGTCCGACCTGTCGCTGGGGGATGCGTCCCTGGGTGTTCTGCAGCCGGTCCTTGGTGAGGGGAATGGAACGGCTCTCTGCCGCGCGAACGGTGATCAGCAGGCGGTCGAAGAGAAAGATGACCGTGGGACGACTGGTCAGTGGCTGGTCGTCGTCGGTGGCGGCCAGGCCACGGAACACCAGCATTTCGTAATCTCGGGTGGAATCGTAATAGGAAGGATGCTGGAGATTGTCGGCGTCGCGCACATGGCGTTCGTGGATACTGGCGCCTGTGAGTCTTTGCACCAGCATCGGCCAGTCCGGATCCTCGCCGCGTATCAGGTCCAGCCACACGAAGCCCTCGGCGGGCAGTTCCTCCAGTTTATCGAGGACGATGGGCTTGGCGCGATTTAGAAAATAGAGGATCTCCATGAATCTCCCGGCAAGCATTTCGTAGGAGCGGCCTCTGGCCGCGAACAGGGTTGCCACGCCCTTCGCGGCCAGAGGCCGCTCCTACAGGGGAACCTGCAGGTTATCTGTTTAGAAAAACGTCCCTTCCAGCGGCGAGGACGCACTGGCGAAGCGCTTGCGCGGAATGCGCCCGGCCAGGAAGGACTCGCGCCCGGCCTCGATGGCCTTCTTCATGGCCGAGGCCATGAGCACGGGATTCTGCGCGCCCGCGATGGCGGTGTTCATCAGTACACCATCGCAGCCCAGTTCCATGGCGATGGCGGCGTCGGAGGCGCAGCCCACGCCGGCGTCCACCAGGATGGGCACGCCGGCGTTCTCGACGATGGTGCGGATGTTGTAGGGGTTGCGGATGCCCAGCCCGGAGCCGATTGGGGCCGCCAGCGGCATCACCGCGACACAGCCCATCTCCTCGAAGCGTTTGGCGATGATGGGGTCGTCATTGGTGTAGACCATGACCTTGAAATCATCCGCGATCAGCGTCTCGGCGGCGGCCAGGGTCTGTACGATGTCGGGGAACAGGGTCTTTTCGTCGCCCAGTACCTCCAGCTTCACCAGGTCGTGGCCGTCGAGCAGTTCGCGCGCCAGGCGGCAGGTGCGCACCGCGTCCTCGGCGCTGTAGCAGCCGGCGGTGTTGGGCAGGTAGGTGAACTCCGAGGGCGGCAGGGTATCGAGCAGGTTGGCCTCGCCCGGGGTCTGGCCGATATTGGTGCGACGGATGGCCACGGTGATGATCTCGGCGCCCGAGGCCTCCACGGCGGCGCGGGTCTGTGCCATGTCCCGGTACTTGCCGGTGCCCACCAGCAGGCGGGAATGGTAAGTGCGGCCGGCGATGACCAGGCCGTCATCGGCTACCGGTTGTGCTTTCATTACACTGGACATACTGCTGTTCTCCTGGGGGGCGCTCAGCCGCCGCCAATCGCCTGCACGATCTCCACCCGGTCGCCGGGCTGGAAACGGTGCTGATCGAAACGGCCGCGCGGCAGGATCTCCTGGTTGACCTCCATGGCCAGCCGTTTGCCGGCCAGGCCCAGGTTCTCCACCAGGGATGCGGCACTGAGGTCATCGGGGATTTCGCGGCTTTCGCCATTGACGGTGATTTGCATGATGGCGCGCAATCGTAAGTCTGAAAGTGCGCATTCTACCGCAAAACCGCCAGGGCGGCGGATTCTTCCCCCCATCCGGCACGGATTTTCATGTGGGGGACGGATTTCAAATCCGTCCCCGTGGCAGTAGAATCACCCGTTCAGGCGGGTGTAGTTCAATGGTAGAACTTCAGCTTCCCAAGCTGACTACGTGGGTTCGATTCCCATCACCCGCTCCATTTTCCCGTCCGCCCGATGCTTTATCTCCCGCCCTAGCGGCCGTAATAGTGGAGAACCCCCCTAGCGGAATCGTTCCATGAGCAAGTTGTTGAGTCTGTCCCCCGAGCATTTCTCCGCCGATGCCCTGCCCGCGCCCGGCACGGGGGCGACCGTGTGCCTGGAAATGCTCGATGGCAAGCAGCTGGATGGAGAATTGCGTACTTTCCAGGCCGATCGTCAACGCTGTCTGATCCGCGCCGCCGATGCCAGCATCGACACCTCGATCCCCTTCGCGCGCATGCGCTGGTTGCGTTTCGAATCCCCCCTGGAATCACTTCGCGCCCGCCACGGAGAGGGGGAACTGTTCGACATCCAGTACCAGGACCAGGGGCGTTTCCAGGGCAGCTGCTACGAATTTCGCCATGACAGCAGCGGACTGCACCTGCTGGCCGGCCAGGAGGATGGCGGCATTCGTCGCCTGTTCGTACCGCTGGCGTCGGTGGACCGCTACCGGGTGGGCGGTTTCCAGGGTCAGGGTGGCACCGCCCCGTCCGCGTCGCCGGCGGAAGCCGATGCCGATGCCCCGGCCAGGACCGCCCAGGAGTTGCTGAGCCGTTTTGCCAGTGGCCGCGTGGGCCCGCCCCGCGGCACGGAACGTGCCTTCCGCCAGCTGGAACAGTCTCCCGGCCATTCCCCCCGGGAACTGGCGCTACGTCTCGGCCTGCCGTTCGTGGACCTGCGCGAATTCGATGTGGACGTCCATGCCCTGTCCCTGGTGCCGGAGGAATTCGCCCGCACCCATCGCGTGCTGCCGCTGCTGTTCCTGCATGGCCGGTTGGTGGTGGCCATGGGCAACCCGGCCGATCCGGAACTGCTGAGCATGCTGCACCTGGTCAGTGGCCGCAGCGTGGATAGCGTGGTGGCCGAGGACGCGGACCTGCAGGGCGCCATCGACCGCTACTACGGCGTGCACGAGGACAGCGGTACCCTGGACGAGCTGGAAACCGTCGCGCAGCGGGAGCTGGAGCACAGCCTTCCGGTGCAGGAAGTGGAACGCCTGGGCAAGGAAAAGCCCGTGGTGCGGCTGGTGAACAGTATCCTGCTCGACGCCATCCACCGTGGTGCCTCCGACATTCACCTGCGTCCCGGGGAGAAGAAGGTGGAGCTGCTGTTCCGTCAGGACGGCACCCTGGTGCATGTGCGCGACTTGGCCAAGATGCTGTTGCCGGCGGTGGTGGCGCGCATCAAGATCATCGGTCGCATGAACATTGCCGAACGGCGCCTGCCCCAGGATGGCCGCGCGCGCATGGTGGAGCGGGGCACGGTGGTGGACATGCGTATCTCCGTCATCCCCACCGTGGATGGCGAGAGCGTGGTCATTCGCCTGCTCAATGCCAGCGCCGGGCTGCGCACCATCGATGAGCTGGGGTTCAACCCCCGCGATGCCGAGGTGTTCACCGACCTGCTGCACAAGAGCTACGGCATGTTGCTGGTGACCGGTCCGACGGGCTCGGGGAAGTCCACCACCCTGTACGCCGCCTTGCAGGAGGTGAAGAAGCAGAACGTCAACATCATCACCATCGAGGATCCGGTGGAGTATCACGTGGAGGATGTGCAGCAGATCCAGGTTAATACCGCTCCCGGTTTCACCTTCGCCCGTGCCTTGCGCAACATCCTGCGTCACGACCCCGACGTGGTCATGGTGGGCGAGATCCGCGACCAGGAGACCGCCAAGATCGCGGTGGAGAGCGCCCTTACCGGTCACCTGGTGCTCAGCACCCTGCACACCAACGATGCCCCCACTTCAGTGACGCGCCTGATCGAGATGGGGGTGGAGAGCTTCCTGGTGAAGTCCTCCCTGCTCGGTGTGCTGGCGCAGCGGTTGGTGCGTCTCAACTGTCCCCACTGCAAGGCCCGGGAACCCGTGGACCCGCTGATGCGCAAGGCGCTGGGTGTGTCCAATGACGAAATCTTCCACCACGCCACCGGTTGCCCCGAATGCAACCAGACTGGTTATCATGGGCGCAAGGCGGTCTATGAGCTGTTGCTGCTGACCCCGGCACTGCGCGCCCTGCTCACGCCCACCGTGGCGGCCGATACCCTGCGCGAGCAGGCCGTTCGCGATGGCATGGTGCCACTCACCACCAATGCCATCGAGCTGGCACGCACCGGAGCCATCTCCCTGGCCGAGGCCTATCGCGTACGTTTGGAGTAGGGGCCCCGGTCAGCTGCCCACCGGCGTGCGCCGCCGCGGGATGAGCTGTTCCCGCGCCAGGTGTTCGTGCAATTCCAGGGGCTGGAGCTTGCTCAGGTCCTTGGCCAGTTCCCGCACTTCCACGCCGGCCTTGGCCAGCGGATCCATGCACTCGCGCAGCAATCCCAGCATGCGCTTCTGGGCCACCAGGATCACATTGCGGGTCTTCTCGCTGAGTGCCAGGCGTGCCGCCTCCTCGGTCACGCTGCGGGCGAAGCGCCGGTCCTGTTCCTCCGTATGTTCATTGCGATGATCATCGAAGCCGTGGGCGGGGCCGCCATTCCGGCCCCGGCTGCGGCTGGGACGGCTTTCCGCCCACAGTTCCCCGTTGTGCAGCTCTTTCTCCGGCTGCACGAGATCGTTCACTTCGATGAGGTTGGGGCTGGATTCGAGTTCGGGGTGATCGGCTTCGCGCAGGGTGAAGAAGCGGGCGCGGGCGCCGTCGGCGACAACGACACAGTCACGGTTCATAGGCGATACTCCTGTGTGACGAAAGTCAGGATGCGGGAGGGCGGTTTCCTTGTCCTCGCCGCGGGAATCTCCGGGCACTTTCCGCTCGCGACAGAGTCCCCTCTGTCAGTGATAGTGCCTGTGGCCGAATATGCAAGGGGGCGGCGGGACGCGCATTGACCCAGGTCAGTGGTGCATTGACACTGCCTGTCGAGGGGTAATTTTGTCATTCCGGCGCATGCCGGAATCCATGTGCCTGATTCCTATGGATTCCGGCATGCGCCGGAATGACGGGTGACCCGTGGAAATCCTTAGTCATTTGTTATTCAAAAGAAAATCAGGCTGGGCAGGTGCGGGGCAAGCCACTATACTGGGCACTCCCGCCTGTGCGCGGCCAATACCGGAAGGATTCATCCCATGGGCAAAGCATTGCGCATCTTTTTGATTCTGCTGGGCAGTCTGGTGGGCCTGGTGGTCATTGCCGCCATCGTCCTGCCCCTCATCATCGACCCCAACGACTACAAGGGCCGCATCGCCGACGCCGTGCGCGAGCAGACCGGCCGCGAGCTGGTGATCGAGGGCGACATCGGCCTGTCGGTCTTCCCCTGGCTGGGTTTCGACATCGGCGCCACCCGCCTGGGCAATGCCCCGGGTTTCGGCGACCAGCCCTTTGCCGAGATCGGTGCCGTGCAGGCGCGCCTCAAGCTGCTGCCCCTGCTGCGCCAGGAGGTGGAGATGGACACCCTGGTGCTGGAGGGCCTGCGCCTGCGCCTGATGATCGATAAGCAAGGCACCAGCAACTGGGCCGACCTGGCGGCCGGTGAAAAGGACGTGGACGAGGGCGGACCGGGAGACGGCGGCCAGGCCCTGGCCGGGCTGGCCATCGGCGGCATTCGCCTGTCCGATGCCCAGGTGAGCTACGACGACCGCGCCGCCGGGGTGCGCTACGACATCGAGCAGCTGAACCTCACCACCGGCGCCATCGCACCCGGTGAGCCGGTGGAACTGGACCTGTCCCTGCGGCTGCGCGCCTCGGAACCGGCCATGGCGGGTGAGGTGAACTTCGGCGGGGAGGTGCTGATTGCCGACTCCCTGCGGCAGCTCACCCTGAGCGACCTGGAATTGCGCTTGGACCTGGAGGGCGAGGGGTTGCCCGGTGGCGCCCTGGATGCCGCCCTGACCAGCAACACCCTGGAGCTGGACCTGGAGGGCCAGACCCTGACCATCCCGTCCTTCAACCTGACGGCACTCGGCCTGCGCATCGACGGCGAATTGCAGGGCACGGACCTGCAGGCCGAGGTGCCCCGCTTCACGGGCAGCCTCAAGCTGCGCGAATTCGTGCCCCGCGAGGTCATGGCCAGGCTGGCCATCGACGCCCCGGAGACCGCCGACCCGGCGGTCCTGGGCAAGGCCGACGCCGAGCTCAAGCTGGCCGCCACGCCCAATGAGGTGAAGCTGAGCGATATCCGCCTGCGGCTCGACGACAGCGCCATCACCGGGCAGTTCAGCCTGGCCAACTTCGCCAAACCGGCCATCCGCTTCGACCTGACTCTCGACCAGATCGATGCCGACCGCTACCTGCCGCCGCCGGCGCCCGATACCCAGGCCACGCCCGTGCCGCCCACCGCGGCGGCGGCCGCCGCCGCCAACGAGCTGCCGCTGGAAACCCTGCGCGCCCTGGACCTGGCCGGCAGTTTCCGCATCCAGACCCTCAAGGCCTTCCAGCTGCGCAGCCGCGACGTGCTCTTCACCCTCAAGGCCAAGGACGGCCTGGTGCGGGTGCATCCGGCCCAGGCCAAGCTCTATGAAGGCAGCTACCAGGGCGACATGACCTTCGATGTGCGTCGCGATACCCCGCGCATCAGCATGGACGAGCGGGTCACGGGCGTGCAGGCCGGGCCCCTGCTTGCCGACCTCATGGGCGAGGAACGACTCACCGGCCAGGCCAATGTGCAGGTCAAACTGAGCGGCAGCGGCGCCACCCCCGAGGTCATCCGCCCCACCCTCAACGGCAACCTGTCCTTCGCCTTCACCGACGGCGCGGTGCAGGGCTTCGACCTGGTGGCACTGCTCGACCGGGCCAACGCCCTGCTCAAGGGGCAGCCGGCGCCGACCGATACGGGTACTGGAGAGACCCGTTTCACGGAGGTGCGTGGCACCGCCACGGTTACCAACGGCCTGGTGCGCAACGAGGACCTGACGGCCAACAGCCCCTTCTTCCGGGTGACCGGCGCGGGGACCACCCACCTCGCCGAGGAGACCATCGACTACCTGGTCCGGACCGCCATCGTGGCCAGCCCGGAGGGGCAGGGCGGGAAGAGCCTCGATGAACTGCGTGGCCTGACGATACCGGTGCATATCGGTGGCACCTACAGCGAACCCACCTATCGGGTACGGCTGGACGAGGCGCTCAAGCAGCGTATCGAGTCCGAGGTGAAGGAAAAGGTGGAGGAAAGGAAGCAGGAAGTGGAAGACAAGCTCAAGCAACAATTGCAGGATAAATTGCCCAAGGGTCTGTTCCGCTAGTCATGCGCGGCATTCTGCCCCTGTTGCTGCTGCTTGCCGTCGTCCAGGCCCGGGCCGGCGAGATCCTGGTGGCCCAGGTGGACCATGACCGGGGCCTGTACCGCATCGAACTCGATATGCGCCTGGACGCCGGCAAGGGCCATGTATGGCGCCTGCTGACCGACTATTCCCACTATGGCCAGCTCAACAATGCCATCAAGGAAAGCGAGATCCTGCGTCAGCAGGGCCCGGGCAGCTACCGGGTGCGTACTGTGACCCGGGCCTGTGTGTATTTCTTCTGCAAGACCGTCACCCAGGTACAGGATGTAACCGAAGTGCCGGGGCGGTATATTTCCGCATCGGTGTTGCCCGCCCTGAGCGATTTTCGTCATGGCGTGGCGCGGGCCTACATCTGGCCGGAAGGGGCATATACCCGGATCCGGGTGCTGGCCGAGGTGGAACCGGATTTCTGGATACCGCCCCTGATCGGCCCCTGGATCATCAGCCGCAAGTTACAATCCGAGACTCTGGAGACCATGCGCAACGTGGAACGACTGGCAGGACCGGGTCGGCAATAACCTGCCCTGTAGGAGCGGTTTTCGGCCGCGAACCGTCTGGGGCACCCCAGGCCGTTTGCGGCCGAAAACCGCTCCTGCAGGGTCGTTTCACCATATTCAGAATTAACAATCATAGCGAAGGACATCATGTTCAAACTCGAAGAAACCAAGATCGGCATCATTGGCCTGGGCTACGTGGGGTTGCCCCTGGCCGTGGAATTCGGCAAGCAGTATCCGACCCGCGGGCTGGACCTGAAGTCCGAGCGCATCGCGGAACTCAAGGCGGGCAAGGACAGCACCCTGGAGGTGAGCAGCGAGGAGCTGTGCGAAGCCGGGCAGCTCAGCTACACGGATCGGGCGGAAGACCTTTCTGACTGCAACGTCTACATCGTCACCGTGCCCACACCCATCGACCAGGCCCGCCGCCCCGACCTGCGCCCCCTGGAGTCGGCCAGCCGCGCCCTCGGCCAGTTGCTGCGGCCCGGTGACATCGCCATCTTCGAATCCACCGTCTATCCCGGTGCCACCGAAGAGGTCTGCGTGCCCATCATGGAGCAGGGCTCCGGGCTCACCTACAACCGGGATTTCTTCGTGGGCTACAGCCCCGAGCGCATCAACCCGGGCGACAAGGAGCACCGCGTCACCAACATCCTCAAGGTCACCTCGGGCTCCAACCCGGAGGTGGCCGATTTCGTGGATGCCCTGTACCGCAGCATCATCGTCGCCGGCACCTACAAGGCCGAGAGCATCCGCGTCGCCGAGGCCGCCAAGGTGATCGAGAACACCCAGCGCGATGTGAACATCGCCCTGGTCAACGAACTGTCGCTGATCTTCGCCAAGCTGGGCATCGACACCGAGGCGGTGCTCAAGGCCGCCGGCACCAAGTGGAACTTCCTGCCCTTCCGTCCCGGCCTGGTGGGCGGGCACTGCATCGGCGTGGACCCCTACTATTTGACCCACAAGGCCCAGGAGATCGGCCATCATCCGGAAGTGATCCTGGCCGGGCGCCGCATCAACGACAGCATGGGACCCCATGTGGCGGAGCGGATGGTGCGCCTGATGGCGCAGAAACACCTGCCCATTGCCGGTTCCCGGGTATTGGTGCTGGGCCTGACCTTCAAGGAAAACTGCCCCGACCTGCGTAATACCCGCGTGGTGGACGTGATCGATGCCCTGCGTGACTATGCCATGGAGGTGGACGTGTATGATCCCTGGATCTCGGCGACGGAGGCCGAGCACGAGTACGGCATCAAGCCCATCGGCGAACCCGTCGCCGGCGCCTACGATTCCATCCTGCTCGCCGTGGCCCATGACCAGTTCAAGGCCAAGGGCGTCGAGGGCATCCGCGCCTGGGGCAAGCCGGGCGCCGTGCTGTTCGATGTCAAATACCTGTTCCCCGCCGACGCGGTGGACGGGCGGTTGTAATGCCCAGTCCCCACCCGTAGGAGCGGCCTCTGGCCGCGAACGGGTGTGCCACGGACCGTTCGCGGCCAGAGGCCGCTCCTACGGGTGCCTCGCAATTTTGTGATCGTGTAAATCAAATAACAGGAAGGAATTCCATGAAAATCCTGATCACCGGCGCCGCCGGCTTCATCGGTTCCAATCTCTCCCTGCGCCTGCTGGCGCGCGGCGACGAGGTCATCGGCATCGATAACCTCAACGACTACTACGACGTGAACCTGAAGAAGGCCCGCCTGGCGCGCACCGTCGATCATCCCAACTTCACCGATGTGCGCATCGACCTGGAGGATCGCGCCGGCATCGCCGACCTGTTCGCGACACACAAGCCCGATCGGGTGGTGAACCTCGCCGCCCAGGCCGGGGTGCGCTACTCCCTGGAGAACCCGCTGGCCTACGTGGACACCAACCTGGTGGGCTTCATGAACATCCTCGAGGGCTGCCGCCACAACGGCGTCGAGCACCTGGTGTATGCCTCCAGCAGCTCGGTGTACGGTTCCAACACCACCATGCCCTTCTCGGTGCATGACAACGTGGACCACCCGGTGAGCATCTACGCCGCCACCAAGAAGGCCAACGAGCTGATGGCCCACACCTACAGTCATCTCTATCGTCTGCCCACCACCGGCCTGCGCTTCTTCACCGTCTACGGTCCCTGGGGTCGGCCCGACATGGCCCTGTTCCTGTTCACCCGCAAGATCCTCGCCGGCGAACCCATCGATGTCTTCAACTACGGCAATCACCGCCGCGACTTCACCTACATCGATGACATCGTCGAGGGCGTGATCCGCGTGCTCGACCGCATTCCCCAGCCGAACCCCGAGTGGAGCGGCGATCATCCCGACTCCGCCACCAGTAATTCTCCCTATGCCCTGTACAATATCGGCAACCAGCAGCCGGTGGAGCTGAAGCGCTACATCGAGGTGCTGGAGGACTGCCTGGGCAAGAAGGCCATCCAGAACCTCCTGCCCCTGCAGCCCGGCGACGTCCCCGACACCTACGCCAACGTGGAAGACCTGGTGCGCGACACGGGCTACCGCCCCGACACCTCCGTGGAACAGGGTATCGCCAACTTCGTGGCCTGGTACCGGGATTTCTACAAGGTATAAATTCGAGCAGGCCGTCATTCCGGCGTATGCCGGAATCCAGGTTCTGAAGGAAGTGCGAAAACCTGGATCCCCGCATTCGCGGGGATGACAACGTACCGCGGGGAAGACGGTGCTTTATATGTCATTATCATTTACATGACGCCAGCACAGTTCCAACGCAAGGTCCTCGACTGGTTCGACCGCCATGGCCGCCACGACCTGCCCTGGCAGGGCAGTGGCGATCCCTACCGGGTATGGATCTCGGAGATCATGCTGCAGCAGACCCGGGTGGCCACGGTCATTCCCTATTTCGAGCGTTTCCTGGCCCGGTTTCCCGACGTCACCACCCTGGCCGACGCGCACCTCGACGAGGTCCTGCATCACTGGTCCGGGTTGGGCTACTACGCCCGTGCCCGCAACCTGCACCAGGCGGCCCGGGACATCCGTGATAAGCACGATGGAAGCTTTCCCGAGGATTTCGAGGCCGTACTGGCCCTGCCCGGCATCGGCCGTTCCACCGCCGGCGCCATCCTGTCCCTGGGCTGCGGCCAGCGTCACGCCATCCTCGATGGCAATGTGAAGCGGGTGCTGGCGCGGTTCCATGCCCTGGAGGGCTGGCCCGGGCAACCGGCGGTGGCGAACCGGTTATGGGAGCACACGGAGCGCTACACCCCCACGCGACGGGTGGACGAGTACAACCAGGCCATGATGGACCTGGGGGCGACCCTCTGCACCCGCGGCCGGCCGGACTGCACGAGTTGCCCACTGGCCGCTGCCTGCGCCGCCCACGCCCAGGGCCGGACAGCGGACTTCCCCACGCCGCGCCCGAAAAAGACCCTGCCGGTGCGCGAGACCCGCATGCTGCTGGTGCAGGACGCCGAGGCGCGGGTATTGCTGCGCCAGCGCCCACCCACGGGGTTGTGGGGCGGGCTGTGGGGCCTGCCGGAACCGGCCCCGGAACAGGACATCGAGTCTTGGTGCCGGGAACAGCTGGGCTGCACACCGCGCCAGGTGGAGGAATGGCCCTCGCTGCGCCACACCTTCAGCCACTTTCACCTCGACATCACGCCGCTGCGGGTTTGCGTGGATAACCCGCGGCTTTCTGTGTTGGAAGGCGCGGACACGGTCTGGTATAACTGCGCCCAACCCGATTCCCGCGGTCTGGCCGCTCCCGTGCAACGCCTGCTCGAGCGCCTGGCCCACTGAAACCACGAGGAAAGATCCATGGCCCGTATGGTGCATTGCGTAAAACTCAACAAAGAGGCTGAAGGCCTGGAACGGCTCACCTATCCCGGTGAACTGGGCAAGAAGATCTTCGAGAACGTTTCGAAGGAAGCCTGGCAGGCCTGGCTCAAGCACCAGACCATTCTCATCAACGAAAATCGCCTCAGCCCCGTGGACCCCCGCCACCGCCAGCTGCTGGAAACCGAGATGGAGAAGTTCTTCTTTGGTGACGGCTCGGCCCTGCCCGAGCAGTTCGTGCCCACGGACAAGTAGGCCAGGCTTCCGCCCGGAAGCCTCTAAGCTGCTGATTCTGAAATTTTCCTGCGGGATCGCTTGACTGTTTCGGGCGCTGCGGCTCTAATACGCCTTCTCTTTTGCCCAGGTAGCTCAGTCGGTAGAGCAGGGGATTGAAAATCCCCGTGTCGGCAGTTCGATTCTGTCCCTGGGCACCATTATTTTCCTCTCGAATCACACGACCAAACCGGGCGCTCTCATTCCCAGCCGGTCAACCCGGCCCCCACACAAAACTCAAGAGCGTCGCGCCCGGAATGCGTGGCGGTGGCGTACGTTGGCCATCTCCATATCAGCGGCCGGCGCTGGCCGGCTGTAGAGAAAGCCCTGCAGCAGGTCGCAACCACGCGCCTGCAACCAGTCGGCCTGCTCCCGTGTTTCCACCCCCTCCGCGATCACCTTCAAGCCCAGGCTGTGGGCAAGGGCGATGATGGCCCGCACCAGCGAGCCGGCCCGGGCATCGTCGGGCAGGTCGTGGATGAAGGCGCGGTCGATCTTCAGCACATCCACGGGCAAGCGGCTGAGGTAGCTGAGGGAGGAAAAACCGGTACCGAAGTCGTCCAGGTATACCTGCACCCCAAGATCCCGAACCTCCGTCAGCACCTGCTCGGCGCGATCCAGGTCATCCATGAAGGCGGTTTCCGTCACCTCGATGGCCAGTGCGGAGGCGATGGGCAATACACCGTTCCTTTCCATGATCTCGCGCAGATGGGCGGCGAAGCCTTCACGCTGCAACTGTGGCGTGGCGACGTTGACGGATACATGGAAGTGTTCGATGCCCTCGTCCATCCAGTGCCGCAACTGGCGGCAGGCCTGTTGCAACACCCAGTCACCAATGGGATGGATGACCTCGCTTTCCTCGGCGATGGGAATGAATTCCGCTGGGCTGATCTTGCCGTAGCGGGCGCTTTCCCAACGCAACAGGGCCTCGACCCCGCGGGGTTCGCGGCTCCTGGCGTCCACCAGCATCTGGTAGTGCAGTTCCAGCTCCTCGCGTTCGATGGCGTGTTCCAGGCCATGGGCAAGACGCAGGCGTGTCTGGGCGATCTGGTTCATGTCCTGCGAATAGAAGACGCAGCTGCCGGGACCCCGGGTGTTATTGTGCAGTGCCAGGGCCGCATGGCGGCTCAGCTGCTCGCCTTGTGCACTGTCGGTGGGAAACAGGGCAACCCCACCGCGCAAGGCCAGGCGGATCGGCAATTCCTCGCCCTCGATGCAAACCTCGGGCCCGCGCAGCAGCCGCTCGGCGAGTTCCACCATGTCCTCGCTACGGGCCATGTCCGCCAGCAGGATGGCAAAGGAATAGCGCCCGGTGCGTGCCACCGTATCTCCGTCGCGTATGGCCTCGCCCAGGAAGTCGGCCACTTCCTTGCGCAGGCGGTCGCCCACCTGGCTGCCGTGCAGGTCGTTCAGGCGAATCAGCTCGGGGACATCCGCGAGCAGCAGTCCCACCACACGCTTGTCGTGGGACGCACGCGCCACGGCCTGCTGCATGCGGTCGCGCAACAGGGCCTCGTTGGGCAGACCGGTCAGGGGGTCGAAGTGGGCGAGGGCGTCCAGGCTGGCGGATTTGTCGATGGTTTCCAGGCCCAGGCCGATGTCCGCCGCGATCTCGCGCAGCAGATCCAGTTCCGCGGCGTCGAATTGCTTCGCGGTGCCGCTGCCCAGTTCCAGCCAGCCCCGGGCGGCCACGCCCTTGGCCCAGTCGGGGATCGGCAGGGCGGCCAGGGAGCGCAACCCGGCCTGGTCGGCGAGCTGGCGCCAGGCCGGCTGACCTCCGAGGTTTTCCAGGTCCTGGAGATGAATGGCTTCGGTGGAATCGTCGCCGCGGCCCGGGACCGACAAGGGCGGTGCGGACCAGCCGGCGTCCAGCCCCGCGGGCAATACCTGGCTGGCCAGGACCGGGGGTTTCCCGGGGGCGGGGCTGAGCAGGATACGGGCGAACTGGTAGCCTCCACGCCGCACCGCCAGCTCGCAGGCCGTGCGCAGCAGTTCGTCGCGCTCGCGCACCCGCACGATCGTGCCGTTGATGCTGCTGAGCAAGCGGTGTGTTCGATTAAGACACTGTATTTGATGATGTTTTTCGTATAGCCTGTTGACCAGGCGGGTCACCAGCCAGGCCAGCAACAGGGCCGTGACGGCGACGAAGACCCAGCCCTTGTAGGTCTGCAGCTCGATCCATTGGCCAGGATCGACCACGAGCCGGGCCAGGAAACGATCGGAAAACAGGATCCACAAGGCCCCCGCCAGCGCATAAATGGCCGCCACACGCCCACCGGCCCGCAAAGCGGGGCCGGGCCGCGGCAGAAATCGGCGGTGTGCAGGCGGCATACCCTCGTCCATCCCTGTGAACCCTGGGCCGGGTTGGCGGGCAACCCGGTTGTGTCACAGGATAGCGGCAGTGCCCCTGGATCCTTTGAGGTCGTGGCCTGCGTAACCCGTCATTCCGGCGCTTGCCGGAATGACGAAGAAATCATTTTTTCCCGAGCAGCATCGTCTGCAGGGCCCGCAATTCCTCGCGCACCGCCCGCAGCTCCTGCTCGATCTGCGCGCCTTCGCTGTGCACCACCCCGGTAATCACGGCTTCTTCCTTCTGTACCACCGCCTCATGCATGGTCTGCATGGCATCGACGATGATGGCGATGAACAGGTTCAGTACCGTGAAGGTGGCGATGAGGATGAAGGGAATGAAGAACAGCCAGGCGTAGGGGTGGCTTTCCATCACCGGGCGCACGATACCCATGGACCAGCTCTCCAGGGTCATGATCTGGAACAGGGTATACATGGAACTGCCGATATCCCCGAACCACTGCGGGTGACTGGTGCCGAACAGGCCGGTGGCCATGACCGCGGCCACGTAGTAGACCACCACCATCAGCAGGGCGATGGAACCGATGCCAGGCAGGGAGTGCAGCAATGCCTCCACCACGAAGCGCAGGCGTGGCAGCATGGACAGCAGGCGCAATACACGCAGGATACGCAGCGCGCGCAGGATGGCCAGCGGCCCGCTGGCGGGCACCAGGGCGATGCCCACCACCAGGAAGTCGAAGATGTTCCAGCCGCGGCGGAAAAAGGCCGGCCCCTGGGCGATGAGCTTCATGGTGATCTCCACCACGAACACGCCGAGAATGAGGCTGTCCAGGGTGATGAGGAGGGGGCCGATCCGTTCCATGATGGCCGGAGAGGTCTCCATGCCGAGGATCACGGCGTTGAGGATGATCAGCGCGATGATGACATTCTGCACCCGGGGATTTTCCACCCAGCTGCCGAGGGTCTGGCGGAGGGAGGGGGTCTCTCGTCCGGTTTCCAGTGGTTGCATGTTGTACTCCGTAAACAGAAATGATGGTGTGTATTGGTAGGAGCGGGCTCTGCCCGCGAACGGGTTGCCACGACCGGTTCGCGGGCAGAGCCCGCTCCTACAGGGATGAAAGTGAATGCCCGGCCTGGGGACAGACTAGAGCAGGCATTCCCGCACCAGCCGTTCCGCGGCATCGGCCAGCAACCGGTCAGCCCCGGCCATGGAATCCGCCAGCGGCATGCCTTCGGGGCGGATCACCTGCCAGCCGCTGAAATCGGCCTCGCGCAGCGCGGCGGGGTCCGCATCCACACCACCCGCCAGGACCATGCAGGGGATGCCGCGCGCCGCGGCGCGGCGCGCCACCACCGCCGGCGCCTTGCCGTCCAGGGTCTGGGTGTCCAGGTGGCCCTCGGCGGTGATCACCAGGTCGGCACCCTGCAGCGCCGCATTGAAATCCAGCAGTTCCAGTACCAGCTCCGTGCCGGGCCGCAGTTCCGCGCCGAGGAAGGCCACGGCCCCGGCCCCCAGGCCGCCGGCCGCACCGGCGCCCGGCAGTTCGCGCACCGCCACGTCCAGCTGCTGCTCCATCAGATCCGCCAGGTGGGCGAGCCCGGCCTCCAGCCGCTCCAGTTCCGTGGGCCCGGCGCCCTTCTGGGGGCCGAACACCCGGGTGGCGCCACGCGCGCCGAGCAGGGGATTATCCACATCGCAGATCAGCTGTATACGGGTCTGCTGCAGGCGAGGATCGAGGCCGCTGGTGTCGATCTGCTGGATACGGACCAGATTGCAGGCCAGGGGTTCCACCGCCTGGCCGTCACCGTCGCAAAAACGTACTCCCAGGGCAGCGGCCATGCCGATGCCGCCATCGTTGCTGGCGCTGCCGCCGATGCCGAGCAGGATCTCCTCCGCGCCGCGGTCCAGGGCGGCACGGAGCAATTCGCCCAGGCCCCGGGTGCTGGCGTGCAGTGGGTCGTATTGCGCAGGCCGCAGCAGCGCCAGCCCGGCGACCCGGGCCATCTCCAGCAGGGCCAGGCGACGGTCGGGTACGTATATATAGTGGGCATCCAGTAAGGTGCCCAGCGGCCCAGGCACACGTGCCATCATCCGCTCCCCGGCCAGGGCCTCCTCCAATACCTCCAGCACCCCATCGCCGCCATCGGCCACGGGCAGCAGGCGCAGTTCCGCCCGGGGCAACGCACGGCGCACGCCGGCCGCAATGGCCCGCGCCGCGGCCGGGGCGGAAAGGCTGCCCTTCAGGGCGTTGGGGGCGATGAGAATGACGGGGGGATGTGCCATGCGAGGCGATGATGGGACAGTCGCGGGAAGGGCGCAATTGCTCATTGCCTCGGTATGACGGCACCGATCATCCCTGGCACTGATTCAGACCGGCAAAGCCCGTATCATAGCCCCCCGTCATCACAAGAACGGGGGAATCCAGTGTCCGATGAGATCCAGATCGCCGACATCATGGCGCGCAGCGGCGTGGGCTTCGGCACCAGCGGCGCGCGCGGACGTGTCGCCGACATGGGCGCGCCGGTGTGTTACGCCTATACCCTGGCATTCCTGCAGCACCTTTCCGAACACCATGGCCTGCAACCGGGCGGCACCGTGGCCCTGGCCGGCGACCTGCGGCCCAGCACGCCGGCCATCATGGCGGCCTGCGCCGCCGCCGTCGTCGATGCGGGTCACCGGCCGCTGAACGGCGGCTTCATTCCCTCGCCGGCCATTGCCCTGTACGGGTTGGCGCACGGCATCCCCTCCCTCATGGTCACCGGCAGCCACATCCCCGACGACCGCAATGGCATCAAGTTCAATACCGCTGCGGGCGAGATCCTCAAGGCCGACGAGGAAGGTATCCGCGCCCAGACGGTCGTGGTGCCGGAACGCATTTCCGACAATGCCCTGCCGCCCGTCGCTCCCGAGCCGCGCGCCCGCTACCTGCAACGGTATCTCGATTTCTTCGGCGCCACGGCGCTGGCGGGAATGCGGGTCGCCGTCTACGAGCATTCCGGCGTGGCCCGCGATCTGCTCGGCGAGGTGCTCGCCGGCCTCGGTGCCGAGGTCATCCGCCTCGGCCGTTCCGATATCTTCATGCCCGTGGATACCGAGGCCATCCGCCTCGAGGATGTGGAACTGGCGCGCGCCTGGGCCGCCGACCCCGGTTTCGATGCCATCGTCTCCACCGATGGCGACGCCGACCGGCCGCTGATCGGCACCGAGCGCGGGGAATGGCTGCGCGGCGATGTGGTGGGTGTGCTCTGTGCCGAGGCACTGGGCATCCAGGCACTGGCCACGCCGGTGAGCAGCAATACGGTGGTGGAGGCCTGCGGACGCTTCGCCGCCGTGACGCGTACCCGCATCGGTTCACCCTACGTGATCGCCGGCATGCAGGACCTGCAGGCGGCGGGCCAGCCCAGCGTGGCCGGCTACGAGGCCAACGGCGGCTTCCTGCTCGCCACCCCCATCGAGCGCGAGGGCCGTGTACTCGCGCCGCTGCCCACCCGCGACGCCCTGCTGCCCATCCTGGCGCTGCTGGTGCGCGCCCGGAGGGAAGGCGTGCCTTTGAGCGCCCTGCCGGCCCGCCTGCCGCCGCGTTTCACCGCCAGCGACCGGCTCAAGGATTTCCCCACGGAACAATCCCGGGCCCTGCTGGAACGGCTGCAGGCCGGTGGCGCGCCCGCCATGGAGGCGTTGTTCGGGGACCTGTGCGGTACGATTCAGGACATCGACACCACCGACGGCCTGCGCCTGCGCTTCGTCAATGACGAGATCGTCCACCTGCGCCCCTCGGGCAACGCCCCGGAGTTTCGCTGCTACAACGAGGCAGCGTCGGAAGCGCGGGCCGGGGAGCTGAACCGGGCCTGTCTGCAGATCCTGAAAGGGATCCCTTAGCCGCCGGCTTTACCCGCCCCGCCATTCCCCCTAATATCGAGCGTCCCTGGGCCGATAGCGTCACAATCGCAGGAAGAGGACCCCGAGGTCCCTGGCCCCGCCCCGTCCCAGGATGGGCGGCATAACCAATAAGAGATTGAGGCATATGGAGTTTTTCGTACCTCCCCATGGCGGCCGGCTGGTCAGCCGGCTGGTGGACGCCGATGGCGCCGAGCACCTAAAGGACGAATCCAAGGATTTTCCCTCCCTGACCCTCACCCAGCGCCAGACCTGCGACCTGGAACTGCTGCTGAGCGGCGGCTTCTCGCCCCTGGAAGGCTTCATGGACAAGGCGGCCTACGACGGCGTGCTGGACAACATGCGCCTGCCCGACGGCACCCTCTGGCCCATGCCCATCGTGCTGGACGTGCCCGCGGCCTTTGCCGCCAAGCTGCAGCCCGGCCTGCGCATCGCCCTGCGCGATGCCGAGGGCTTCATGCCCGCCGTGCTCAAGGTGTGGGACATCTGGCAGCCGGACAAGCGCCGCGAGGCCGAGGCGGTGTACGGCACCACCTCCGACCAGCACCCCGGCGTGCGTTATCTCTACGAACAGGTGAAGGACACTTACATCAGCGGCACCCTGGAGGGGATCCAGCTGCCGGTGCACTTTGAATTCCAGACCCTGTGGGACACCCCCGAGGAACTGCGCGCCCTGTTCGCCAAGATGGGCTGGCGCAAGGTGGTGGCCTTCCAGACCAGCAAGCCCATGCACCGCCTGCAGCGCGACATCACCCTGCAGGCGGCCAAGGAGATCGGCGGCCACATCCTGCTGCACCCCACCGTGGGCATGACCAAGCCCGGTGACCTGCACTACTACGCGCGCGTGCACTGCTACCAGGCCATCCGCCGCCACTTCCCCCACAATCTCGCCGCCCTGTCGCTGCTGCCGCTGGCCATGCGTATGGCCGGCCCGCGCGAATCCCTGTGGCATGCCATCGTGCACCAGAACCATGGTTGCTCACACCTGATCGTGGGGCCCAAGCACGCCTACCCACCTCCGCCGCGCAGCAACGGCAACGGCGGCGCCAATCCAGGCGAGGGCTTTTACGCCCCCTATGCCTCCCAGGAACTGCTCGCCCGCCACCAAGAGGAGCTGCACATCCAGATGATCCCCGTCGAGGCCCAGTGCTACGTGCCCAGCAAGGACCGCTTCCTGCCCGCCTCGCAGATCGAGAAGCAGCGCCTGGACTGTAACGAATATACCGACGCCCAGTTGAAACAGGACCTGGCTCACGATAACGATATCCCGGAGTGGTTCAGTTATCCCGAGGTGGTGCGCGAACTGCGCAAGGTCTACCCGCCGCGCAGCCGGCAGGGTTTCACCCTGTTCTTCACCGGCCTGTCCGGATCGGGCAAGTCCACGCTCGCCAAGATCATCTACGCCAAGCTGGTGGAGGCGGGCGGCCGCCCCGTGTCATTGCTCGACGGCGACATCGTGCGCCAGAATCTGTCCAGTGAGCTGGGGTTCTCCAAGGCGCACCGTGACCTCAACATCCGCCGCATCGGTTTCGTCGCCAGCGAGATCACCAAGAATGGCGGCATCGCCATCTGCGCGCCCATCGCGCCCTATCACAGCACGCGCCGTGCCGTGCGCGAAATGATCGAGGAGCAGGGCGCCTTCATCGAGATCCATGTCGCCACCCCGTTGGAGGTGTGCGAGGCGCGTGACCGCAAGGGACTCTACGCCAAGGCGCGGCGTGGCGAGATCCCCGAGTTCACCGGCATCAGCGATCCCTACGAGATACCGGAGGCACCGGAGCTGCGTATCGACACCTCGCAGTACAGTGCCATGGAGGCGGTGCAGGAGCTTTACCTGTACCTGTTACGCGAAGGGTATCTGGCGGAATGAAAGGCATTATTCTTGCCGGCATCAGCGATCCCTACGTAATACCGGGATCATCGGAACTGGGTATCGATATGATCCGGATGAGCCTGATGTAGTCCGCGCAGGAAAACCATATCTATTTGATCCACAACGTGTATGTAAGCGGAGATTGAGATGTGGGCTGCGGCAGGGTCCGCCGCAGCGGCATTATGCTATAACTGTCATTGCAGGATGTGTGGTTCTCGATGATAGACAATCAACAATAATGATTAGGAACACGTCATGAATATCGTTCACACGCTTCCGGCGGGCGTTATGGCATCTGCCCTTCTCGCATTTTCCGCCGTATCCGATGCGGCACTGGTATCAAGACTGGGCGGACTTGCAGTGTATGACACCGACCTGGATATCACATGGCTGGCGGATGCTCAGCTGAGCCGTACTGAAACCTTCGGTCTTCCTACATACCAAGACTATCTTGGCGGATCCCCTGATTTCATAGGCATGAATGGAGACATGACCTTCAATATTGCAAATGATTATATTGCTGCCATGAATGCATATGATGGGGGGCAAGGTTATCTGGGCGTGAACAGTTGGCGGCTGCCCTACGCGCCAGGCAATGATCCCACATGTGTGGGCGACTTCCACTGGAATGGTTTGACAGGGTGTGTGGGAAGTGAACTGGGCCATCTTGCGCTTACCGAAATGGAGGGTGATCATGCCCACCCCTATGGCCAGTTGTTCAGCGAAATGTCGGGGATGTACTGGTCGGGTACCCTGGTACCCGAAGATACCGGCCGGGTATGGGTAACAGATCTGAGCGAATGGTATTTTGGTACTCAGGTAAGCTGGGAAAAACACTTTGATACTGGATATGTGCTGCCGACGGCAGAGGGCGACGTGTTCGCCACTCCCGTGCCGGCCGCCATCTGGCTTCTGGGATCGGGCTTGCTAGTCATGGCGGGGATCGCCAGAAGAAGAGGCACCCAGCTGGGCTGAGTCTGGTGGCGTGAGTACCAGGTCGGTACCTACCTTCCTTCTGCAGAAGACTCCTTCACGCCCGGATGCATAATATTCACCCAGAGACACCCGTGTGTGCACCTATCAAAATCGCAGGGTATACTCGAGTGCCTATGCAGCAGGCGCTGCCTCCTGCATACCAGCATTACATTCTGGCTCAAGCGGGCCAGCGTATGAGTTTAATGATAAAATTCCTGGTGAAATCATGATAATAGACAAAATCCGCCATGGAGAATTCGAGGTCCGTGTTTCTCCCGTAAAGCAAGTTTACTACAGCTTGGAGAGGCGCTTGGGGAACCTTCTATTCAGGAAATCGCCCCCAGAAAATAAAGGGCCAAGGCTTTTGAATCTCGGCTGTGGGCCGCTTATGTACGAAGGCTGGATCAATGCGGACGAGTATGCATTCAAGCGCGCGCTGCGGCAAAAAGCTTTTGATCCCGAATGGCGTCTGGACATCACTCAGCCTTGGGAGTGCAGTAATGATTACTGGGACGGCATTTTCACGCAGCACGTTCTCGAGCACGTAAGCTATTCTGAGGCAGTGAATGTGTTAGAGGAGTGCTTCAGGACGCTCAAGCCCGGAAGTTGGCTGCGTGTCAGCGTTCCAGGCCTGAGAAAGTATGTCGATTTTTATGAGGGTAAAGATAACAATAGTTTTTTCGATAAGTTTCCCCAGAAGGCGCTGGCAATATCCTTTATGACCCAGATGCACTATCACCGGTCCACATGGGACGGTGAGTTGATGACAGCGCTTCTAGAAGATATAGGGTTTATTAGTGTGCGTGAGGTGGCGCACGGGGTGGGTACGGATGCTCGGCTAATCAAGGATCAGGATGATAAGGCCGGAGAGAGTCTTTATGTTGAGGCTCAGAAACCGGTAAGCCAGAATAATTTAAAGATATAGGTGGCGATGTGTATATATTAGGTATTAACGCATATCATGGTGATTCATCCGCATGTTTGCTGAAAGATGGAAGAATGATTGCAGCGGTCGAGGAAGAGAGATTTAGGCGTATAAAGCATTGGGCGGGTTTCCCGAGTGAGTCGATTCGTTACTGCCTTGAAGAGGCTGGGATAGCACTAGCAGATCTGCATCACGTAGCGGTTAATACAGATCCAAAGGCGAACATCTTAAAAAAAGTCGGGTACACGCTTTTTAAGCGCCCTGACTTTAAACTCGTCCTTGATCGTATAAAAAACAAGAAAGCCCGTACCAGTATTGATGAGGAGTTAAAAGCTGCATTTCCTGGTAGTGGTCTCAATGCGCAGATTCATCACATAGAACATCATCTATCGCATCTTGCCTCGGCACATATTGTGTCACCGTTTGACGAATCCATAGTGGTTTCAGTAGATGGTTTCGGCGATTTTTCAAGCGGAGCATGGGGAGTGGGAAGAGGAAGCGAAATCGATGTCGAGCAAAGGATATTCTTTCCACATTCATTGGGTATTTATTACCAGGCATTAACGCAGTATGCAGGGTTTCCCCATTACGGTGACGAATATAAGGTGATGGGCCTGGCGCCCTATGGTAAGCCGGTATTCCTTGAACTGATGCGCGAGATCGTGCATACACGTACTGATGGCTCGTATAGCCTTAATCTGGACTATTTTCGGCATCACAATGAAAAAGTCGACTACGAATGGAAAGGTGGTATACCGGTAGTTGGACAATTATATAGCGATGACCTGAAAAA
>SWBZ01006366.1_pt1 | contig 36517 bp, 38 predicted proteins | sample 4693031 | NCBI WGS metagenome assembly SWBZ01 (sample SAMN10267274, study PRJNA491770) | bioreactor metagenome | isolation source: DHS bioreactor inoculated with | place: Japan: off Shimokita Peninsula
CCCCCATCACGTCTTTTTCAAGGTGGTGCCCACCACCGACCCCAATATTACCTTTGGCATGGCCCTGGCCGTGTTCTGGCTGATGATCTACTACAGTATCAAGGTCAAGGGCCTGGGTGGCTTTCTGGGTGAGCTGGCCTTCCAGCCCTTCGGCAAGTGGATGATGCCCGTCAACCTGATCCTGGAAGGCGTGTCGCTGATCTCCAAACCGATATCACTGTCCCTGCGACTGTTCGGCAACATGTATGCCGGTGAGACCATCTTCATCCTCATCGCGATCATGTACGGCGCCGGGCTGGTGCTGGGCAGCTTCGCCGGCCTGTTGCAGCTGGGGTGGGCCATCTTCCATATTCTGATCATCACCCTGCAGGCGTTCATCTTCATGACGCTGACCATCGTGTATATGGATATGGCGCACGCCAAGGATCACTGATTTTTCTTTGTCTTTAACTTCACGGTAATTCGGTACTTTTAGGAGAGAACTATGGAAACTGCACTGCTCTATATTGCTGGCGCGTTGATGATGGGCCTGGGCGCCCTGGGTGCCGCGGTCGGTATCGGCATCCTCGGTGGCCGCTTCCTGGAAGGCGCTGCCCGCCAGCCTGAGCTGATCCCCATGCTGCGCACCCAGTTCTTCATCGTCATGGGTCTGACCGACGCCGTCCCGATGATCGCCGTGGGTCTGTCCCTGTACGTCATGTTCGCTGTGGTCGGTGGCTAACCTTTCCCGGAAAGGTTTTCGAATTAACTGCCACTATCACGAGGTAGCAGCATGAATATCAATGCAACCCTCATCGGCCAGTCCATAGCGTTCTTCCTGTTCGTATGGTTCTGCTTGAAGTTCATATGGCCGCCGTTGATCAATGCGCTGAACGAACGTAAAAAGGCCATCGCCGATGGCTTGGCCGCCGCGGAACGCGGTCAGCACGAGCAGGAGCTTGCCCAGAAGCGAGCTGCCGAAGTGCTGCACGAAGCCAAACAGCAGGCCAGTGAGATCATTGGTCGCGCCGAAAAGCGTGCCAATGAAATCGTCGAGGAAGCCAAGACCGACGCCAAGCAGGAAGGCGGCCGCATCCTGACCGCCGCCCAGGCGGAGATCGACCAGGAAGTGCACCGTGCCCGCGAGGCGCTGCGTTCCCAGGTCGTGGGCATCGCCCTCGCCGGCGCCGAGAAGGTGCTGGAGAGAGAGATCGACGCCAGCACCCACGACGATCTGCTGAACAAGCTGGTCGCGGAAATCTAAGGGGCCGTTCATGGCGGAAATCACAACCATCGCACGACCCTATGCCCAGGCGGTGTTCGAACTGGCCAAGGCGCAGAACGATTTCGCCGGCTGGTCCGACAGCGTGCACCTGCTGGCCATGATCGCCACCGACCCCGAGGCGGCCGAATGGCTGGCCAGCCCGCGGGTCGGTGCAGACCAGAAGGCCGCCCTGTTGATCGACGTGGGCGGCGACCGGCTTACCCCGGCCGCGGTAAACCTGGTCAAGGTATTGGCACACAATCAGCGGCTGCCGGCCCTGGCGGAGATTGCCCAGCTCTATGAAGCGCTGCGCAACGACGCGGAAGGGGTGGTGGAAGCCGAGCTGATCAGCGCACAACCGGCCAGCGAGGAACAGCAGACGCGGGTCACGGCGGCCCTCAAGGCCCGCCTGGGTCGCGAGGTGCGCCTGTCTTGCAGGACCGATGCCGCCCTGCTGGGCGGTGCGATCATCCGCGCGGGCGACCTGGTCATCGACGGTTCGGCACGGGGCAAGCTAGGCCGTTTGGCCGGCGCCCTGACCCATTAAGAGGAATCCCAATGCAACTCAATCCATCTGAAATCAGCGAACTCATCAAGAGCCGCATCCAGAACTTCGAAACCGTCTCCGAGGCTCGCACCGAAGGCACCGTGGTCAGCCTGACCGACGGCATCGCCCGCGTGCATGGCCTGGCCGATGTCATGCAGGGGGAGATGATCGAGTTCCCCGGCAATGTGTTCGGCATGGCCCTCAACCTGGAGCGCGACTCCGTGGGCGCGGTGATCCTGGGTGAATACAAGGGCATCCGCGAAGGCGACAGCGTCAAGTGCACCGGCAAGATCCTCGAAGTGCCGGTGGGCGAGGCCCTGCTGGGTCGCGTGGTCGACTCCCTGGGCAATCCCATCGACGGCAAGGGCCCCATCGACGCCAAGCTGACCTCGCCGATCGAGAAGATCGCCCCGGGCGTCATCGAGCGTAAATCGGTCGACCAGCCGGTGCAGACCGGCCTGAAGGCCATCGACGCCATGGTGCCGGTGGGCCGCGGCCAGCGCGAGCTGATCATCGGCGACCGCCAGACCGGCAAGACCGCGGTGGCCATCGACGCGATCATCAACCAGAAGGGCACCGGCATCAAGTGCATCTACGTGGCCGTGGGGCAGAAGAACTCCTCCATCGCCGGTATCGTGCGCAAGCTGGAAGAACACGGCGCCATGGATCACACCATCGTCGTCGCCGCTCCGGCCGCGGATTCCGCCGCCATGCAGTTCATCGCCCCCTACGCCGGTTGCGCCATGGGTGAATACTTCCGTGACCGCGGCGAAGACGCGCTGATCATCTATGACGATCTGACCAAGCAGGCCTGGGCCTATCGCCAGGTATCCCTGTTGCTGCGTCGTCCGCCGGGCCGCGAAGCCTATCCCGGCGACGTGTTCTACCTGCATTCGCGCCTGCTGGAACGGGCCGCGCGCGTCAATGCCGACTACGTGGAAAAGATCACCAACGGTGAAGTGAAGGGCAAGACCGGCTCGCTGACCGCGCTGCCGATCATCGAAACCCAGGCCGGTGACGTATCGGCATTCGTACCCACCAACGTCATCTCCATCACCGACGGCCAGATCTTCCTGGAATCCGACCTGTTCAACGCCGGTATCCGTCCTGCCATCAACGCGGGCCTGTCGGTATCCCGTGTCGGCGGCGCGGCCCAGACCAAGATCATCAAGAAGCTCGGTGGCGGTGTGCGTCTGACCCTGGCCCAGTATCGCGAGTTGGCGGCCTTCGCCCAGTTTGCTTCCGACTTGGACGAAACCACCCGCAAGCAGCTGGAGCGCGGACAACGCGTGACCGAGCTGATGAAGCAGAAGCAGTATGCCCCGCTGTCCACCGCGGAAATGGCCCTGTCCCTGTTCGCGGCCAACGAAGGTTTCCTCGACGACGTGGAAATCAAGAAGATCGTGGACTTCGAGGCGGCATTGCATGCCCACGCGGGTTCCCATTTCGGCGACCTGATGGCCAAGATCAACGAGACGGCTGATTACAGCGATGAAATCCAAGCGGGTATGCGCAAGTGCCTGGAAGACTTCAAGGCCAACGGCGCCTGGTAATCAGGTAATGGCGGGATGTGCAGCCGCGCATCCCGCAGTCCGGCGAATGAGAGCGTAGAGTATGGCGGTCGGTAAAGAGATACGCACCAAGATCAAGAGCATCCAGAGCACGCGCAAGATCACCAAGGCGATGGAGATGGTGGCGGCGAGCAAGATGCGCAAGGCACAGGATCGCATGGCGGCCACCCGCCCCTATGCGGAAAAAATGCGCAATGTGATCGCGCACCTGTACCAGGCCCATCCCGAGTACAAGCATCCCTACCTGATCGAGCGGGATGTGAAGCGGGTCGGCGTGATCCTGATTACCAGTGACCGTGGTCTGTGCGGTGGCCTGAACATCAACCTGTTCAAGAAGCTGCTCGCCAATATGAAGGGCTGGCGCGACAGCGGTTGGGAAACCGACCTGGCGGTGTTCGGCTCCAAGGGCAACCAGTACTTCAAGCGCATCGGCGGCCGCATCGTGGCGCAGGCCACCCACCTGGGTGATACCCCCGGACTCAACGACCTGATCGGGACCGTGAAGGTGATGCTGGATGCCTACGACGAAGGCCGCATCGACCGGCTCTATGTGTGTTACAACGATTTCGTCAACACCATGACCCAGCAGCCGATCCTTACCCAGTTGCTGCCCATTCCGCCCGCCGAGGAGAAGGAACTGGAGCACCACTGGGACTACATCTACGAGCCGGAGTCCAAGCAGGTCATCGACGGGCTGCTGATGCGCTACGTGGAATCCCTGGTGTACCAGGGCATGGTGGAAAACCAGGCCTGTGAGCAGGCGGCGCGCATGGTGGCCATGAAGTCCGCCTCCGACAATGCCGGCACCCTGATCGACGAGCTGCAGCTGGTCTACAACAAGGCGCGCCAGGCGGCGATCACCCAGGAGATTTCCGAAATCGTCTCGGGGGCCGCGGCGGTATAGAGCAGGATATGGTGTAGGAGCGGGCTATGCCCGCGAAGGGTTCGCGGCCAAGGCCGCTCCTACAGGTACAGGATTATTCGTAGGTTCATGAGCCATGCAGTTGGACATGTTTTCCCAGGCTGGCGCAGAGCCCGTACAGAAAGATTCAGAGAGTAAAGAGGATTACACCATGAGCACGGGTAATATCGTTGAAGTCATCGGCGCCGTGGTTGACGTGGAATTTCCCCGCGAATCGGTACCAAAGATATACGATGCGTTGCGGGTAGATGAAGCCAACCTGGTACTGGAAGTCGAGCAGCAGCTGGGCGATGGCGTGGTTCGCACCATTGCCATGGGTACCACCGATGGCCTCAAACGCGGGCTGGGCGTAACCAATACCGGCGCGCCCATCACCGTGCCGGTGGGCACGGCAACCCTGGGGCGCATCATGGACGTACTCGGCAACCCGGTGGACGACGCCGGTCCCGTGAACGCCGACAAGTCCCTGCCCATCCATCGCGCGCCGCCCGCCTACGCGGACCAGGCCGCCAGCCTGGAAATCCTCGAAACCGGCATCAAGGTCATCGACCTGATCATGCCCATCGCCAAGGGCGGCAAGATCGGCCTGTTCGGCGGCGCGGGCGTGGGCAAGACCGTGACCCTGATGGAACTGATCCGCAACATCGCCGTGGAACACTCGGGTTACTCGGTGTTCGCCGGTGTCGGCGAACGTACCCGCGAAGGCAACGACTTCTACCATGAAATGCGTGAAGGCGGCGTACTCGACAAGGTGGCCCTGGTCTATGGCCAGATGAACGAACCGCCGGGCAACCGCCTGCGTGTGGCCCTCACCGGCCTGACCATGGCCGAGAACTTCCGTGACGAGGGTCGTGACGTACTGATGTTCATCGACAACATCTACCGTTACACCCTGGCCGGCACCGAGGTATCCGCGCTGCTGGGCCGCATGCCTTCCGCGGTGGGCTACCAGCCGACCCTGGCCGAGGAAATGGGTGTGCTGCAGGAACGCATCACCTCCACCAAGACCGGTTCCATCACTTCCTTCCAGGCCGTGTACGTGCCCGCGGATGACTTGACCGACCCGTCACCCGCCACCACCTTCGCCCATCTGGATGCGACCCTGGTACTGTCGCGCCAGATCGCAGAGCTGGGCATCTACCCTGCCGTGGATCCGCTCGACTCCACCTCGCGCCAGCTCGATCCGCTGGTGGTGGGCTCCGAGCACTACGACACCGCCCGCGCCGTGCAGGGTATCCTGCAGCGCTACAAGGAATTGCGCGACATCATCGCCATCCTGGGCATGGACGAACTGTCCGAGGAAGACAAGCAGGTGGTCGGCCGCGCGCGTCGCATCCAGCGCTTCCTGTCCCAGCCTTTCTTCGTGGCCGAGGTATTCACCGGCGCCCCCGGCAAGTACGTGTCCCTGAAGGACACCATTACCGCCTTCAAGGGCATCGTCAACGGCGAATACGATCACCTGCCGGAACAGGCCTTCTACATGGTCGGCACCATCGACGAAGCGGTCGAAAAGGCCAAGAACCTGTAACGGGAGATGAGCATGGCCATGACAATGCACGTGGACATCGTCAGCGCGGAAGCGGAGATCTTCTCCGGCACCGCGACCATGGTGTTCGCACCGGCGGAAATGGGCGAGCTGGGCATCGCGCCCCGCCACACCCAGCTGCTGACCCGGCTCAAGCCCGGCGAAGTGCGGGTGCTGGACGAAAAGGGCGACGAGCAGAGCTTCTATGTCTCCGGCGGTATCCTGGAAGTACAGCCCCACGTGGTGACGGTCCTGTCCGACACCGCGTTGCGTGCCAAGGATCTCGACGAGGCGGCGGCACTGCAGGCCAAGGAACAGGCGGAAAAACTGCTCGCCGACAACCAGTCCGATATCGACTATGCGAAGGCCCAGCTGGAACTGGCCGAGGCCGTCGCCCAGTTGCGCGCCATCCAGAAGATCCGCGATAAATCAGGACGCTGATGCCGGGCGATGCCGGTATTTCCAGGCATGACGGGCACTGAATCGATCAGAGGTTCCTCTTATGTCTGACGCGATGGTTGGCAAGCACAAGGTGGTTTCCATTGTCTACCAGATTCACGATGAAGCAGGTGACATCATGGAGCAGATCGATTATCCCGTCAGCTATGTACATGGCGGGCCGAGCGATCTGATCGAAAAGGTCGAAAATGCGCTGGAAGGAGCCACAGTGGGTGACAGCGTCGAGGTGGTGCTGGAACCCGACGAGGCCTTCGGTCCTCATGACCCCTCCCTGACCTTCACCGATGACCTGGAAAACGTGCCGGAGCAGTTTCGCCACGTGGGCGCCGAGGTCGAGATGCAGAACGACCAGGGGGATTCGCGTACCTTCACCGTGGCCAGGATCGAGGATGGCAAGCTGACGGTGGATGGCAACCACCCCATGGCCGGCCGGCAGGTCACCTTCATCGTCACGGTGGTGGAGATCCGCGACGCCACGGAAGCCGAAATCAAGCAGGGTGTCACACCTATGACCCAACCGGTGCTGCACTAGGGCTTTCCGATTCGGCCTTCCCCCTCCCCATGATATGATTCCCCGCACGGTGTGAAGATGGCGGGCAGGCCGCCGATAGCACTCAGAACAAAATCATGGGGGCCCGGGATGGGCATGGAAATCATCATACTCGCCGCTGGCCAGGGCACGCGCATGCGCTCCGCCCTGCCCAAGGTGCTGCACCCCCTGGGGGGCGCGCCACTCCTGCAGCACGTCATCAATACCGCCCGCGCCCTGCAGGCGGATGCCATCCATGTGGTCTATGGTCACGGCGGGGACCGGGTGCGCACCGTCCTTTCCGACGCCCCGGTCCAATGGGTGGAACAGGCCGAGCAGCTGGGTACCGGCCATGCCGTGGCCCAGGCCCTGCCGGCCATCGCCGACGACCAGACGGTCCTGATCCTGTATGGCGATGTACCCCTGATCAGCGCCGACACCCTGGGCGCGCTGGCCGCGCCGGCCATGCAGGGCGACCTGGGCCTGCTTACCGCCCTGCTCGACAATCCCTTCGGCTACGGTCGTATCCTGCGCGATGACACCGGCCGGGTAACGGGCATTGTCGAAGAGAAAGATGCCAGCGAACCCCAGCGCGAAATCCGGGAAGTGAACACCGGCTTCCTGGCCGCCAACGCCGACCGCCTGAAACAATGGGTGGCACAACTCGGCACCGGCAATGCCCAGGGCGAGTATTACCTGACCGACGTGATCGGACTGGCCGCCCAGGCCGGTGTGGCCATCCATACCCTGCAGCCTTCCTCACTGTTCGAGGTGCTGGGTGTCAATGACCGGGTACAGCTCGCCGCCCTGGAACGTCATTACCAGTTCCAGCAGGCCGAGACCCTGATGCGTGCCGGCATCACGGTACGCGATCCCTCCCGTATCGATGTGCGCGGCAAGCTCGCCATGGGCCGTGACAGCATGGTGGATGTGAACGTGGTGTTCGAGGGCGAGGTGGACATCGGCGAGCGGGTCCGTATCGGCCCCAACTGTTTCATTCGCGACAGTCGTATCGCTGATGACGTGATGATTCACGCCAACTGCGTCATCGAAGAGGCAGACATCGGCGCGGACAGCCGCATCGGCCCCTTTGCCCGCCTGCGTCCGGACACACGCCTGGCCGAACAGGTGCATGTGGGAAATTTCGTGGAGATCAAGAAATCCGAGGTGGCGCGGGGTTCCAAGATCAACCACCTCAGCTACGTGGGCGACACCACGATCGGCAGTCGCGTGAACATCGGCGCCGGCACCATCACCTGCAACTACGACGGCGCCAACAAGCATCGCACCATCATCGGCGACGACGTGTTCATCGGTTCTGACACCCAGCTGGTGGCCCCAGTGACCGTGGGCGACGGCGCCACCATCGGCGCCGGCTCCACCATCACCCGCGACGCTCCGCCAGGAGAACTCACCCTGAGCCGCGGCAAGCAGGAAACACGCAAGGGCTGGAAACGGCCGGTGAAGAAGAAATAGTTTGAACCGCCAAGACGCCAAGGACGCCAAGAAATGCTGATAAAACCGCCAAGGCGCCAAGAGCGCCAAGATGTATGTAAGCTGGCATTAGAGGTTTCACCATGCAGGTGCACGGCGGCATCCAGCCCGCTGATTTCTTCCTGTCTTTTCTAGTTGCTTTACTTGGCGTCCTTGGCGTCCTTGGCGCCTTGGCGATTAAAAGATTTTCATGGCGACCTTGGCGTCTTGGCGGTTCATAAAATCAACATACAAAGGCAATCAAATCATGTGTGGCATCGTAGGCGCAATTGCACAACGGGACGTGGCACCGATACTGCTGGAAGGCCTGCGGCGTCTGGAATACCGTGGCTATGACTCCGCCGGCCTGGCCATCCGCGACGACGCTGGAAAATTGCAGCGCATCCGCTCTGTGGGCAAGGTAGCGGAACTGCAGGCGCGCCTGGAAGCGACGCCCGTGGACGGCCATCTCGGCATTGCCCATACCCGCTGGGCCACCCATGGCATTCCCGCCGAGCGTAATGCCCATCCCCACATGAGCGGCGAGACCGTCGCCATCGTGCACAACGGCATCATCGAAAACCATGCGGAGCTGCGCGAACGACTGAGCGCCGAGGGTTTCCACTTCAGTTCGGAAACCGACACGGAAGTGATTGCCCATCTGCTGGCCAGTATCCTCGCCACGGAACCGGACCTGCTGGCCGCCGTGCGCACCGCGATTCGTGAACTGGTGGGCGCCTACGCACTGGCGGTGATCCATCCCGCTGAACCCGATCGTCTGATCGTGGCGCGCGCCGGCAGCCCGCTGGTGGTCGGCGTGGGTGTGGGTGAACACTTCATTGCTTCCGATGTGTTTGCTCTGCTACCCGTGACCCAGCGCTTCCTGTTCCTGGAGGAGGGCGACGTGGCCGAGATCCGTCGCGATGGCGTCCAGGTCTACGACAGCGAAGGCCATGTTGCCGAACGTGCCATTACCGAATCCAGCCTGAGCGCCCATACCGCCGATAAAGGTCCCTATCGCCACTACATGCTGAAGGAGATCTTCGAACAGCCGGCAGTTATCGCCGAAACCCTGGAAGGTCGCATTTATAAAGGCAGGCTGCTGGAAGAGAGCTTCGGTGTAGAGGCCAAGACCCTTTTCGACAAGACCCGCGGGGTGCATATCATCGCCTGCGGCACCAGCTATCATGCCGGCCTGGTGGCCCGCTATTGGCTGGAGGAAGTAGGCATCCCCTGCAACGTGGAAGTCGCCAGCGAATACCGTTACCGCAAGGTGGTGGTACCGGAAGGCACGCTGTTCGTATCCATCACCCAATCCGGTGAAACCGCCGACACCCTCGCCGCCCTGCGTGTGGCTAAGAAGGCCGGCTATGTGGGTAGCCTGGTGGTGTGCAACGTGCCGGAAAGCTCCCTGGTGCGCGAATCGGATGTGGCACTCATGACTCGCGCCGGTCCCGAGATCGGCGTTGCTTCCACCAAGGCCTTCACTACGCAGCTGGTGGCATTGCGGCTCTTGACCCTGGCCCTGGCCCGCCGTGGCGGAATGAGTGTGGAGCGGGAAAAGGAACTGGTGGATGAACTGCACGCCTTGCCGCGGCAGGTGGAAGTGGTGCTGGAGCTGAGTGATGCCATTGAAACGATGGCGCAGGCTTTTGCGGACAAGGAAAATGCCCTGTTCCTGGGCCGTGGGCCTTTCTATCCTATCGCCCTGGAAGGCGCGCTCAAGCTCAAGGAAATCTCCTACATCCATGCCGAAGCCTACCCGGCCGGTGAACTCAAGCACGGACCCCTGGCGCTGGTGGACGAAAAAATGCCGGTGGTCTGCGCCCTTCCCGACGACCCCTTGCTGGAAAAGGTGCTGTCCAACCTGCAGGAGGTGCGTGCCCGTGGTGGTGAATTGTTCCTGTTCAGCGACCAGAAGGTGCGTATTGGCCTTGACCGTTTCCAGAACCTGACACTTGCGGAAATCTGCCCCACCACCGCGCCTATCGTCTACACCATTCCCTTGCAGCTGCTGGCCTATCATGTGGCGGTACTGAAGGGCACCGACGTCGATCAACCGAGGAATCTGGCAAAATCCGTGACGGTGGAATGAGGTTTCGGTGTAAAATTGAGGTTGTAGTGCAAGACGTAATCTGGGACATTCAAGATTGGATCCCAGGCCACCCTGGCCGGGCCTGTCCGACCTGATTCCGGGAGACGCGCCAACAAGTCCGAATCATGCCCACCGATGATGCCAACAGCCCCGGCGGCAATGGCCGATGGAAAGGCATCCATCGACTCTCGGATTCCCGCTACCTGCTGCCTGTCTTCGTGCTGGCCCTCATGTTCGTGCTTTGGACCGGCACACTACAGCTCATCAAGGTCGAGCGTAACAACGCCGCCGCCGCCGCTATCGCACTTACCCTCGAGCTTACCGATATCTATGAAGCCAGGATGCTGCGCGTCCTGCGTGAGATCGACCAATACCTCAAGATTATCCGCTATGCCTGCGAGCAGCATGGGGTGGAGCGTGCCTTGACGGAGTTGCAGGGACGCGGGCTGTTGCCGCCGGACCTGTTGTTCGATATCAGTATTCTCGATAGCGATGGCACACTGCTTGCCGGAACTCCCCAGGCCCAAGGACTAGTCATGGACGACGCGCGGTTGAAGGCTCACCAGGACAGTGACCAGATGCGGATTGGCCTGTCCCATGAGTCCGGGGAGGAAGGGCGTTTCAGGGTCAATTTTTCACAACGACACATGGGGTCGAATGGCAGCCTGGAAGCCATCATCCAGTTCGGGATCGATGCGGAGTTCTTCGTCAGCACCTACGACAGCAAGCGCATGGGCGATAAGGGGCTGCTCGGATTTGTTTCTGATGATGGCCTGTATCTCGCGCGCAGGAGTGGAAAGGTTTTTTCGGCGGGTCACCGTCTCGATGCCGCGGTACTGCCACTGGGCCTGGATCTGCAGGAACGCATGGCGACGGCGCTTGTATCGCCATTGGATGGAGTCGAGCGATACATCAGCATACGGGAACTATACGGTTTTCCTCTCGGTGTAGTGGTCGGCCTGTCAACAGAAGAGCAACTCGCTGCCGCCGATGAAATGGCTCGAACCTACCTGCAACGGGCGATCTATGCCAACCTCCTGTTGCTGCTGGTTGGCGGGCTGTTCTGGCATATGAGCCATAGCCTGGCCGAGAGCCGACGCCGGGAAACCGAGGCGCGCCAGGCCCAGGCGGAAAAGGTGGAGTACCTGGCCTACCATGACAGCCTGACGGGACTGGCGAACCGCAGTCTGCTCAGCAGCCTGCTGGGGCAGGTCATCCACCAAGCCCATCGCAGGAAGGGTCGCCTTGCCATATTGTTTCTGGATCTCGATCACTTCAAGGCCATCAACGACACCCTGGGCCATGACGCGGGTGATGAACTGCTGTGCGAGGTGGCAAGACGGTTGCAGACCTGCCTGCGCGAGAGCGACCTGGTGGCGCGCATTTCCGGAGATGAATTCATGGTGGTGCTGCCCGAGGTCGAGGACAAGGCTTTGGTGGAAACCGTAGCCAGTAAGATCATCGACATCGTGGCCCAGCCATACACAATCGCGGGCAGCCAATGCAGGGTGACTGCCAGTATCGGCATCAGCCTCTATCCGGATGATGGCGAAGATGAGGAGACGCTCACGAAGCACGCCGATACGGCCATGTACCAGGCCAAGGAAGCCGGCAAGAATGCCTTCCGCTTTTATTCGGGATAGCTGGCGCTATCTGGTTTCAGGGCAGAGACAGAGCCCGGCGCAATAGGTGCACCATCTCCCAGCCGGCCTCGTCGGCATCCCGGCCAAAGCTGACGATTCCGTCCTGGTGGCCGCCCATGGCGAGCACGCCATGCCCATGGAAACCCTGCTTGCGGTAGAGACGGGCCATCTCAATGGCCATCTCCGGCGTGCCGTAGGTAATCTCCGCGGCGGTAGTGACCAGGCCCAGTGACTCGCGTGCCTGCCAGATCTCGGGTGAATGACCGTGAATGATGCAGCCAATCTGCGGGTCCGCATCATAGAGCGCGGCATGGGTGAGACTCTCCGAGGAAGGTCTTGCGGGACCTTGCGCGCGGATGTGGTTGGCCGCGCTATCCCAATTCGTGACCTGGCAGTAATCCTTGGCGCCAGGCAAAGGGCTGTCTGCGGTCTGACTGGCGCTGATGGCAAAGCCATTTCCGGCCAGACGCAGGCTGAGGTTGCCGTAGGCCAGACCGCCGTAGCGATCCGGGACGCGCCCGAGCAGGCCTAGCCCCTGCATGATGCGCTGCCAGGCGATCAGTTCGGTGAGCGGCAAGCTGCCGGGGAGTGGCCCCGGCGTGAATTCCAACCGGTACTTGATGACCCCTTCTTCCATCGCCCACACTCGCTCGCAGCACCAAAGCCATCAGACATGATGGCAATAGCCTACTTGTACTGCCGAACCGCGTCCACGATCAGGATCAACCCAGGTTCGCAAGAAACGGAGTGGTGACCTTCAATGAGGTATTGAGCCAGCTTTCCGAGCTGGAAAGGCAATAGGGTCGAAGGAAGCAGCTTGGTGAATTCCTGGGTGAACCCCTGGAGTTCAGGCCACGCTCCGCGCAGATGAATGCAGCTTGCGTGCCTGGGCCTTCATTAATTCCACAATGGCGTACACACCCAGGTGCCGGTTGGGGGACAGGTGCTCATCCAGGCTGAGACGGCTGAACAGTTCGTCCACGTCCAGCGCGTCGATTTCCTTTTGCGTGCCGCCGCCGATCAGGTCGATGAGCAGGGCCAATACGCCCTTGATGACACTCGTATCGCAGTCGCCGTGGAAACGGGTACGGTTGGCATGCTCGGGGTCGCGGTAGGCGCTCACCCAGACCTGGCTCATGCAGCCCTTGACCTTGTTGGCCTCGGTCTTGAGCTCTTCCGGCATGGGTGGCAGCTGCTCGCCCAGCTCGATGAGGTACTGGTAGCGCTGGTCCCAGTCCTCGAGGAGTTCAAAGTTATCGACGATCTCGTCCAGGTTGCTCATCCCGGTATCCTGTTTGTTCATACGCTGAAGGATTCGCCGCAACCACAGGCATCCTTTACGTTCGGGTTGCGGAACTCGAAGCCCTGGTTGATGGCATTGGTGCGGATGTAGTCCACCTCGGTGCCATCGAGTGCCGGCAGGCTGTTCTTGTCCACTACCACCTTGACGCCGTGGCTTTCGAACACCAGGTCGTCCTCGTTTTGGGTGTCGGCGTACTCCACTACGTAGGCAAAACCGCTGCAGCCGGATTTTCGGGTCGCCAGGCGCAGGCCCAGGCCATGGCCGCGCTTCGCAAGCATGGCCTGTACATGATTTGCCGCATTGGATGTCAGTTCAACTGCCATGGTGCATACCTCTTGTTAAAACAAACCCAGGGAAAGTTTGGCCTCGTCGCTGATGCGATCCTGGTCCCAGGGCGGGTCCCAGACGAGGTTTACCCGCGCTTCCTGTACCCCATCGACCGCGCGAACCGCATCCTCTACCTGGCGTGGCAGGATACCGGCCACCGGGCAACCCGGTGCGGTCAGCGTCATGTCGATATCGACCTTGCCCTTGTCATCGATGTCGATGGCGTAGATCAGGCCCAGGTCGTAGATGTTCACCGGGATTTCCGGATCATAGACCGTACTCATCGCCGCGATGATCCGCTCGCGCAAGGGTGTATCGGGCGGCAGGCTTGCTGGTTTTGGCTCTGTGTCCGGTGCCAATGGTTCCCGAAAACGTACGGCTTTCACATCCATGACGGTTACTCCAGAGTCTCGGTTGCGGTACGTATGGTGGCGGTCAGGCGTTCCATGGCCTGTTCGCGCAGAATCGGTACCTCGATGGTGTCGATGATCTCACCGGCAAAACCCAGGCACAGCATGCGGCGCGCGGAGTCCGTGTCGATACCGCGCGAGCGCAGGTAGAAGATCTGTTGCGGGTCCAGCTGGCCGACCGTGGTGCCATGGCTGCACTGTACATCGTCCGCGTGGATCTCGAGCTGTGGCTTGGTATCCACTTCGGCGTCCCGCACCAGCATCAGGTTGTCATTGCGCAGTTGCGCATCGCTTTTCTGGGCCTGCTTTTCCACCAGGATGCGACCATCGAAAACGGCACGACCCTTGCCGAAGAGGATGCCCTTGAAGCGCTCGCGGCTGGTGCAGTTCGGCACGCTGTGACGGATATCCAGGTGGAAATCGGTCAGCTGCCCCTTACCCACGGTGTAGAGGCCATTCAGCTCGCAATGGGCGGCCTCGTGCTGGAAGCGGGCCTGATATTCGGTGCGTGCCCAGCGCCCGCCGAAGGACAGGCTGGTGCCCTGGTAGCGGCTGTGTGCATCCTGGGAGAGGTAGAGACTGGCCAGGTGCCAGGATGCCCGGCTTTCCTCCTGCATGCGGTAGTGTCGCAGCTCGGCACCTTCCTGCAGCACCAGCTCGGTGACCTGGTTGTGGAAATACATCGCCTCGTCGGCACCGACGAAACGTTCCACCAGGGTGGCGCTGGCGCCAGGTTCGAGCACCACCAGGTTGCGCGGCTGGTTGAGCAGTGCCGTGTCCTGTTCCAGGTTCAGGTAGACCACTTCGATGGGACGGTCGAGCTCCACATCGGCCGCGATGTGCAGTAGCAGGCCGTCATGGATCAGGGCGGTGTTGAGGGCGCTGAACAGGTGTTCTTCATGGGCACCGGTATGGTTCAGCCAGGTGGCCAGCAGCTTGGGGTCTGTGCCCAGGGCGGCGCGCAGGCTGCCCAGGGTCACGCCCGTGGGCAGCTCGAGTCCCGTGGCCAGGCGCGGGATACACTGGCCATTGACGAATACCAGGCGGTAGACGTCCGCGGCCGGACCGAGCCAGGGTTCCAGTTCCTCGTGGGTCCAGGTGCGTCCCTGTTCCACGGCCGGGGTGAATTCCTGCTGCAGCAGGCCCTCGATGCTGGTGTAGCGCCAGGCCTCGAGTTTACGGTTGGGCACCGGGAGCTCGCGAATGGCGTCACGGGCGAGATCGCGGGTATTGCGCAGCCAGTCCGGTTCCGGCCCGGACTGTTCGGGTTCGGAACTGCTGGCCAGGGCACTGAACCAGCCGCGTTGTTCCGTCAGGGTGCTCATGCCGCGGCCTCCTCTTCGATCCAGCCATAGCCCTTTTCCTCGAGCTCCAGGGCCAGGTCCTTGTCTCCGGAGCGCAGGATGCGTCCTCCCACCAGCACATGGACATGGTCGGGCTGGATGTATTCCAGCAGACGCTGGTAATGCGTAATCAGGATAATGGAGCGGTCCGGGGCACGCAGGGCGTTGACGCCATCGGAGATGACACGCAGGGCATCAATATCCAGACCCGAATCGGTTTCATCCAGGATCGCCAGGCGTGGCTCCAGCATGGCCATCTGCAGGATCTCGTTGCGTTTCTTCTCGCCGCCGGAAAAGCCCGAGTTGACGTTGCGCTTCAGCAGTTGCTCGTCGAGTTTGAGATGTCGCGCCTCTTCCTTCACCCGTTTCATGAACGCAACCGCATCCAGTTCCGGTTCGCCGCGGGCACGACGGTTGGCATTCATGGCTTCACGCATGAAAGTCATATTGTTGACGCCCGGCAACTCCACGGGATATTGCATGCCGAGGAAGATGCCGCGGTGGGCACGCTCCTCGGTGGCCAGGGCCAGCAGGTCCTCGCCGTCGAAACGGACCTGGCCGCCCGTGACCTCGTAGCCGTCCCGTCCCGCCAGTACATGGGACAGGGTACTCTTGCCCGAGCCATTGGGGCCCATGATGGCGTGCACCTCGCCGGGGGCCACCTCCAGGTTCAGCCCCTGCAGTATGGTCTTGCCGTCGATGCCGGCGTACAGATCCTTGATGGATAGCATGTTCATGATTCTCCTGTTGCTTAGCCGACCGCGCCTTCCAGCGTCAGGTTCAGCAGTTTCTGGGCCTCCACGGCGAACTCCATGGGCAGTTCCTTGAACACTTCCTTGCAGAAGCCGTTGACGATCATGGATACGGCGTTCTCTTCCGACAGGCCACGTTGGCGGCAGTAGAACAGCTGGTCCTCGCTGATCTTGGAGGTGGTGGCCTCGTGCTCGACCTTGGCGGTCGGGTTGCGCACTTCTATATAAGGGAAGGTGTGGGCGCCACAGCGGTCGCCGATCAGCAGGGAGTCGCACTGGGTGTGATTGCGGGCGTTCTCCGCCCGCTGTGCCATGCGCACCAGGCCACGGTAGCTGTTCTGTCCCTGGCCTGCCGAGATGCCCTTGGAGACGATGGTGCTGCGGGTGTTGCGGCCGAGGTGGATCATCTTGGTGCCGGTGTCCGCCTGCTGCATGCCGCGCGTCACCGCCACGGAGTAGAACTCGCCAACGGAATCGTCACCGCGCAGGATGCAGCTGGGATACTTCCAGGTGATGGCCGAGCCCGTCTCCACCTGGGTCCAGGAGATGTGCGAACGGTCGCCGCGGCAGTCGCCGCGCTTGGTGACGAAGTTGTAGATACCGCCCTTGCCCTGCTCGTCGCCGGGATACCAGTTCTGTACCGTGGAGTATTTGATGCGGGCGTCCTCCATGGCGATCAGTTCCACCACTGCCGCGTGCAGCTGGTTCTCGTCGCGCATGGGTGCGGTGCAGCCTTCCAGGTAGCTCACATGACTGCCGGCCTCGGCCACGATCAGGGTGCGCTCGAACTGGCCGGTGTTGGCCTCGTTGATACGGAAGTAGGTGGACAGCTCCATGGGACAACGCACACCTTTCGGGATGTACACGAAGGTGCCATCGGTGAACACGGCGGCGTTGAGGCAGGCGAAGTAATTGTCCTTGTAGGGCACCACGGAACCCAGGTGCTGCCGGACCAGTTCCGGGTACTCGCGCACCGCCTCGGACATGGAGCAGAACAGGACGCCGGCGTCGGCCAGGTTCTTGCGGAAGGTGGTGGCCACGGACACGCTGTCGAACACGGCATCCACCGCCACGCCGGCCAGCGCCTTCTGTTCCTCCAGGGGGATGCCCAGCTTGTTGTAGGCATCCAGCAGCTGCGGGTCCACCTCGTCCAGGCTCTTGGGTCCGTCGCCCTTCTTCTTCGGCGCCGAGTAATAGGAGATGGACTGGAAGTCGATGGGCGGATGACGCACCTGGGCCCAGTCCGGCTCCTCCAGGGTCAGCCAGTGGGCATAGGCCGCGAGACGCCATTCCAGCAGCCATTCGGGCTCGCCCTTCTTGGCGGAGATCATGCGAATGACCGCTTCGCTCAGTCCGGGCGGGGCGGTATCCGCCTCGATATCCGTCACGAAGCCGTGCTGGTAGCCCGTCCGGATCAGGTCGTCCATGGTTTGCTGTTGGGAATTCATAAGGTTACCCGTCTCCTGCTAATACCAGAGTAATTTACTCGGGTATTACAATGGACCCCCTGGAGGCGGATTTCAAGACCCTATCGGGCAGGGCTTTTATCCGGTACAAACCCTGTGGCGATTGGCTAAACTATTGATCTTTCCAATAAATTTGAGTTTTGTTCGGGATTCTGGTATGATTCCGCTTCCTTTCCTTCATCCAGCGGGTTCCGCCGCGGATGCCGAAGGTTCCTTCGCCCACCGGGGGAATCTCGACGGAACGGTCCTGGTACCGTACACCACGAAGCGATCGTGACCTGAACGTAATGGCGCGCCCGACCATTACTCATTTGGCTTCTCGACAAGGAGAATGATTGTGAGCAAGGAACTGATGTTCTACTGCATCCCCCAGCAGGCCTATATGCGTACCACCAATTGCGAAAACCTGCGCAAGCGCCCAGTGGGCAAGGCGCCCGCCGGTGCCCAGCCCAAGCTGCGCGCCTGTGAACGCTGCACCATGTATCCGCTTGTGGACGGTCGCAAGGTTCCCACCGTCACCCTCGAACAATACCTGGGCGGCGACAAGCCAAAGGTCTCCAACCTGCAGACCGTGGCCAACAAGAAAATCATCCAGGAACATCTGGCCCGGCAGGCCAGCTGACCCTCGTCTTTGATCGGAACCGGGCGCCGAGCCTGGTTTCGCCTCACGACCATCTCTTTCCTTTCCCTGCGCCCTGAAGCCACTGGGCAGTTTGGGTATACTCGAGGCATGCCCGGGAAGACCCTGCGTCAATCCAATCCCCGTCATTCCGGCGCAGGCCGGAATGACGGGTGCATCAGGGTTTCTCCGGATTTCGTATTGCCCGCAACACGGGCAGTGCCTGAACGGTAACCTGATGAAAGCACTGTGATGACGACAATTTCTGCAGAACAGACACGTCCGGTCATCTTTGGCGAGGTCCTGTTCGATCACTTTCCGGATGGACAGCGGGTACTGGGCGGCGCTCCCTTCAATGTCGCATGGCATCTGCAGGGCTTCGGCCTGAGGCCCCTGCTCATCAGCCGCGTTGGCCATGACGACAGCGGCAATGCCGTGCTGGAGCGCATGGAGCAGTGGGGCATGGACCTGCGGGGAATGCAGCAGGATGACCGGTATCCCACCGGCACGGTCGAGGTGCGCATGCGCGATGGCGGCCATGACTTCGCCATCCTGCCTGACCAGGCCTACGACTACATCCAATCGGAACCAGCGCTGCAACTGCTGGAAGGCAACGGCCACAGCATGTTGTACATGGGTAGCCTGGTGGGACGTGGCGCCGTCTCACGCGCCAGCCTGGACAGCCTGCTGCGGCGTCTGCGCATGCCCATCTTCGTGGATATCAACCTGCGCCCGCCCTGGTGGAACCTGGCCAGGGTGGAGGGCGCTCTGGCGCGGGCGCGCTGGGCCAAGCTCAATGACGAGGAACTGCGCGAGCTGGTGGGCCGGGGAGCGGACGACGACGAGGAGCGCCAGGTACAGGCGGAGCTGCTGCGCACCCGCTATGATCTGGAACTGGTGATCCTGACCCTGGGTGCCCGGGGCGCCGACTTCATCAGCGCGGGCAGCCGTATTCACGGTGCACCGGTACCGGTTACACAATTGGTGGATACGGTGGGCGCGGGGGATGCCTTCAGTGCCGTGACCTTGCTGGGCCTGGCTCACGACTGGCCACAGGAGCAGATCCTGCAACGCAGCCTTGCCTTCGCCAGCCGTATCTGCGCCCAGCGTGGCGCCACAGCCGCCGATGAGGAGTTGTACCGGGACTTCCGCCGGGAATGGAAGCTATGACGCAGGGGCAGCAAGGGCACTACATCGTCCTGATCAGTATCCACGGCCTGATTCGTGGCCACAACCTGGAATTGGGTCGTGATGCCGATACGGGTGGCCAGATCCAGTATGTCGTTGAACTGGCCAAGGCGCTGGCGGCCCGCGAGGATGTCTGGCGCGTGGACCTGCTCACCCGACAGGTGGTGGATCCCAAGGTGTCGGCGGACTATGCCGAGCGCATGGAGCCCATCGCCGACAAGGCCTTCATCGTGCGCCTGCCCGCCGGCCCGCGCCGCTACCTGCGCAAGGAAGTGCTCTGGCCCTACCTCGACAGCTTCACCGATCATGCCCTGCAGCATGTGCGCCGCATCGGCAAGGTACCCGATATCATTCACAGCCACTATGCCGATGCCGGCTATGTGGGCTCGCGCCTGTCCTCCCTGCTGGGTGTGACCCTGGTGCACACCGGCCATTCCCTGGGCCGGGTCAAGCGCGAACGCCTGCTGGAGCAGGGTGTGAAGCCCGAGGTCATCGAGACCCAGTACAACATCGGCCAGCGCATCGAGGCGGAAGAGGTGGCGCTGGACCATGCCAGCATGGTGGTGGCCAGCACCCGCCAGGAAGTCGAGGAGCAATACAGCACCTACGACAACTACCAGCCCAAACGCATGCAGGTGATCCCGCCGGGCGTGGACCTGCGCCGCTTCCGGCCGGCTACGGCCACCGAGCTGAGACCGCGCATCTGGCAATCCCTGCGGCGCTTCCTCACCCATGAGAAACGTCCCATCATCCTCGCCCTGTCACGCGCCGACGAACGCAAGAACATCCAGACCCTGGTGCGCGCCTATGGCGAACGCCCCAGCCTGCGCGAACTGGCCAACCTGGTGATCGTGGCCGGCAATCGCGATGACATCCAGGCCATGGAACGGGGGCCGCGCCAGGTGCTGACGGAGCTGCTGTTGCTCATCGATCGCTATGACCTGTGGGGCTCGGTGGCCATCCCCAAGCACCACGAGCCGGATGACGTGCCGGACCTGTACCGCCTGGCGACGCGTTCCGGCGGGGTATTCGTCAACCCGGCCCTCACCGAACCCTTCGGCCTGACCCTGATCGAGGCGGCGGCCTGCGGCCTGCCCCTGGTGGCCACCCACGACGGCGGTCCCAAGGACATCCTGCGCCACTGCAAAAACGGCGTGCTCATCGATCCCCTGGAGGCCGACGCCATGGGCCAGGCCCTGGAGGAGGCCATCAGCGATCGCCGTCGTTGGAAGCAGTGGTCGCGCAACGGCCTCACCGGCACGCGCAAGCACTATGCCTGGGCCAGCCACGTGGATAAATACCTGCGTGCCGTGCGCAAGACCTGGGGCGGGGTGCACAAACAGCGCCTGGTGGAGAGCGAGCGCAGTCGACTGCCCACCATCGACCGCCTGCTGGTCTGCGACGTGGACGACACCCTGCTCGGCGATCGCGAGGCACTGGAGGAACTCCTGGAGCGCCTGCGCCAGGCCGGCCCCCATGTGGGCTTTGGCATCGCCACCGGCCGTTCCCGCGAAAACCTGGAGAAGCTGCTGAAACGCTACCGCATACCCGAGCCGGATCTGCTGATCACCTCGGTCGGTGCCGAAATTCACTACGGCAAGAAACGGGTTACCGACCAGCGCTGGCAGGAGCATCTGGATTACCGCTGGGATCCCAAGGCACTGCGCGCTGCCATGGCGGACATGCCCGGCCTGCGGCTGCAACCGAAGAGCGAACAGCATCCCTTCAAGATCAGTTATTTTCTTGACAAGGAAGAGGCACCCTCGTTGCGTGACATGGTGCGCTTCCTGCGCAAGCGCGATCTGCACGCCAATGTGATTCGATCCCATTGCATGTTCCTGGACCTGCTTCCGGTGCGTGTTTCCAAGGGGCTGGCCCTGCGCCATGTGGCGGTGCGCTGGGGCCTGAACCCGGAACGCTTCCTCGTGGTGGGCGGCTCTGGTAATGACGAGGGCATGCTGCGCGGCAATACCCTGGGCGTGGTGATTGGCAACCACAGCACCGAGCTCGAACGACTGCGGGGCGAACCACGCATCTATTTTGCCGAGGGAGAACATGCCCGTGGCGCCCTGGAGGGAATCGATCACTACGATTTCCTGGGCGAGTTCCGAATTCCCGAGGAAGAAAGCCAGGAGACGTGATGGAAGCCTTTGCCCAGTATCTGGAGGAGCACCGCCACAAGGTCCATGCCCTGTTGCGCCATTACCTGAAAGAGGAACGCGTGTTCCTGTTGCACTCGGACCTGTGGGACGGCTTCGAGGCCTTCTGTGCCGAGGAGGAGAACGGCGCCATTTGCGACAGTGGACTGGCGCAGGGTATCGCCCTTGCACAGGAGGCGGTGCTGGAGGCGCCCTGGGTCTACCTGTCCATACGGCCGTCCCTCGGGCGCTGGCTGTATTTCCGCTTCCACGTGGAGGCCATGGAACATGAGGAGATCGACGTATCCGCCTTCCTGGCGTTCAAGGAACGCCAGGTGCACAAGGATGGGGATGGCGGTTTCCGCGAATGGCCGCTGGAAGTGGACCTCGGCCCCTTCAACCGGGAATTTCCCAAGCTGCAGGAGGCGCGCTCCATCGGTCGCGGTGTTGAGTTCCTGAACCGGCGCCTGTCCAGTACCCTGTTCGACAAGCTCGGCAAGGGCGACCGCAGCCTGCTGGATTTCCTGCGCGTACACCAGTGCCGTGGTGTGCAATTGATGCTCAACGACCGTATCAATGACACCAAGGCGCTGCGTTCGGCCTTGCGCCGCGCCGAGGACTACCTGGCGGAGCAGGATCAGCAGGCCGGCTGGGAGCAGGTCGGGCATGTGCTGCAGGATTTCGGTTTCGAGCCGGGTTGGGGCCGCGAGGTGGCGCGCATGCGGGAGACCCTGCACCTGTTGTCCGACATCCTGGAGGCACCCGAACCGGGTAACCTGGAGCGCTTCCTGTCGCGCATCCCCATGATCTTCAACCTGGTGATCCTGTCGCCCCATGGTTTCTTCGGCCAGGCCAATGTGCTTGGCATGCCCGACACCGGTGGCCAGGTGGTGTATATCCTCGATCAGGTGCGCGCCCTGGAGAAGGAGATGCGCCAGCGCATCGCGATCCAGGGCCTCGATATCGAGCCCCAGATCATCGTCATCAGCCGCCTGATCCCGGAGGCGCGCGGCACCACCTGCGACCAGCGTCACGAGTCCATCGTCGGCACGGAGCATGCCCGCATCCTGCGCATTCCCTTCCGCGAGGAGGACGGCAGCGTGGTTCCCCAGTGGATCTCGCGCTTCGAGATCTGGCCCTACCTGGAGCGTTTTGCCTTCGACGCCGAGCAGGAACTGCTGGCGGAGATGGGCGGCCGTCCCGACCTGATCATCGGCAATTACTCCGACGGCAACCTGGTGGCCACCATCCTCGCCCACCGTCTGCACGTGACCCAGTGCAATATCGCCCATGCCCTGGAAAAGACCAAGTACCTCTATTCGGACCTGTTCTGGGCCGACAACGAAGAGCAATACCACTTCTCGGCCCAGTTCACCGCCGACCTGATCGCCATGAACGCCGCGGACTTCATCATCACCAGCACCTACCAGGAGATCGCCGGCGACAAACGCACCATCGGCCAGTACGAAAGTTACCAGTCCTTTACCATGCCGGGGCTGTACCGGGTGGTGAACGGCGTGAACGTCTTCGATCCCAAGTTCAATATCGTCTCACCCGGTGCCGATGCCGAGGTGTATTTCCCCTTCACGGAGACCGAACGGCGCCTGCGTGACCTGCAACCGGATATCCTCAAGATGATCCGGGGCGCCCCCGACGCCGAAGCCCGTGGCCAGCTCGCATCGCCGGACAAGCCCATCCTGTTCAGTATGGCGCGCCTTGACACCATCAAGAACCTGACCGGGTTGGTGGAATGGTACGGCGCCAGTCCGCGCCTGCGCGAAGCGGCCAACCTGGTGCTGGTGGCCGGGCATGTGGACCCGGGCCAGTCCGGGGACCGCGATGAACAGGAACAGATCGGTCGCATGCATGCCCTCATGGACCAGTACCAGCTGGATGACCAGCTGCGTTGGCTGGGTAAGCGCCTTGACAAGGGCCAGAGTGGCGAACTCTATCGCACCATCGCCGATGCCAGGGGGGTGTTCGTGCAGCCCGCCCTGTTCGAGGCCTTCGGCCTGACGGTCATCGAGGCCATGAGTTCGGGACTGCCCACCTTCGCGACCTGCTACGGTGGACCGCTGGAGATTATTGTCGACGGTGTCTCCGGTTTTCACATCGATCCGAACCATGGCGATGCCGCGGCGGACAAGCTGGCGGATTTCTTCGAGCGCTGCGACCGGGAGCCCGACTACTGGCAGGAACTGTCCCGGGGCGGCATCGAACGAGTCCAGGCGCGCTATACCTGGGAGCGCTACGCGGAGCGCATGATGACCCTGTCACGTATCTACGGATTTTGGAAATACGTGACCAACCTGGACCGGGACGAGACGCGCCGCTACCTGGAGATGTTCTACGGCCTGCAGTTCCGGACCCTGGCCCGCCAGGTGCGCGGACGCTGACGGGTGCAAATCACCTAAACCTCAGGGCTCCTCCGCCGATAGTCATGAGGATAGTATGGATTTTGGGCCGGAGCTGTTCCCATGTATTTGTATCGCCTGTGTTCTTTCCTTTGCCTGTTCTGGCTGCTGGGCGGACAAGTCATGGCCGAGGTCCCGGCCAGGCTGGAGGTGCCGGAGTCCATTCCCGGTGTGACCACCCTGGATGCCGAGGGCCTGATCGGGCTGGTGCAGCGCCAACCCGGCCTGGTACTGATCGATTCCCGGGTACCCGCGGACCGGCACCAGGGCTATATCCAGGGCTCCATCAGCCTGCCTGACACCCAGACCGCCTGCGCGACCCTCGGCGACCTGCTGAACGACATGGACACCCCGGTACTGTTTTACTGCAATGGCGTCAAATGCGGACGCAGCGTGATCACGGCGGTGATCGCCCGCGATTGCGGCTACCGTAAGGTCTTCTGGTTCCGGGGTGGCTTCGAGGAATGGAAGCAGAAGGGCTACCCCTTCCTGCAGCAGTAGCCCGCATGCTGCGCCAGCCCATTTCCCTGCGCACATTGACTGGACTGGTGGTGCTGGTGATGGGCGTGCTCGGCATGTCGCTGGCACTGGTGACCGGCGGCATCTACCATCGCCTGACCCTGGAGAACCAGCGCCAGGGCCTGGCCGGGTTGGTGGAACTGGCGGTTGCCGAGGCCCTCGCGCGCCAGGAGCAGAAATCCCGGGCCCTGGGCCTCAGCCTGCAGAGTGAACCGGCCTTCGAGCGGGCCCTCGCCGCAGGAGACCATGCCGCCATCCGGCTCCTGCTCGATGACCAGTTCCACCAGTACTTCGTCACCGCCGGCGAGATTCGCCTGCTGCAACTGCGCCTGTTCAGTCCCGACTTCCGCCTGCTGGCCGAGGCGGGCGAGGGCCGTGCCGATTTCGCGCCCGACAGCGGAGCCTGCCCCGGCCTGATCGAACGCGCCGACCGTCGCGAGGGCCCCCAGCGGCTACGGTTCCTTACCGCGCTGTGCGCGGACCCCATGCCACTGCACAGCCTGCTGGTGCCGGTGGGCGGTTTGTTCCTGCACGGCTATCTCGAGGTGGTGGTGGATCCCTCCCTGGGCCTGGAAGGCCTGGAGCAGGTATTGGGTATGCCGCTGCGCCTGCGTGCCATCGATGACGAGGTGCTACACCAGTCCGATGCCTGGCCGGTGGACGGCGTCGGGCGCGAAGCCCTGGCGGTGGACTACGTCCTGCGTGGCGACTGGGATCGCGAGATACTGCGCATCACCATGTTGCACGATGTCTCGGAACTGCAGAAAAAACTGGACGAGACGCGACGCAATATACTGATCGTCGCCACCCTCCTGACCTTGTGGGTGGCACTGATGATGTACTGGGTGCTGCGCCGCACGGCGCTGGAGCCCATCGCCGGTCTGCTGCACCGGCTGGAGCACTACCGCCACGGCGAAACTGGCGCGAGCGAGGCGGCCCCGGCGGTCGCCATTCGCGAGTTCCATGCCCTGCAGGATCTCTATGACACCCTCGACCAGCTGGCCCACACCGATCCCCTGACCCTGCTGCCCAATCGCACCCAGTTCCGCGAATGCCTGGAGAACTACACCACGGGAGACCAGCGCGATCAGAAAGGCTTTGCGCTCATGATCATGGATCTCGATGGCTTCAAGCAGGTGAATGATTGCTATGGTCACCAGACAGGCGACATGCTGCTGCACCAGGTGGCGGCGCGTATGCTGGCGTCGAAACGGCGAGGGGATATCCTCGCGCGCCTGGGTGGCGATGAGTTCGGTATGCTGCTGCCGGAGATAACCTCGCGGGAGGTGAGCGGTGCCGTGGCGGAAAAGCTGGCCGCTTTGCTGGCCGAGCCTTTCCATCTCGGCAATCATGAGTGCAGCGTAGGAATGAGTATCGGCATTGCCTTCCACCCGACCGATGCCATCGACCCGGACAGCCTCATCAGGCTGGCGGACGCGGCCATGTACGAGGCCAAGCGCAACGGCAGCGGCTACGCCTACGCCAGGTCGTCCCAGTGAATCAGATGCTCCTCCAGTTCCTCGGGCTCGACCTCCAGTTCCGACACCGCCATGCCGGCGACGCAGATGCCTGCGTCCCAGACCGATTGTGCCGTGCCGGTGCGCAGGGGATGCCAGTCCGGTAGTGGCTTGCCCTCCGCCAGCAGGCGGTAGGCACAGGTATCCGGCAGCCAGTTCTCCTTGGCGACCTCCGGGGTCACCTTCACGCAGTCGGGCACCAGGATACTGCGGCGCTCGTACTGGGTGCAGCGGCATTCCCCCTGGTCCAGGTAGCGGCACACCACGTTGGTGAAAAATATCTCGCCCGTGTCCTCATCCTCCAGCTTGAACAGGCAGCAGCGCGCGCAGCCGTCACACAAGGATTCCCATTCGGCGGGCGTCATCTCCTCGAGGGTCTTGCGTTCCCAGAAAGGTTTTTCAGGTGTCATGGGCGAGGACCTTGATCACGTAGACATCGTAGCGGTGTTGCTTGCCTTTGATGGACATGGTGGGCGGCTGATGGTTCAGTGCCTCGGCGCCCATGGGGCGTTTCACCACCACTCGCTGGCGGGCGGACGCCAGGGCGACGGGCAGCAGCTCACCGGCATGAGGATCCTTGCCCAACAGTTCCTGCAGGGCGCGCATCTCCTTTTTCACCAGGCTGGACTTGCGGCGTTCCGGGTACATGGGGTCGAGGTATACCACATCCGGTTGTTCTGACTCCGGCAACGCGGCCAGCCACTGGCGGGCATCGCCATGGATCACCCGCATGCGCTCGTTCACCAGTGCGCCGATTTCCGCATCGGCACAGGCGCGCCGGTGGCCGTCCTGAAGCAGGGCCGCCACCGCGGGATGGCGTTCGAGCAGCGTCACCCGGCAGCCCAGGCAGGCCAGCACAAAGGCATCGCGGCCGAAGCCGGCGGTGGCATCCAGCACCGTCGGTGTGGCCCCGGACTTGAGTCCCACGGCCCGCGCGAGGGGCTGGCCGCGCCCGCCGCCGAACAGCCGGCGATGGGCAGCAGCGCCGCCAGCCCAGTCCACGAATACGGACCCGCTGCGGGGGTCTTTGCGCGAACAGAGCTCCAGCCGTTCCCCGGTCAGGCGCAGTACATACTCTTGATCCGGCTCGGGTTCCAGGCGGAAGCCCCACACGGCGGCCAGTGCCCGCGCGGCATCCCGCAGCTCCGTTGTCTCCGCCTCTATGGCCAGGGGCTCAGTCATGGACCTGGTGCGCGCGCCGGTGCAGGGTGATGTCCATCGCAATCTTCAAGACGACCAGTGCGATCAACAACGCCAGCGGTGACCCGAGCGCCTGGATGCCCCAGCCACCGGCGATGATGGCCACGTGCAACACGGCGATGCGCTTGTAGGGCGCGGACATGAGGGTATTGATTTTGCTGTGTCGATATTCGCCGCCCTGGAAATAATTCAGAACCAGTGACAGGCCATGGGACAGGAACAGACCCAGCCAGGCCAGTACCACGCCGGGGGCGGCGGTATCCAGGATGTACTGCACGGCCCGGACCAGCATCTGGATGAACACCAGGTGCGCCGGCCAACTATCCTCGCCGGACGGGAACAGCTGGTCGCCCAGTCCCTCTCCGCCCGTGATCGTCAACACGAAGATCCCGTGCACACCACAGAAGGCGCCATAGTGCAGGCAGAAGAAAGCAGCGGGAAACAGCGCGCCCAGGCCCTGCAGGTGCAGCATCTTCAATATGGTGTAGAAACCGATGACCAGGTTTTCCAGCCAGTAGAGGATGATGATGGAGGCCAGGTCCCACTCCAGCCAGAGCACACCCGCGATGGGGATCAGGTTCACCGCCACCAGGAAGGCGAGGGCGATGCGGTCGCGGGGCAGGTTCCCGTCGGAAGGCATAATGAGATTTCAGCCGCTGGGGTGGCGATTAGCCAGGCATTGATAGCTCAATCATTCTCGCTGGGTTTGGAAACGCCAGTGAACTTGAAGATGAGTTTGTTCATGTATCTTTCGGTCGGACGAAAAACATACGCTGCTGCAGCGGGCATTATGGTGAAGAAAAACCTCTCTTCATTGTCCCCTGCGACAAAGAGCACTAATACGACGATCAGGACAATCGTAATTAGCGCATAGATTGCCCAGGCTCTTTTAAGATAGGACTGATATTTACCGTTATGGATAGTTTTCATAATCTGTGTGCTACATCATAAAAGGGGATGAAGGGATTGAAGCCTGATCTCTCTGTCCCTTTTACCTTAATTGATCGAGAAAATCACCTGTGGATGAATGCTGCCGAACAAATCCGACTGCGTGAGTTCAGGGCTATTTGCTTATTGTGGATCCAGCGTCTTTCGCGCTTTCTATGCCGCCTTCAATGTAACTTGCATTAATTCCTTCTGCTTGCAGGCGATCAACAATACTGTTGCTCACGCCGCCGCCCCGAACACAAAAAATAACCACCTTTTTATCTTTAGGAACTTCGTTTATCCACTCACCTATTAAAGAGGGGTTTTTCCATACGGCGCCTGGAATTGTTACTTCAGATTTTTCATAATCCTCCTCGCGACGAACATCAAAAACCGTTACTTCCTTTTTGATTCTGTTGAACTCTTCTGGTTTGATCGTGCGCACTAGCATTTTCTCCTTGGTGATTCGTTGATACTGCTTATAATGCCTGCTATCAGCCGCGAGAGGCGCGAGCGTCGGCTGCATGGCCTGGCTGTGAATTTTCGTCGCGACACGCTCTGGTCATTGCGAATCGCTTCAGTTGAACGCCATTCCGTTCTACAACTTGTTCCTCGACAGTGTTGAAGCCCTTGGATTCGAAAAACGGCCGAGCCTCAATACTGGCTTCGGTCGATAAAGTTTCCACACCCTTTGAACAAAGGATTTTCAGCGCAACCTCATACAGCCTTGATGCCACACCTTTGCGCGAAAATGCTGGAGAAGTGAAAAGGAACTCTATGTGACCGTTGCCGGTATAAGAGATAAAGCCGGCTATCGCCCCATCTAGCTCCCCCACCAGCGTTTCCAAGGGTGCCAGTCGTGACCGCCATTGCCCCAGATCCGGAGATTCTGGCGCCCAGGCCGCCAACTGCATAGGCGTATAGCTTCGCGCTGCAATCTGGTGCACTGATTCGGTGAACAAAGCGGCTATTGAAGCTACGTCGTTATCAGTTGAAGTTCGTATGTTCATGATCGAAGCGTAGACGCCCAACGGTTCGCATGAGCGGCCGAGCGAACGCGAGGTCCGGCGCCCGAAATGGGCGCGAATTCAATGCGGTAGTTATACGTTTTTGTCATGCAAATACTCAAACCCTTCTATACTTGCGAACGGATCTATCCCTTCGCTTTCAATTGCTTCAATTCCTGCCTCCATGGCTTGCTGCGGCGTAGAAAAGATTTCTAGCCAGATTGATCTTATCCCGTGCTCGTTTTCCACAGACAGTTGCCATTTTTCTTGCCCCACTTTCATGGCCCATAGAACCAGCCTTTTCCCGCCCTCAGTTATCTCCCGGCATATTGCATCTTCGGTAAATCCAGTTGCATCATCCATGGTGCATTCTTCTTTCCTAGTGAGTCTTGCTGCTCTTGGCCCATTCCCGCACCTCTTCAGTAAAATAGTGGATGACTGTCTACTAAAGTGGTGCTAGTTCAGCGCGAATTTCGCGTCCGATGGAAGCCGTGGTTATGCCGCTTTGATTACGGCTTCTTCTACATTTTTTGGCAGCGACACAGGGATGAAGTAATCCTGCGGATACAGATAATCTTCCCCGGATTCGTCTATCACGCGGATCTGGCCATGCTTTTCTGCCGCCTTATCTGGGATTGCTTCATATATCTTCCGTTTCTCCAGCGACGCTGGATAGTCTTCGTTCTTTACACATATGACGAGTTGATGTGATGCTGATGAAGTCATAGCTGCTCTCAATCTATAACGTTTAATCTTGAATTCCTTCTTCCCGATGCCGACTGCCTCGTACCAGTGTAGTTCGGCCCGAACTATTGATCCATCGGATAATTTTACATCCGCGATTCCTTTGTGTTTTCTCCATTTCCCTTTCCCGTAGATCCGCTGCAACCTCGACAGCTCCCTGATGCCTTTGCCGGTTGCAAACGTTTCCGAACTCTCAATATCGCTTATGATCTCAAAATCCATACACGACTCTTCCCTGTGTCAATTTGCGGCATAACGGCCACAATAAGGGGCGCGAGCCGCGCAGCGGCGAAGCATCCCAGTGAGCGAAGCGAACGACTTAAGTGTTGTTAGATTGCAATCTTCTGTTACCTTCGGTTTAGAGCAATTGGTTCGCCGGTGTAGAAGCTTATTGCCGTTAGAATCACAAGCATCGCTAGCTGAATTGCCATCGCAACCACCAGCACTGAACTTAGCCACTTTATGCCCAACAATTGCATTATCGGGGCATTTACCATAGCCAACCATTTTTCTGATGCTCTATTAAAACCCCAGGACGCCAGAGCTAGCTGCAAAAGCACCCAGAAAATATACGCATTGAGAAGAAGCCCTCCTACGTAAATCAAATATATGTACGGCGTCATTTTGCAATCTAACTACTATAGCGGGCACACGCCCGATAAGACGAAACAGGGTGCATACGCCCGGTTAATCGCCGATTTGGGGTGTTAATAGTGCAGGCGCCCGATAACACTCTTTTGTGCCCCCGTGTTTTTTTGTTCTTGGTTCTTGGTTTACCAGCCTTTTTTATGCCCATCTGGCGCAGGGGTCAATATTAGAGGGTGCGTGAGCGGATAAATTCCATTCATCGCCAGTTCAGTTCTGCCATCAGGTCCGCCATGATGTCTCCCTGGTATGGCATCACGCCCAGCAATGGCGCCTCGACACGCGCCTCGATGCTGGCGATATTGTCCGCGCTGCGCGCGTAATCTTTATGTGCGTGGTTGGCGACCCAGCCGGCCAGAAGCAGACCGCGGGCGGCGATGGCCTGGGCGCTGAGCAGAGCGTGGTTGATGCAACCGAGGCGGATGTCCACCACCAGTAGCACGGGCAGGCCGAGGGCGGCAGCGAGATCACTCATGTCCTGGTCGTCATTCAGCGGCACGCGCCAGCCGCCGGCGCCTTCGACAACCACGCTGTCCACTTGTGCAGCGATGTCCTGGTAGGCCGTCAGGATCCGCCCGATCTCGATGGTGACGCCCGCATCGCGCGCCGCCAGGTGCGGGGCGATGGGCGGTGCGAAGGCATAGGGGTTCAGTGTTTCATAGGGCAGTGCCACCGAGGACGCGGCCTGCAAGGCCAGGGCGTCTTCGTTGCGCAGTCCTTCCGCGGTTTCTTCACAGCCGGCGGACACCGGTTTCATGCCGGCTACGCGCAGACCCTGCTGCCGCAGCCTGTGCAGCAGGGCGACACTGATGCGGGTCTTGCCCACCTCGGTGTCGGTGCCGGTGATGAAATAGCCGCTGCTCATGGCTTCAGCGTCGCCGCAGGGCATCCAGCGGAATGTGTACTGCGCCATCCCGGGTTACCTGGGATGGCGCACGCGGTACCGACCAGGCATGGCCATGCACCACCTCGTAGCTGGCGGGCAGGCGTCCGTCCCGGCGGAAACCTTCATAGGCCTCCAGCATGCGCTGCAGTTTGCGCGGTCCGGTCAGGGCGTGGTTACGCCCGGCGGTGACGTTGTGGGCACCGAGTTCCTTGAGGTCGCGCATCAGCCCGCGTACATCCTGGTAGGTGACCGCCATGCGTTCCACGTCCATGACCGGTTCGGCCAGCCCGGCGCGCAACAGGGCATCGCCGATGTCATGCATGTCGAAGAAGGCGTTCACATGGGTGTGGTCATCCACCTGGCGCCAGCTTTCGCGCAGTTCCTTGAGGGTGTCGGGGCCGAAGGTGGTGAACAGCAACAGGCCGCCCGGCGCCAGCACGCGACGAAATTCCGCGAAGGCACTGTCGAGGTCCTGGCACCACTGCAGCATGAGGTTGGAGATCAGCAGTTCGAAGCTGTGATCGGCGAAGGGCAGGCGCTCGGCATCGGCGCACACCGCCGTGGGTCGGCGCAGCCAGCCGCCGCGCCTGCGACTTCGCTGGGCCATGGTGAAGGCGATATCCAGCGAGACCACCCGGGCCTTGCGGTAGCGGCGCAGCAAGGCGTGGCTGATGTCGCCGGTGCCGCTGCCGAGGTCCAGCACCCGTGTCGGCTGCAGCTTCACCAGGTCGAGGCGTTCCAGCAGTTGTGCCCCCACCTCGCGCTGCAAGGCCGCCGCGCGATCATAGGTATCCGCCGCGTGCGCGAAGGAACGTCGTGTCCAGGCCTTGTCGATGCGGTAGCGTTCGTCAGCCGCCATGGTGACGCGCCTCCCGGGCTTGGGTCGCGGGAAGAAAGGGGCGCAATGCCGCGAGGAATTCCCGTGGATGGGACAGGAAGGGTGCGTGGCCGGCGCCCGCGATCAGGTCCAGTTGCGCGGTCGTCGCACGCGCGGCGCATGCCCACGCCGCGGCTGCCGGGATCAGGGTGTCCCGTTCCCCCATGATGAGCTGCAGCGGCAGGCTCATGTCCTCCAGTCCCGGGCGCAGGTCCGTATCGCGCAGGATGGCGAGGCCCGCAGCCAGTGCCACCGGGTCCGGCTCGCCATGGGCGAACAATTGGTGGCGCAAGGTGCGCAGGGTGTCACCGGCCGCCGTGCTGCCGCGCACCTGCAGGGCCAGGAAACGGTTCAGGGTGGCGCGGCAATCCCGTTGCAGTTCGTCGAGGAATTGCGCCAGCACAGCGGCCGGCACCGCATGGGGCCAGTCGGGGGACTGCACGAAGCGCGGACTGCCGGCCACCAGGGTCAGTCTCGCGATGCACTCCGGTGCCGACTGCGCAACATGCAGGGCCAACTGGCCGCCCAGGGACCAGGCGATCCAGTGGGCCTGGGCTGGCGCGGCTTCGCGCAGCGCGCGGCTGGCGCTGTCCAGGTCGAAGGTTCCGCCCGGACTGCGGCCATGGCCGGGCAGATCCACGGCGGTGACGCGGTAGTCCGCCTCCAGGGCTGTGCGCACACCCGACCAGATGGCGCCGTTCAGGCCCCAGCCGTGGACGAGGAACAGGTCCGGGCCGGTGCCGGTGGTTTCGGTGTACAGGTTCATGGGTCTGGTTCGTCATTCCCGCGCAGGCGGGAATCCATACTGCTGAACGAAGCCGGCGTAGCCCCTGGATTCCCACCTGCGCGGGAATGACGGAGATGTGCGCGGGAAGGGCAGGAATCGCCGACCGCCTGGTCTGCGATGATTTCTTCCAACACCCCCAGCAGCCGGTCCACCTGGGCCTCCTCGTGCAGGGCGGAGAAGGTGATGCGCAGCCGCGCCGTGCCGGCCGGCACCGTGGGCGGACGAATGGCAATGACCAGGATGCCGCGCGCCAGCAGTTCTTCGCTCAGGCGCGCGGCGGTTGCGGCATCGCCCACCAGCAGGGGCTGGATGGGGGTCTGGGAATCCATGAGCTGCAGGCCCAGCTCGGCCGCACCGGCGCGAAAGCGCGCCACCAGGGCGCGGAGTTTTTCCCGCCGCCATTCTTCCGCACGCACGATGCGCAGCGACTCCAGGGTGGCCCAGGCCAGGGCCGGCGGCGTGGCGGTGGTGTAGACATAGGTGCGCGCCTGCTGGATGAGGGTCTCGATCAGCTCCTCGCTGCCTGCCACGAAGGCGCCGGCGGTGCCCAGGGCCTTGCCGAGGGTGCCCATCAGGATCGGCACTTCTTTGCTCCCCAGTCCGGCCGCGTTCAGGGAACCACGGCCCTGTTCGCCCAGCACGCCGATGCCGTGGGCATCGTCCACCAGCAGCCAGGCGTCCTGTTGCCGGCAGTGTCGCGCCAGTTCCACCAGCGGGGCTGCGTCACCGTCCATGCTGAACACACCGTCGGTGGCCACCAGGCGTTCACCCTGGCCGGTGCCGGCGAGCTGGTCCGCCAGGCTGTCGGCATCGGCATGCCCGTAGCGATGCAGCTTCGCCCCGCTCAGTTTGGCGGCATCGAGCAGGGAGGCATGGTTGTAGCGATCCTCGAAGACATGATCGTGGCGGCCGAGCAGTGCCTGCATGATGCCGAGGTTGGCCATGTAGCCGGTGGAGAACAGCAGGGCGCGCGGTCGGCCGGTGAAGTCCGCCAGCGCTTCCTCGAGTTCGTGATGGGCGCGGCCGTGGCCGGATATCAGGTGGGCGGCACCGCTGCCCACGCCGAAGCGTTCGGCGCCGTCCTTCAGTGCCGCCACCAGACGTGGGTCACTGGCAAGACCAAGGTAGTCGTTGCTGCAGAAGCTCAGTACGGATTGGCCATCGAGCGTCAGTTCTACCCCCTGCGGACCGTCCACCGTGCGCCGCCGCCGGTACAGCTGGTCGGCCTGGCGCTGGGCGAGGGCGGTGGCGAGGTCCTGCATGATGCAAGGATTCCTAGGCGGGATGGATGCCGAGGCGATCGAACAGGGCAAGATCCCGTTCCGTGTCGGGATTGCCGGTGGTGAGCAGCTTCTCGCCATAGAAGATGGAATTGGCGCCGGCGAAGAAACACAGTGCTTGCATCTCATCGCTCATTTCGCTGCGCCCGGCGGACAGGCGCACATGGGAACGCGGCATCAGGATGCGGGCGATGGCCACGGTGCGCACGAACTCGAAGGGATCCAGTTCCGCCACGTCACCCAGGGGCGTGCCCGGCACGCGTACCAGCTGGTTGATGGGCACGCTCTCGGGATGGCGCGGCTCGTTGACCAGGGCGCGCAGAAAGGAGGCGCGGTCGGCGCGGGTCTCGCCCATGCCGAGGATGCCGCCAGAACAGACATGGATGCCGGCGTTGCGCACATGCTCCAGGGTATCGAGGCGGTCCTGGAAGCTGCGGGTGCCGATGACTGTGCCGTAGAACTCCGGCGAGGTGTCCAGGTTGTGGTTGTAGTAGTCCAGCCCGGCCTCCTTCAGTTGCGCGGCCTGGTCCTGGTCGAGCATGCCCAGGGTGGCGCAGGTCTCCAGGCCCAGCTCGCGTACCTCGCGCACCATGTCCAGCACGCGCTCGAAGTTCCGGCCCCTGGGATTGCGCCAGGCGGCGCCCATGCAGAAGCGGCTGGCGCCGGCCTCCTTGGCGGCACGGGCGGCGTCCAGCACCTCCTGCATCTTGAGCAGCGCCTCCGGCTCCAGGTCGGTGTTGTGGTGCACGCTCTGGGAGCAGTACTTGCAGTCCTCGGGGCAGCCGCCGGTCTTGATGCTGAGCAGGGTGCTCACCTGCACGGCGTTGGGATCGAAGTTCGCCCGGTGTGCCGTGTGGGCGCGGTGCAGCAGGTCGTTGAAGGGCAGTGCGAACAGGGCCAGGATCTCGTCCCGGGTCCAGTCGTGGCGCAGTTCGTCCTGCGGCTGTTTCGCCAGCGGCGCGGGGTTACTCATGGTGAGGTTCCTCTATGTTCACTTCCATATCGAGCCATTCATCGCGGGCGATGCGCACCAGGTCGAGGATCGACCAGGGGATCAGCACCAGGGCGGCGGCGCCCCAGGCGATGAGGTAGTAGCGCAGGCCGCTGCCGGGAATGAAGGTGGCGGCGGCCACGAAGAAACCGGTGATGCCATAGAAACGGTAGGCCGCCTGCTGGGTGTAGTGGCCGACCTTCTCATTGGGATGGTGGCGGTTCATGGCATACACCAGCATGGACACGCCCACCCACAGGATGCCCAGGGGCACGGGCAGCAGGATGGCGAGGATATTGCCGTAATTGAACAGGGCGGCGGCGGCGCGGGCGCGGCGCCCGGTGCACAGGTGGGTGGCCGGTACGGCGGACAGGGAATCGGACATGAAACAAGGACCTGGGCTACAATACGGGACGGACAGGGCATCATGGCGTGGCGCCGGAACACTGTCAACCGGAAAGGATTCCGATGGTTTACAACTGGCTAAACAAGCTACAGGACACGCTGTTCCCGCCGCGCTGTCGGCTGTGTGGCGGTGCCGGGGCGGGACGCCGGGATCTCTGCCCCGGCTGCCATGCCGACCTGCCCTGGCTGGGGGCGGCCTGCGTGCGCTGCGCCCTGCCGCTGGCCAGCGACGGCCAGCTGTGCGGCCAGTGCCAGCAACAGTCCCCGGCCTTCGACCGGGTGATCGCGCCCTTCCGCTACGCCCCGCCCCTCGATTACCTGGTCCAGCGCCTCAAGTTCCACCAGGACCTGGCCATGGGCCGGCTGCTGGGCCAGTTGCTGGCGGAGACGCTGGCGACCCTGGACGGTCCGCGACCGGCGGTCATCCTGCCCGTCCCCCTGCATCGTCGCCGCCTGGCGGAACGCGGTTTCAACCAGGCCCTGGAGATCGGCCGCCCGCTGCGTGACACCCTGGGCATCCCCCTGGAGCCACGCCTGGCGCAACGGGTACGGCCCACCGGGACCCAGTCGCGTCTGCCGGCGCGGGAACGCCAGCGCAACCTGCGGGGCGCCTATGCCCTGGGTGCGGCCCCGCTGCCGGACCACATCGCCATCCTCGATGACGTGATGACCACCGGCACTACGGTGAATGAATTGGCGCGGCTGCTCAAGGGTGCGGGGGTGGCGCGGGTGGAGGTCTGGGTGCTGGCGCGCACTGCCGCCCCC
>SWBZ01006400.1_pt1 | contig 36009 bp, 37 predicted proteins | sample 4693031 | NCBI WGS metagenome assembly SWBZ01 (sample SAMN10267274, study PRJNA491770) | bioreactor metagenome | isolation source: DHS bioreactor inoculated with | place: Japan: off Shimokita Peninsula
GGGGGGTGCCCGCCGTGGGCGTGCACCACATGGAGGGCCACCTGCTGGCGCCCATGCTGGAGGCCGAGCCGCCGGCCTTCCCCTTCATCGCCCTGCTGGTGTCCGGCGGTCACACCCTGCTGGTGCGGGTGGCGGGGGTGGGGCGCTACGAAATCCTCGGTGAGTCCCTGGACGACGCCGCCGGCGAGGCCTTCGACAAGACCGCCAAACTGCTCGGCCTGCCCTATCCCGGTGGCCCGGAACTGGCGCGGCTGGCGGAACAGGGCGACCCGGCGCGGTTCCGCTTTCCGCGCCCCATGACCGACCGGCCGGGGCTGGATTTCAGCTTCAGTGGCCTGAAGACCTTCGCCCTCAATACCGTGCGCGAACACGGCGGCGATCCGCAGGGCCGCGCCGACATCGCTCGCGCCTTCCAGGACGCGGTGGTGGACACGCTGGCCATCAAGTGCCGCCGCGCTCTGGAACAGACCGGGGTGCCGCGCCTGGTGGTGGCCGGCGGTGTGGGCGCCAACCGCGCCCTGCGGGAGAAGTTGCGGGAAATGACGGACAAGCTGGGTGGCGCCGTGTACTACCCGCGCCCGGAATTCTGCACCGACAACGGCGCCATGATCGCCTATGCCGGCGCCTGCCGCCTGGCGGCGGGTGTCCACGAGGCACCCCTGATCCAGGCGCGGGCGCGCTGGTCGTTGGCGGAGCTGGAAGCGGTGTAAATCACGCCTGGTGATTTCCGCCAGGCTTCGACCCCAGCGAAATCCTCCCCTCCGTCCCGTCCAGCAGCTTGCGGATATTGCTGCGATGACGCCAGAACAGCAGCAGGGTGATCACCAGCGCCACCGCCAACAGCGGCGGCTGCCGGTCCAGCAGCCAGAAATATAGCGGCGTGAGCAGGATTGCAGTCAGGGCCGCCAGGGAGGAGATGCGGAACAGCAGGGCCATCACCAGCCAGGTGGCGATGGTGGCCAGTCCCACCAGCCAATTCAGTGCCAACAACACCCCCAGGGCCGTGGCCACGCCCTTGCCACCCTGGAAGCGGAAGAACACCGGATAGAGGTGACCGAGAAAGGCGGTGAAGGCCACCGCGGCCTGGATCTCCAGCGGCGCATCCAGGGCACGGGCCAGCAGCACCGGCAGCAGCCCCTTGAGCATGTCCAGGAACAGGGTGGCGGCGGCGGCCTTCTTGCCGCCGATGCGCAGCATGTTGGTGGCCCCGGGGTTGCCGGAGCCCTGGGTGCGCGGATCGGGCAGACCCAGCAGGCGGCACAGGATGATGGCCGCGGACAGGGAGCCAACCAGGTAGGCCATCAGGATCAGCAGGGCGTGAAGGAGCATGGCGCGTATTGGAGCCGTTTGGGGGGCAGGGGTCAACTGCTAATATTTGACTGTTTGATTCACCGCAAAGGCGCAAAGGACGCAAAGAAAAACGAATCAAATACTCGAACACGGGCTCCGGTACCGATGTACCCGCCGTGTTGTGGGTATGCCCGATCCGGACCCACGGGTGCCGGATTGGCTTCGGATCAATACATTGATGTTTTCTTTGCGTCCTTTGCGCCTTTGCGGTGATAACCCGAACCCCGATCTCCCGGCAGGAAGAATTTGCTATAGTGACGCGGCACCGAAACAGCGAGTGATCATGGACATCATCTTCCTGCGCGACCTGCGCATCGACACCATCATCGGCATCTACGACTGGGAGCGCAGCACCCGCCAGACCGTGAGCCTGGACCTGGAAATGGCCACCGATATCGGCAAGGCGGCGGCCACCGACCATATCGACGACACCCTCAACTACAAGGCCGTGGCCAAGCGCCTGATCGCCTTCGTCGGCGAGAGCGAATTCCAGTTGGTGGAGACCCTGGCCGAGCGCATCTGCGCGCTGGTGCTGGAGGAGTTCCAGGTGCCCTGGGTGCGCCTGACCCTCAACAAGGGCGGCGCGGTGCGTGGCGCCAAGGGTGTCGGCATCATCATCGAACGCGGCACCCGGACCTGAGGACCTGACCTTCCATGGCCCGGGTCTATGTCAGCATCGGCAGCAATATCGACCGTTCCCGCAACATCCGCGCCGCCCTGGACGCGCTTGCCACGCGCTTCAGCAACCTGGCGCAATCACGGGTCTATGAAAGCACCGCCGTGGGCTTTGCCGGCGACCCCTTCTACAACCTGGTGGCGGCCTTCGACTCCGAGGAGGAACCCCGGGAGATCGTGCGGCAGTTGCACGAGATCGAGGAGCGCCAGGGGCGCGGACGCGGCGGGGAGCGCTTCGCGCCCCGTACCCTCGACATCGACCTGCTGCTCTACGACGACCTGCAGATGCGCGAGGGCAAGCTGGTGCTGCCCCGCGACGAGATCACCCGCTACGCCTTCGTGCTGCGTCCCCTCGCGGAACTGGCGCCGGACCTGCGGCATCCGGTCAACGGCCGTACCTACGCGGAGCTGTGGCGGGATTTCGCTGACGATGGCCAGGAGCTGTGGCCGGTGGAACTTGAATAGCCCGGTTTCCGATTGGCCCGTTCCGAGCGCGGAGATGCTGGCGTTACAGGACACGCTGGTAGCACGGATCCGCGCGCGCATGGATGCCCGGGGCGGCGCCATCCCCTTCCTGGAGTTCATGGAGCTGGCCCTGTACGCCCCGGGCCTGGGCTATTACAGCAACGGCCTGCGCAAATTCGGCGCCGACGGCGACTTCATCACCGCTCCGGAGCTCACCTCCCTGTTCGGCCGCAGCCTGGCGACCCACGTCGAAGCCGTGCTGCGCGCCGTGCCCGGTGGCGATGTGCTGGAGTTCGGTGCCGGCAGCGGCGCATTGGCCATTGATCTTCTGCGCGAGCTGGAGCTGCGCAAGATCCTGCCGCGCCACTACTGCATCCTGGAGCGCAGCGCTGCCTTGCGGCAATGCCAGCGCGAGGCGATCGCCGCCAGCCTGCCGCACCTGGTGGAACGGGTACACTGGCTGGACCGGCTGCCGGAATCCTTCAATGGAATGATGCTGGCCAACGAAGTGCTGGACGCCGCCCCGGTGCGGCGTTTCCAATGGACCGCCAGTGGTGTACGCGAATACTGGGTGGAATGGCAGGGCGACGGCTTCGCCTGGTCGCTGCGGGATGCGGACGATGAAGCGCTGGTCCAGGTCGTCACCGACTTCGCGCATGCGTATGGCTGGCCATCCGGCTATGTCTCCGAGTGGGATCCGGCGCTGGCCGCCTGGGTGGGCAGTGTGGCGGACAGCCTGCGCCATGGCGCCTTGCTGCTGATCGACTACGGGTCGCCGCGTAGCGAGCGCTACCATGTCCAGCGTGTCAGCGGCAGTCTCATGTGCCACTATCGCCACCGCGCGCACGGCAACCCCCTGATCCTGCCCGGCCTGCAGGACATCACCAGCTACGTGGACTTCACCACCGTGGCGGAGGCGGGCACGGCCGCCGGCCTGGCGCTGGAGGGTTTTTCCACCCAGGCCCACTTCCTGCTGGACTGTGGCCTGGACCAGTTGCTCATGGCGCTGGAACCCGATGGCTCGCCCCGCTATCTTGCCCAGGTGCAACAGGCCAAGCAGCTGCTGATGCCGGGGGAAATGGGCGAGCGCTTCAAGTGCATGGCCTTGCGGCGCGGGATCGACGGTGGGCTGCCAGGCTTCCGGCAGCAGGATCTGCGTGGGCGGCTGTAGGCGCCCGACCTGCAAGGGCCGGCGTGTGCAATGATTGGTTTTTGGCTACACAAGAACGGATAAAAAAACACCATGGATCTTCTGCAAGTCGTCGTGCTCGCCCTGGTGCAGGGTCTCACCGAATTCCTGCCCATCTCCAGTTCCGCCCACCTGATCCTGGTGCCGGTGCTCACCGACTGGGAGGACCAGGGCCTGGCCTTCGATGTGGCGGTGCATGTGGGCACCCTGAGCGCGGTGGTCTGGTATTTCCGTGCGGAGCTGCAGCGCATGACCCTGGCCTGGTTCGGTTCCGTGGCCGGGCGCGGCCTGGACCCCGACAGCCGCCTGGCCTGGGCGGTGATCTTCGGCACCCTGCCCGCCGCCCTGGCGGGCCTGCTGTTCCATGACTTCATCGGCGAGCACCTGCGCTCGCCCCTGGTGATCGCGGCCACCACGCTGATTTTCGGTCTGCTGCTGGCGGTGGCGGACAAGACCGGTGCGCAGCGGCGCGATGAGCACAGTATCCACTGGCTGGACGTGGTGTTGATCGGCGGCGCCCAGGCCATCGCCCTCATCCCCGGCACCTCGCGATCCGGCATCACCATGGCCGTGGCGCTGTTGGTGGGACTGACCCGCACGGGCGCGGCGCGCTTCTCCTTCCTGCTGTCAGTGCCCATCATCCTGCTGGCGGGCGGCTACGAAAGCCTCAAGCTGGTGCAGGCCGGCGTGCAGGCCCAGTGGCTGCCCATGGTGCTGGGCGCGCTGGTGTCCGGTGTCAGTGCCTACCTCTGCATCCATTTCTTCCTGAAGTTACTGGACCGCATCGGCTTCATGCCCTTCGTGTACTACCGGCTGGGTCTCGGGGTGCTGCTGCTGGTGTTGTTCCTGTAGCAGATAAGCGTTGCGAGGGTGGGATATACCCATGAGCGGGTGTCGGCCGCAGGGATGCGGCCGTCAAGCCTACAGGGAAGTATTCACGGCGTCCCGCACATGGGTATATCCCACCCTCGCCGCACCATCCGTGGGCTTCTCAAGGTTTTGTTACCTGCGCGATGGCGTCTACGCGCAGGGCGTGCAGCGCCTGACCCACTTCCGGCCCTTTCAATCCCTGTGCCACCAAGCCGGCGGCATTGACCGCCGCGGCGGCGTCCAGGCAGCGCAGCAGGTAATCCTCCTGGGGCCAGGCGTCATTCCGTGCCACCCGGCATACCTGTAGTGCCTGCGCGAAGCGTTCCGGGCGGCGCAGGGCATCGCAGGCCTCCAGCAGCGCCATGATCGCGTCCGGGGATTTCTCCAGGCAGGCATCCAGGTCCGCGCCATGACGTGCCACCAGCACAGCCAGGTCGCGGTACTCGTTGGGTACCTTGGTGCGCGCACACAGGGCCGACAGGTCGGCGGCCGCCGCCTCGGCGCCCCGTATCGAGGCGAGGATCCAGCCCAGCAGGGCGAAGCGCGCCTCCAGGGCGTCCAATTCCGCGGCGCGATCGAAGCGGCGCAGGGCATCGGTTTCCGCCACCCCATGGCCTTCATCGGCCGTGCCGAAGAGCGGTTCGAGTTCCGGGAACAGCACGGCCAGGGCGCCACAACTGTGCAGCACCTTGAAGAATTGCGCGGGCCGGTCTGTTTGCAGGGCCTTGGCCAGTTCTGCCCACACCCGTTCCGGCACCAGGTAATCCACCTCACCGTCCCGGACCATGGTACGCATCAGCGCCAGGGTGCCATGGGCCAGGTGAAAACCCCAACGACGGAAACGGGCGGTCAAGCGCGCCACGCGCAGGATGCGCACCGGGTCTTCCACGAAGGCGGGTGAGACATGGCGCAACAGACCGTTGCGCAGGTCCTCCTCACCGCCATAGGGGTCGATCAGCTGTCCCTCGTCGTCCAGGGCCATGGCGTTGATGGTCAGGTCGCGGCGCAGCAGGTCTTCTTCCAGGGTCACCTCAGGGCTGGCCTGTACCTGGAAGCCCTTGTAGCCGTGACCGCTCTTGCGCTCGGTGCGCGCCAGGGCATATTCCTCGCCGCTCTCCGGGTGCAGGAAGACAGGGAAATCCTTGCCCACCGGCTTGTAGCCGAGGTCGAGCATCTCCTGTGGTGTGGCGCCCACCACCACCCAGTCCCGCTCCTGGACCGGTAGTTTCAGCAGCTGGTCACGCACCGCGCCGCCGACGAGGTAGATTTCCATGGTGGTGTCGGCCGACTCAGGGCCGTCGCGCCAGGCGCCGGTATTCGGTATAGCGGTCGCGGGGCCGCTTGCCGCCCAGGTAAGCGGGTACGATGGCCTCCACGGAACGCGGCTGGATACCCAGGCGCGCACAACCATCCTCCTGGCAGACGCTGTCGATCTGCAGCGACCAGTAGTTGTCCATGGTGAAGGGTTTGCCTGGTACCAGTTGCAGCACGCGTGCCTGCAGGCGCGCCAGGAAGTCGGGCAGGTCGAGGATGACACGGCGCAGGCCCAGTTGCCGTGCCGTGTACTTGACCAGTTCGTGCAGGGTATAGACCCGCGGGCCGCACAGATCCAGGCGCAGTCCGGCGGTGCTGTCGTCCTCCAGGCAGCGCAGGAAGGCCTCCACCACGTCACCCACATACACGGGTGCGAAGCGCGCCTCGGCGCAGGCCAGCGGAAACATACCCGGGGTCAGTTTCAGCAGGCCGGCGAAGCGGTTGAAGAAACTGTCATCCGGTCCGAAGATCACGGAAGGGCGGAAACTGGTGACCTGCAGCCCCGGCCCGGACTCCGCATGCATCAGGTCCTCGGCCTTGCCCTTGCTGCGCAGGTAGCGGGAATGTGTCTCCAGGGCATTGGCGTTGAGGGCGCTCATGTGCAGCAGGCGCGGCACGCCGGTTGCCTGACAGGATTGCAGGAAATGGTCCGCCAGCTCTACGTGCACGCGCTGGAAATCACCGGCGTGGTGCTCATTCAGGATACCCACCAGGTTGACGGCGGCGGCGCAGCCATCCAGCAGGCTCGCGAGTTGTTCCCTGAGGCCCCGGCCGGTCTCGATCACTTCGATGCGTGGATTGATCAACAGGTGTCGCGCACGGGCGCGGCGCCGCACCGGGATGCGTACTTGCCAGCCCCGTTCCGTGAGCCGGTGGGCGAGATGAGCACCGACAAAACCGCTGCCGCCAAGGATGAGGATCGTTTGCTGTCTGGCCATGAGGTATCTGCTGCCGCCCTGTGAATGTCGGGCAAATAGTGGCGGCAGCCCCGTGGCAGGTCAAGGTTGGGCTTGCTGTATCTCGGGCAGGCGTTCCCGCAACCGGGTGACGGGTCGTTCCAGTCGGTACTCAAATATGGCCGCATAGGCCAGCACATTACGCACGTAGTTGCGGGTTTCATGGAAGGGAATACGGTCCACCCACACCTCCGCGTCCTGTTCTGCTTCAGGCTGCCAGCGCTTCACGCGATGGGGGCCGGCATTGTAGGCGGCGGTGGCCATGGCGGCGTTACCACCGAACTCATCGAGCATGCGGCGCAGGTAGGCACTGCCCAGCAGGATGTTCTTGTCGGTCTGCAGCAGGGACTGGGTGTTGGGCAGCGGAATTTGCTCCTGGCGTGCGGTCATGCGCCCGGTGGCAGGCATGAGCTGCATCAGGCCCAGCGCGCCGGCGGGCGAGCGGGCGTCCCGCATGAAGGCGCTCTCCTGACGGATCACGCCGAAGATCAGCGCCGGATCCAGCCGCTGCTGTTTCGCGGTCCGCATGACTTCCTGCTGGTGCAACAGGGGGAAGCGCAGATCGAGGTCGGAGTAGTGGGCGGCATGGGCCGTGGTGATGATGGCGCGGTCGTGCCAGCCCCACTGATGGGCCAGCCGCGCGGCCAGTTGCAGGTCTCGCGGCGCGAGGCGGCGGGTGAGCTCGTACCATTCCCGACGCGCATCGGTGATCAGGCCCGCGCGGTACAGCTCCCGGGCCCGCAGCACACCGGGCTCGCGTTCCAGCTCCGCAAGTTCCGCCGGGCTGGCGACGATGGGCTGGTCGTTCATGGCGTACTGCCAATCGAGCCGGTCCGCGGCCAGGAATCCATGGTAGTCCCGCTCCTGTGCCAGGCGAGTGAATTCAGCCATGGCCTCCTCCTGCTTGCCCAGGGCGTGCAGGGCGCGTGCGCGCCAGTAGCGCCATTCGTTCTTGTCACGCTCGTCGTCGGACAGGGCCGCGTGACCGAAGAGCACCTGTTCCCACTGCTCCCCCGCCAGTGCCGAACGGATGCGCCACTGCTGCACCGTATCGTCGGTGCTGCTGTCGGGGACCTGGATCAGCCATTCCAGGGCGCGCGGATGATGCGCAAAGGCCGCGGACAGGGCCATGCGCCGCAACGCCGCGCCGGCCGCTTCGGGATCCAGGCCATGCCGTGCGCGCAGGTCTTCCCAGCGGGCAAAGGCCTGTTCGGGATCATGGCGGGCCAGGCGGATCAGGCCATGGTGGATGATCTCACGCGCCATGGGGCCCTCGCTGCGCAGGGCCTCGTCCGCCAGCATCTGCGCCGGTCGGCGGTGCATATCACTCCATTGCTGTACCCAGCGGCGATCCTCGGCGGAGAGCTTTTTGGCGAGAAAGGCGGCGAGCTCCAGCCGGCCGGCCTCCATGGCCAGGCCGATGCGTTCCCAGATCAGGGCACTGGTCATGCGGCTGCTGGCATAGAGCACATCGAAAACGGGGTCACAGGCGCCGGGTTGCGAACGGCCCACCGTCCACAGGTCGCGGGCCTGCTCGAGCAGGGCCTCATCCTGTTGGTTGGTTGCCAGCCTTGCCCGCAGGGCCAGGCATTGCAGTTCCACATTCTGGGGTTCTTCGTAGAAGGCGAGGAAGCGTGCCCACTCCTTCTGGCCGGCGAGGTGGCTCAGCCAGCTGGCGCGCAAGCGACGCGCCAGGGAGGTGTCGGGATGGGCTTCCAGAAAGTCCGCGATACTGGCATCGGTCTGGGCGCTGAGATAACGCTGCAGCTCCCAGTACTGGAGATAGGGCTGTAGAGGATAGTCGGGAATGCGCGCGGCCAGTTGCCGGAACTCTTGGCGCTGGCCGCGATTCAAGGCCGCGCGTGCCTCCAGGAACAGGGCCCGCTGCTCGGTCAGGGTATCGGGTGGGGTAACCGTGGCGCTGGACAGGGGCCAAGGGCCGAAGAGGAGGCCGAAAAACAAGAGGTGCCACAGAACCCGCATTGCAAGAACGTCCCGGCTGACTGCTGACCATTAACGCATCAGTATACCTGTACGCCACGGGAGTGCATGGGATTCGCTCAGAAGCCACAGCTACAGGTTGTCGGCAAATCTGACAGCCATTTTGAGGGGTGTTATCGTCTAACTTATTGTAATAAGGAAGTATTATCATTTTCCCAGCGAGCGCGATGCCGTTAATTCTTACAGTGGTGCAATGGCTGCTCGCCCAATGGTGAAAAAAGCCTACTGAAAACAATTAAATAGGAGTATGGCCGGATTCTTGCTTATAGCCATGCATAACGATGGCGTTTTGCGTAACAGCAAAACACCAAACAAGCTCGGAGGAGAATAATTATGCGCCGTTTGGCACAGGGAATCGCCGCTGCATTGGCAATGGCGGTAGTCGTACCGGGAACCGTGTCCGCGGCCACCTACGCCGTATCCATCAATGAGATCACCAATTTCAACATGTGGGTGTCGGGCGGTTCGATCAGCCCCTTCACCTTCACTTACTCGAACGACGCGGCTGCCCTGGATGGTGTAGGAAGCAGTAACGTGAATAACATGGATGCCCCTGGTGCTTGCGTAGGAACCGCATGCGCCGGCTGGGATAACCAGTTCATCGCCCACAACGCGACGACGAGCGACTTTTCCTACGGCGATGCACAGATCCTATCCCTGCCGGTCCTGGGTGGTGCCCAGGGGGCGGCCTCGGCGATTGGCGAAACCCTCAGCGGCAATGGCATCGGCTTCGGGATGGGCAGCAATACGCTGATTGCATCGTTCAATGTGCAAACGGCGGGCACTCAGCTGCACTTTGGTTTCGATGCCGACATGCTCCTGCAGACGGTGCTGGGTAGCGGTGGTATCGGTGCCGCCGCAAGCAGTGCTATGCAGATCACCATCAATGGACCTGGATATCAGTTCCTGTGGACACCGGATGGACAGACAGGAGGTATTACCGGTGGTACCGAGAGTGCTGATGCATTCAGCCTCAATCAGGGTATCTCCGGCACGGATCTATTTTCGGCCAGCAGCGCGAATATGGGTTTCCATGCGGTGACTAATGGTCTTGGTGAAGGTTCTTACACCATGAACATCACCATGACCCAGACGGCCAATGTCTCCGCCGTCCCGGTTCCCGCCGCCGTCTGGCTGCTGGGTTCCGGCCTGCTGGGGCTCGTGGCGGTGGCGCGGCGTCGCGTTGCCTGATCCCATCCCATTGATGGAGCGATGAAAGCGGCCAAAGGCCGCTTTTTTCTTGTCAGGCTGTCGATGTGGCTTACAAGCAGAATGTGGCCGGGCACGGGCCAGTATTTACACGGTAATCCACTGTTTCATTTGGGATTGTCGAAGGATGCGCCAGCCCGGGAACGGGGCGCCTGGTGTCGGATGTTCTGACGATTGCCTTGTTGGGCGGCCCCTCTGTTTACTGTAACTTGCTGTTATATACATGCAATGAATCCCTGGCATGCTTGCTGCATGAATTCCGATTAAAAGCAAGAAAAGCACGAAAACAAGAACACGGGAGGAGTCACGATGATCAGGCAGCTGGCGGTTACCGGAGTCGCGACGCTGTTCGCGATCTGGGGGCTGGCCGCGCAGGCGGTTACGCTGAGTTTTTTCTGTATCACCAACAATAATGCCGGTGACTGCGGCATCGGGGAAACCCAGCTGGCAACCGAGGTCACCAGCTACGGCATCGGCACCGGGACTGGTGGCGTTGACCAGGTCCTGTTCACCTTCACGAACACCGGTGCGGCTCAGTCCACGATCTCGGAGATCTACTTTGACGACGGGTCCCTGCTTGGCCTTGCCGGTCTGATCGACAAGGACGATGGAGCCGGTGGCGATGCGAACGTGGACTTTAGCCCGGGCGCCAATCCGCCGGATCTGCCCGGTAGAAACAACATCAACCCCTCATTCCAGGTCACGGCGGGTTTTCTGGCGGATGCGGATAACCCGGCACCCAAGTGGGGCGTCAGCCCGGGGCAATGGCTGGGGATCATCTTCGACCTGCAGGGTACCCAGACCTACGCTGACGTAATCACCGAGTTGACCGATGGAAGCCTGCGCATCGGGATGCACGTGATCAATTTTGAAAGCGGAGGCAGTGAAAGCTTCGTGAATAATCCGGTCCCGGTTCCCGCCGCCGTCTGGCTGCTGGGCTCCGGCCTGCTGGGTCTGGTGGGTGTGGCGCGGCGTCGCAAGGCCTGAGTTCCATCATGTCGTTATGAAAAACGGCGGCCCATGGCCGCCGTTTTTCGTTGTTCGGGATACGGGGTTCAGCCGCCGGTCATGGACATGAAACGCAGCACCTGCTCGGGCTTTTCCCGGAATTCATGGCGCTCCGGCTTGCGGGCAATGGCGCCGCGAATGGCTTCCTCGAGTTCCGTATCGGAGATGCCGGCGCGCAGCAGGGGCCGCAACTCGAGTTTGTCCTCCTGTCCCAGGCACAGGTACAGGGTGCCGTCCACGCTCAGGCGCACCCGGTTGCAGGTGGCGCAGAAGTGCTGGGAGATGGGCGTGATGAAGCCGATGCGCAGCTCGGTGCCGGCCACCTGTACGTAGCGGGCCGGGCCGCCGCCGGGCATTACGCCGGGGATCAGTTCGAAGCGCCGGCCCAGGCGGGCCTTCAACTCCTGCAGGTCCACATACTGGTCGGTGGCGTCGCGCCCGGTGTCGCCCATGGGCATGGTCTCGATGAAGCGCAGGGTGAGGCCATGGTCGATGCAGAACTGCACCATGTCCTCCGCCTCGTCTTCGTTGACGCCCTTCATCACCACCATATTGAGTTTGATGGGCGCGAAGCCCGCCTCACCGGCGGCGCGGATCCCGTCGAGCACCTTGTCGAGCCTGCCGCCGGTGATGGCCTTGAAGCGTTCGGGGCGCAGGGTGTCGAGGCTGATATTGAGCCGGCTGACACCGGCCTGGTGCAGGGCGCGCGCATGACGTGCGAGCCGCGTGGCATTGGTGCTCAGTGACAGGTCCTCCACGCCCGGCAGGCGTGCCAGGGCGCTGGCCAGTTCGGGCAGACCCTTGCGCACCAGCGGCTCACCACCGGTGAGGCGGATGCGCCGCGTGCCCAGGCGGGCGAAGGCGGCGATGACGCGCTCGATCTCGTCGAAGCGCAGCCAGTGTTCCGGTTCCTCGAAGTCCCGGAAGCCCTTGGGCATGCAGTAATTGCAGCGCAGGTCGCAGCGGTCCGTCACCGACAGGCGGACGTACTCGATGCTTCTGCCAAAGGGGTCGACCAGTTGCCTGTTCATGGAGAGACTATAACCGCCCACCCGGAGTAATCAACGTGGCGAAAAACAGGGTTGGGCGGTTGCTGTCTATACGAGATGTCACTCAGCCAACCGTCTGGTAATACAGGTTCTGCGGGTGGTTCGCCTGGGCGAAGAAGAACCAGCGCTCGGCGATCAACCCGGCGTACTGCACCAGGAAGGCGGCGAGCAATACCGCCACGGCGGAGCTGCCCATGCCCGCCGCGAGCAGCAGCAGGGGCACCGGGAACACCAGTACCAGGAAGGCCCACTTGATGGCCAGGAATACCTGCCGGGGCGCGCCGTGGAAGAACTCGCGGGTATTGAAGGAGCCGGCCATGAAGCCCTGGGATTTCTGCACGATGTTGCTGTGGGAGATGCCCACGGCGGTACGCAGGCTGGATTTGTACTGGATACGCCGGTTGCGCAGCAGCGACCAGACCCGGGTCACCAGGGCGGACAGGGTGATGATGACGGCCCAGACCGCGTACAGGGTGGTCAGGTGGGGTGCCTGGATCGCCGCATAGGCGGTAGCCAGGGTGAAGCCGGAGGCTGTGCCCAGCAGGATATAGTTGGCCACCGTCAGTGGCGTGTGCCATTCCTGCAGGAACTTGATGCAGGCATAGATCATGGCGGTGCAGACGAACAGGGCGAAACAGATCACCGTGCCGACCAGGCCCACCAGCAGGCTGAGCTGGCCCTGCAGCGGGTTGCTGACACCCAACACATTGGGATCCCAGCCGAAGTAGTGAAGTACGCCGTAGATGAACACCACACCCATGAACAGCGGCAGGACGATGACCTCGCGGGAAAGCCAGGAGGTGCGCCAGCGGGCGATCGAGCGCCAGGCCCGCTCCGGGTGACCCAGGTGGAAGAAGGAAGCGAACAGACCCGCGGCCAGGAAGAGCAGCGCGATCAGGCTGCCGATGCCGAAGAAGGCCGACGGATTGTCGAGTTCGATGAAGCCCACTGCCGCATAGGACTGGGCCGTGACCAGCGCCAGGAACAGGCCCTGGCCGACCCCGCTGAGGGTGGTAAGAAAGATGACGGAAAAAGCCGGATGCATGTTGAGCTCCTGATCTGAATCGGGCGCCGGCCACATCGGGGTGGCCGGCGGGGTTCGTTACCACATGGTCGAGTCGTCGAGGGTCGGACCTTCGATGGTGTGCGGTGCCTGCTTGCGTTCTTTCTTCAGCGGGTTGTCCGCGCGAATCAGCTCATCCTCGTGGATGGTGATGCGGGTCTTGCGCCGCGGCAGGTAGTGGTTGGCCGGCTTGGTGCCCCATTCGGGCATCAGCGGGTAGCCGCCGCGTTCGCGTATGGCCAGCGAGACCTCCGATTCCGGGTCATGCACGTCCCCGAACAGGCGCGCATTGGTGGGACAGGCCATCACACAGGCGGGCTTGCGCTCCGCTTCCGGCAGGCTGGTGTCGTAGATGCGGTCCACGCACAGGGTGCATTTCTTCATCACCTTCTGGTGCTCGTCGATCTCGCGCATGCCGTAGGGGCAGGCCCAGGAGCAGTACTTGCAGCCGATGCATTTGTCGTAGTCCACCAGCACGATGCCATCGGACTCGCGCTTGTAGCTGGCGCCCGTGGGGCACACGGGCACGCAGGGCGGGTCCTCGCAGTGCAGGCAGCTCTTCGGGAAGTGCACCGTCTCGGTGTTCGGGTAGGCGCCCACCTCGAAGGTCTGCACCCGGTTGAAGAAGGTGCCGGTGGGATCCTTGTCATAGGGATTGTCGTCGGACATGTAGCCGGCGGGCCCCGAGGTGTTCCACTGCTTGCAGCTGGTCACGCAGGCGTGGCAGCCGACGCAGACGTTGAGATCGATCACGAGCGCTAGTTGTGTCATGTGTGGTTCCAGTATCCGTGGCTCTGCGGTTTTGCGCGCCAGCTGCCACAATGGTTGCCTAATTTCATTGTAGGAGCGGCCTTGGCCGCGAATGTTCGCGGGCTGAGCCCGCTCCTACAGGGGAATGTCAGGCCGGTTCAGCGATGCCCCTTCCTGCCGCCCGCGAACCAGGCCAGCCAGCTGGGCCGCTTCGATTGTCCCGGTACCTGCTGGAGCGGTTCGAACTGGGGCGAACTCACTTCCGGTTCCTCGGCATCCGCCGGGTAGATGCGCACGCGCACATCGTACCAGCCGGCCTGGCCCGTCACCGGGTCGGAGTTGGAAATGTGCTCACCGGCGCTGTGAGCCGGCAGTTCCTCCGAGATCAGGTGGTTGAGCAGGAAACCCTGTTGCGATTCGTTGGCCTGCGGGGTCAGGCCCCAGGCGCCGGCGGCCTTGCCGATGGCGTTCCAGGTCCAGACCGTGCCTGGCTCCACCGCCTGCGAATAGCGACACAGGCAGCGCACCTTGCCCCACTGGGATTCGGCCCACATCCAGCCACCATCCGCGATGCCGGCCGCCTGGGCGGTCTGGGCATTCACGTACAGGTAGTTATAGGTATGGATCTGGCGCAGCCAGGCATTCTGCGAGTCCCAGGAGTGGTACATGGCCATGGGCCGCTGGGTCAGTGCGTTGAGCGGATAGCGGTGCTTGTCGCTGTACTGGGCCTCCAGCGGCTCGTAGTAGAAGGGCAGCGGATCGAAATAGGTGTCGACGCGCTTGCGCAGCCGTTCCGGCGGCACCCGCCCGCCGGGCGTGCGGCCCTGGGCGGCGAGGCGGAACTTCTGCAGCACTTCCGAATAGATGTGGATATTGATGGGTTCGGCGTAGCGGGTCAGGCTGTGGTTCTGCGCCCAGCGCAGGTAACCCTCGTTCCAGTTACGCATATATTGGTAGGAACGCGGCAGTTCGTAATGGAACACGCAGTTGTTCTTTTCGTACATCTCCCACTGGGACGGATTGGGCTCGCCCTTCATGAACTTCTCGCCGCCCTTGCCGCGCCAGCCGGCCAGGAAGCCGATGCCGGAACCGGGGGCGGTTTCGTAGTTGATGACGAAGTCGGGGTAGTCGCGGAACTTGCGGCTGCCGTCCTCGTGGGTGAAGGCGGGCAGCTTGAGGCGCGTGCCCAGCTCGATGAGGACCTCCTGGAAAGGCTTGCACTCGCCCTTGGGCGGCACCACCGGGACGCGCACCGAATCCACCGGGCCATCGTATTCGGAAATGGGCCGGTCGAGCATGGACATGACGTCGTGCCGTTCCAGGTAGGTGGTGTCGGGCAGTACCAGGTCGGCGAAGGCCACCATCTCGGACTGGAAGGCGTCGCACACCACCAGGAAGGGGATCTTGAATTCGCCGTTCTCGTCCTTGTCGTTGAGCATCTGGCGCACGTCCACGGTGTTCATGGACGAGTTCCATGCCATGTTCGCCATGAAGATCATCAGGGTGTCGATCTTGTAGGGGTCGCCGCGCCAGGCGTTGGTGATGACGTTGTGCATCAGGCCGTGCACCGCCAGCGGGTGTTCCCAGGAAAAGGCCTTGTCGATACGCACCGGCTCGCCCTGCTCGTCCACGAACAGGTCATCCGGGTCCGCGGGCCAGCCCAGCGGCATGCCCGCCAGGGGGGTGTTCGGCTGCACGCCTTCCGGGCCGGTGGGCGTCTTGGCGCAGGGCGGGATGGGGCGCGGGAAGGGCGCCTTGTGGCGGAACCCGCCGGGCCGGTCGATGGTGCCCAGGATGGACATCAGGATGGACAGGGAACGGATGCTGTGGAAACCGTTGGAGTGGGCCGCCAGGCCGCGCATGGCATGGAAGGCCACCGGGTTGCCGGTGACCGTGTCATGTTCGTTGCCCCAGACGTCGGTCCAGGCGATGGGCAGTTCGATGCGCTCGTCGCGCGCCGTGATGCCCATCTCATGGGCCAGGCGGCGGATGGTGGCGGCGGGGATGCCGGTGATGTTCTCGGCCCATTCGGGGGTGTATTCCTCCACCCGCTCGGTGAGCAGCTGGAAGGCCGGTTTCACCGGGGTGCCGTCCTCGAGGGTGAATTCGCCCAGCAGGTACGGATCGGCGCCCGGCGTATGGGTGGAGATGGGCTTGTTCAGGTCCCGGTCCCACCACAGCTTGTTCTGGGGATCGAAGCAGCCTTCCTCCTCCGGTACCTCGAAGCGCACGAACATGCCTTCCTCGGAACTCTTGGTATCCAGGTTCACCAGTTCGGCGGCATTGGAGTACTGGATCAGGAAGTCGCGATCGTACAGGCCGGTCTTGATGATCTCGTGGATCAGGGCCAGGAACAGGGCGCCGTCGGTGCCGGGCTTGATGGGAATCCACTCGTCGGCGATGGCCGAGTAGCCGGTGCGCACCGGGTTGATGGAAATGAACTTGCCGCCATGGCGCTTGAACTTGGACAGCTCCATCTTCAGCGGGTTGGAATGATGATCCTCGGCGGTGCCGATCATGACGAACAGCTTGGCGCGGTCCAAATCGGGCCCGCCGAACTCCCAGAAGGAGCCGCCGATGGTGTAGATCATGCCGGCGGCCATGTTCACCGAGCAGAAACCGCCATGGGCGGCGTAATTGGGCGTACCGTAGTTCTTGGCGAACAGGCCGGTCATGGCCTGCATCTGGTCGCGGCCGGTGAACAGCGCGAACTTGCGCGGGTCGGTGGCGCGGATGTGGGCCAGGCGCTCTTCCAGCATGGCGAAGGCCTCGTCCCAGGAGATCTCCTCGAATTCGTTGGTGCCACGCTCAGCGCCCTGCTTGCGGCGCAGCGGCTTGGTCAGGCGCGCCGGCGAGTACTGCTTCATGATCCCGGAGGAGCCCTTGGCGCAGATGATGCCCTTGTTCAGGGGGTGATCCGGGTTGCCCTGGATGTAACGCACCTCACCGTCGCGCAGGGTGACGCGGATGCCGCAACGGCAGGCGCACATATAACAGGTGGTGTTGCGGGTCTCGATGCGGCTGCCCTGGTCGGCGGCCTTGAGCACGGGGTCATGAATGGGGTTGGCCATGATGATTTCCTGGGGCGGTCAGCGAGCTGGCTGTATATGGATGGGGTGAGAATCGTACCCGGGAGTGTTTCTTGACGCCAATCAAGAAAGTAAAAAATGTCATAAAATATTATAATATGCTAATTCATCTATTGACCTAAATCAATGCAAATTCAATACCCTGCGCATGGACACCTTAAATAAGGTGGGCTTATGCGTGGGAAAGATAAAACTGTTTGGCATTCCAATTTAGAGCCTCTATGGTATGTATCCCCGCCGCTGGGCGAGGTCGGGCTGCCGGCGCCGAGAAGGCCGCATGGCGCACCAAGTAAACCATACATCAAGCATACCCTGTTGGAAGGAGTCTCATGTCGAATCTGGTGAAACCCCATGGCGGAGGCGCGCTGAAGCCCCTGTTGCTGGCAGGGGACGCGCTCGCCGCTGAACAACAGCGCGCCGCCGGCCTGCCCAAAGTCAATGTGTCCTCCCGCGAGGCTGGCGACATCATCATGATGGGCATCGGTGGCTTCACCCCCCTCGATGGCTTCATGACCCATGCCGACTGGCAGGGTGTCTGTGACGGCATGAAGATGGCCAACGGCCTGTTCTGGCCCATCCCGGTCACCCTCTCCACCGACGAGGCCACCGCCAAGGGGATCAAGGAAGGCGATGACGTCGCCCTGTTCGACCCGGAACGGAACGAGATCCTTGCCACCATGCGGGTGACCGAGAAGTACGGCATCGACAAGGCCCACGAGTGCATGATGGTCTACAAGACCACCGACGAGGAGCACCCCGGCGTCAAGATGGTGATGGCGCAGGGCGCCGTCAACCTGGCCGGCCCCATCAAGGTATTGTCTCTGGGTGGTTTCCCGGAGGAATACGGCGATCAGTTCATGACCCCGGCACAGACCCGCGCCGAGTTCGAGAAGCGCGGCTGGAATTCCGTTGCCGCCTTCCAGACCCGCAATCCCATGCACCGCTCCCACGAGTACCTGGCCAAGATCGCCGTGGAGACCCTGGACGGCGTGCTGATCCACTCCCTGCTCGGCAAGCTCAAGCCCGGCGACATTCCTGCCGACGTGCGCAGCAATGCCATCGGCGTGCTGATCGACAAGTATTTTGCCAAGAACACCGTGATCCAGGCCGGTTATCCGCTGGATATGCGCTATGCGGGTCCCCGCGAGGCCCTGCTGCATGCCCTGTTCCGCCAGAACTACGGTTGTTCACACCAGATCGTGGGTCGTGACCACGCCGGCGTGGGCGACTACTACGGGCCCTTCGACGCCCACCACATCTTCGACGAGATCCCCGCCGAGGCCCTGGAGACCCAGCCGCTCAAGATCGACTGGACCTTCTGGTGCGACAAGTGCGATGGCATGGCTTCCATGAAGACCTGCCCGCACGAGGCCAGCGACCGTATCCTGTTGTCCGGCACCAAGCTGCGCAAGGCCCTGTCGGAAGGTGAAGAGGTGTCCAGCAAGTTCTCGCGCCCCGAGGTGTTGGAGATCCTGCGCGCCTACTACGGCAGCATCAAGGACGAGGACAAGGTCGAAGTGAAGCTGAGCGGCCATTCGGCCAAGTAAGGACTGATCGGCATTCCCGATCCCATCCAGCTCGACTAGAGGAAGGGCCCTGCGAGTGCAGGGCCCTTCCGGCCGTTTGGCTTACAGGCCCCGTTCCCGGGCGTCGCGGTTCTGGGCGATCTTCTTGCGTATCAGGTGAATACCGTCCAGGTAGGGTACGATGCCGTTGTTGGCCAGCACGGCCGTGCCGTCCTTGCCATAGATGAAGCTGATGAAGTGCTTTATTTCCTCGGCCCTGGCATTGTCCGCGTTATAGGACAGGTACATGGGCCGGTAGAGCAGGTAGTCGCCGTTGCGGATATTCTCATAACCAGGATCCCTGCCCTCCAGTAATACCAGCTTCAGATTGCGTTTACGCGCGCTGCTCACGCCGGTTACGCCGATGGCATTGACGTCGGTTTCGATGGCACGCTCCAGCGGTCCGGTGGAAGGGAAGATTTCCGCGGCGACGAATTCCTGGTCGTAGTTGGCGAACAGGTGCTTGCGCAGACTGCGGCCCACGCCGGAGTTCTTGCCCTGGCGCACATACAGGCGCAATGGGGCATCATTGCCGCCCAGTTCCTTCCAGTTGGTGATCTTGCCGAGAAAGATGTCCTGCAGTTGGTTCAGGGATACATCCTGGACAGGATTGTCGGGATGGACGATGACCGCCAGGGCATCCCAGGCCACCGGCACCAGGGTCGCATGTTCCTCGGCTCCCTCGTTGGGCAGCTTCAGCCGGCAGGTGCCGCCGATGTCCGTCTCGCCGGAGGCGACATCGCGTATGCCCTTGGTGGCGCCGCCACCGGAAATGTTGATCTTGACGCCCGTACGCGCTTCGTACAGTTTTGCCAGATCATCCATGTAGGCATGGCGGCTGATGCCACAGCCGGTCCAGTTCAGGGTGACCCCTGCGCTGGCGGGCTCCAGGTCGGCACGGGCGGTCCCGGTGAGTACGAGCAAGGTGATGGCAAGCCAGGTTGAACCGGCTGGATGGATCGACATGGTGAACCCCCTTGGTGGAACAGAATGGATGCGGTTCTGGTTTTCTTGTACAGGGAAAGATGTCGTGGCATCGTGATCTATTCCACAATGCGCAAGATTTACGGAAAGGACAGGTGTAGTGCTTTGAAAACGATAGGGAATTTATCCGGCCCCCAGGCCCTGGCTCCTGCAGGCGCTCGCTGCGGCCATGAGTGAGGACTACCTGGCACGAATCCGTGCGGACAATGTTTTCTCCACCACCCTGCGTGGCCAGCCGCTGACCTTCCACAGTACCTGGGGGCTGTTCTCGCCGCGGGAGATCGACGAAGGTACGGAACTGCTGCTGCGCCATATCGAGGTGCGGCCAGAGGATGATTGCCTGGATCTCGGCTGTGGCTATGGCCCCATCGGCCTGACCCTCGCGAAACTGGCCCCGGGCGGACACACCCTGATGGTGGACAAGGATTTCATGGCCGTCGAATACGCCAATCTCAACGTCCGGCTCAATCAGGTACCCAATGCCCGGGCCGTGCTCAGCAATGCCTTCCAGCATGTGGGTGAGCACCGGTTCGATCTGATCGCCTCCAATGTGCCCGCCAAGGTAGGCAAGGAACTGCTGGCGATCATGCTGCACGATGCCCATGCCCAGCTGCGTCCCGGCGGACGTATCTGGGTGGTGACCATCACGGGATTGCGGCGCCTGTTCGAGCGCTCCCTCAAGGAAATCTTCGGCAACTACGAGAAGGTCAAGCAGGGCAAGACCTACACCGTGGCCTGTGCCACCAAGACGGGTGACTGAGGATGATGGAGACCATCATCGATCTGATTCGCCATGGCGAACCGGAAGGCGGCAGTCGTTATCGCGGCCATGGGGTCGACGATCCCTTGAGCGAGCGGGGTTGGTCGCAGATGTGGGAGGCCGTGGGCGATCATGCCCCCTGGCAGGTGGTCGTCAGCTCACCCCTGCAGCGTTGTCGTGCCTTTGCAGAGGCCCTGGCCGAACGTCATGGCCTGGCGGTCGAGGTGGATGACCGTTTCCGGGAAATCGGTTTCGGCGCATGGGAGGGCCGCGGCCGGGAAGAATTACAACGCGAGCGGCCCGATGAGTACGCCGCCTTCTATCGGGACCCGGTGCATGCGCGTCCTCCCGGGGCCGAGGACCTGGATGCCTTCATTGCACGGGTGGTTTCCGGTTACCAGGATATGGTGCAGGCCCACAGCGGACGGCGCTGCCTGCTGGTGTCTCATGCGGGCGTGATGCGTGCCATCCTGGCTCACATCGTCCAGGCCCGTCCCGCGGGTCTGTATCGCATGCAGATTCCCAATGCCGGCCTGTCGCGCATCCGCCATCGCCGCTTCGGGCCGGAGCTGGTCTATATGAACCTGGAACGCGTACCCGGCTAGCCTGTCGAGCACCCGCCGCCCACGTATCGGGTTTCAACGGCCATACTTCTGTATCAAGGCCGGATCATAAAGGATTCTTTATGAATCTGACCCTACGCCAATTGCGGATCTTCGAGGCCGTGGCCCGGCTGTTGAATTTTACCCGCGCCTCTGGGCCAGCTTCCGCGCGCAGCATCCGGATGTGAATGTCAGTCTCGATGTCACCAACCGCGCCGGCAAGCGTCTATCCGCCTTGGCACAGTCCTTCAAGAACTTCATCATGCGCGAGACGCCGGAAATCATCCCCGTGCCGGAGATGGAGAAGCGGGTGCGTGTGGGTGGTTAGCGGCGCCGGATGGTGCCGTCGAATACGGCCTGTGCCGTGCTGGTGGGACCGTCACCATTGTAGAAGGCCTTGCGGACCATCTCTTCCTGCTTTTCGAACAGACGGATGTTGCCGCCACCATGCCACTGGAAGTCGTCCGAAAGAATGCGGAATACCTCGGACCGAAATTCATGGAAGGTAATGGAAGCACCCTGCGGTGCCGTGACCTGCAACTTCTCCATAACGTTGTTTCCCCGAATTCTGGTAAGTGGCCTTTGGAGGGGAGCGGATGGCGCGCGGGCGCGTCAGCCAGGATGTCCCCGAGGTCTTGCGACCTTTCTTGTTCAGGCACCCCTGGAAGGGGCCTGGCTGGCGATTCTTGGTGTAACCAGCTCGGGGAAGGATAGGCCAAATCTCTGCCCAACGCCATGGGTCGAAAAAATTTAATTATTAATTGCCTGTTTTTTATTTATTATTTTATTGACTGACGGAATTATTTACAGTTCTTTGTGTAACGAAAGCGCCAGGGCCAGGTTCGCATCGGGATCCGAACCCAGCAGGGTGAAATGGCCCATCTTGCGCCCCGGGCGGGCCTGGCGCTTGCCGTACAGGTGCAGTTTGACTTCCGGCTGGGCCAACAGGCGTGACCAGTCCGGCTCCCCGTCGGTCCACAGGTCACCGAGCAGGTTGACCATGACGGCCGGGGACAGCAGCCGCGTACTTGCCAGGGGCAGGCCGCACAGGGCGCGTACCTGTTGCTCGAACTGGGAGCTTGCGCAGGCATCGAGGGTGTAGTGCCCGCTGTTGTGGGGGCGGGGTGCCATTTCGTTGACCAGCAGCTCCCCGTCCCGGGTCAGGAAGAACTCCACGGCCAGCACGCCCACGTATTCCAGGTCCTCGGCCATGGCACGGGCCATGGCGATGGCCCGTTCCGCCATGGCGGGAGCGACCCGGCCCGGTACCAGCGTGGTATGGAGGATGCCGTTGCGATGAAGGTTCTCCCCTACGGGGTAGACCTCCACCTCGCCATCGACGCCCCGAACCAGCAACACCGACAGTTCCTGGTGCAGGGCAACCTTCTCTTCCAGCACACAGGGTACGGCGCCCATTTGGTTGAAAGCGGCGTGGGCTTCCTCCCGGCTTGAAACCTCCGCCTGTCCCTTGCCGTCATAGCCCAGGGTGGCAGTCTTCAGCAGAGCCGGCAGGCGCAGCCCGGCCACCGCGCTGTCCAGGTCGGCGCTGGTGAGGATGGGGAAGAAGGGTGCCGTGGCCAGTCCCAGGTCACGCACAAAGGTCTTTTCCCGAATGCGATCCCGGGCCACGGCAGTGGCTTCGCCGGTGGGACGCACGGGGCAGTGGTGCGCCAGGGCCTCCAGGGTCCGGGCCGGGACATTCTCCCATTCCGTGGTGATGGCGGCGCACAGGGCGCCCATGTGTTCCAGGGCCTCGGGGTCCTGGTAGTCGGCCTGCAGGTGCTCGTCGGCCATGGCCCCGGCCGGACTGTTGGGGTCGGGGTCGAGCACCATCACCCGGTAGCCCAGGGCGCGCGCAGCCACGGCGAACATGCGGCCCAGCTGGCCACCGCCGAGCACGCCGAGCATGGCGCCGGGCAGGATCACGGGGCGGGAGGCAGTTCCATGGCCAGGGCGTGCTGGCGCTGTTCCTCGCGGAACGCCTCCAGTGCCGTGGCCAGGCGGCTGTCCGTGAGGGCCAGGATGCCGATGGCGTAGAGGGCGGCATTGGCGGCGCCGGCGCTGCCGATGGCGAAGGTGGCCACGGGCACGCCCTTGGGCATCTGCACGATGGACAGCAGGGAATCGAGGCCTTTGAGGTGGCGCGAAGGCACCGGCACGCCCAGTACCGGCAATGTGGTCTTGGCGGCCAGCATGCCCGGCAGGTGGGCGGCGCCGCCGGCCCCGGCGATGATGCAGGTCAGGCCTCGCTCCCGTGCCGTGGCGGCGTACTCGAACAGCAGATCAGGGGTGCGATGGGCGGAGACGACCCGTGCCTCGAAGGAGACATCAAAGCGTTCCAGCAGCTCGGCGGCCGCCTGCATGCAGTCCCAGTCGGAGTTGCTGCCCATCACCAGGCCCACGCGGGGGGTGCTTGTCATAGGAAATCCAGTGGTCGCCCAGGGGGAAACCGCGCAGTTTACCACCGAACGGAGGGATTTCTAAGCCTTTGTAGGAGCGGCCTCTGGCCGCGAACGGCCGTGGCAACCCCCGTTCGCGGCCAGAGGCCGCTCCTACAAGGCGGGGCAACGCCTCACGTTTTTTTTGCCGCCCGGGTACAATGCCCTCTTTTCCACCGCTCCCGGAGTCTCCCATGCTCGATGTCCTGTTCGAATCCCGGCTCAGCAGCCTGCCACTGGTCTACCGCGGCAAGGTGCGGGATGTGTATGGGGTGGGGGACGAGCACCTGCTCATCGTGACTACCGATCGACTGTCGGCCTTCGACGTGGTGCTGCCGGACCCCATCCCCGGCAAGGGCGCGGTGCTGACGGCGGTGTCGGGCTTCTGGTTCAAGCGTATGCGGGATGTGGTGCCCAATCACCTGGCCGACCTGCGCCTGGAGGAGGTGTTGCCCGATCCCGGGGAGCGTGCCCAGGTGGAAGGTCGCGCCGTGGTGGTCAAGCGCCTCGATGCCCTGCCCGTGGAAGCCATCGTGCGCGGCTACCTGATCGGCTCCGGCTGGAAGGACTACCAGAAGACCGGCGCCGTGTGCGGCATCCCGCTGCCGCCGGGCCTGCGCCAGGCGGAGCAATTGCCGGAGGCCATCTTCACCCCCTCCACCAAGGCGGCGGTGGGCGACCACGACGAGAACATCGACTTCGACCGCACCGTGTCACTGATCGGCCGCGAGTTGGCGGAGCAGGTGCGCGACGTGAGCCTGCGCATCTACCGCGAAGCCGCCGACTATGCCCGCGGGCGCGGCATTATCATTGCCGACACCAAGTTCGAGTTTGGCCTGGACCGCGATGGCCGGCTCACCCTCATCGACGAGGCCCTTACGCCCGACTCCTCGCGCTTCTGGCCCGCGGACCGCTACCAGGTGGGCACCAGCCCGGAGAGCTTCGACAAGCAGTATGTACGCGACTACCTGGAGACCCTGGACTGGGACAAGACCCCGCCTGGGCCGAAGCTGCCCGACAAGGTGATCCGCCGCACCGCCGAGAAATACCGCGAGGCGCTGGAGCGGCTGACCGGCTGATATAGCAAGGCAGGTGGGTCTGCCCGGGCGCGGGTGTCGGCCGCATGGGTAAGGCGGAAATTGTCCGATGTCCAGTGGACATCGGACCCGCCGAACGGGTTCACATGGTGTTAGTGAACCCTGGACCTGCACAGCAGGCGGCCGTCAAGCCTACAGGGACGTATTCACGGCGTCCCGCGCCTGGGCAGACCCGCTTGCCTTGCTTCTCTTCTCAACCCTGCGGCGCGAACAGCCAGAAAAACCCCGCGTTGTAGAACACGTGCAGCAGGATGGGCGCGGTAAGGCTGTGATACTTGTCCTTGAAGTAGCCGAACACCAGCGAGGGAAGGATCACCGCCGCCGCCCAGAGGGGTGGCTGGTGGATGAAGTGCAGGGCGGTGAACAGCAGGCTGGTGAGCAGGTTGGCGTGGCTGACGGGGCCGAGATGCCAGGGCCGCAGGTGGCGATGGGCCAGGTCCTGCACCAGGCCGCGGAAGACGATCTCCTCGAGGACGGGGTAGAACAGCGCCGGCCACAGGAACATCCAGGGTGCACGCAGCGGCCAGTCCCAGTGGATGGCCGGGGTGGTCAAGGCGTACAGCAGCCCCCAGAACAGCAGGGCGGCCAGCAGTGCCGCGTGGAAGGTCCAGTCCCGTAACATGGGGCAAGGGTACCGTCCCGGCCCCCGCGCCGACAGCCCCATGGATGACAAGCAGGGCGGCCGGCGCTAGACTGGCCCTGTTACCCCTGTCGAAGGCAGCCGATCCATGCTGCATGCAATGCGACAATCCGTCCATCGTACCGGCCGCCTGCTGCTGCCCCTGCTGCTGTTGTCCTGGCTGTCGCTGGTATGCGGCCATTGTGTGGCAGTGGCCGGCGCAGTCGATACGGCGCCCGTGGGGCACCATGAATCCGCCGACGCGGGACATGATTGCTGTCCCGAGGTGGAAGCGGACCCCTGCCTGGGCGGGGACTGCGAACACACCGCCGATATGCAACAGGCCCCGGTCAATGGCAAGGCCGGCGACCAACAGGACACCCCGGCGATCCTCGTCAGCACCCTCTTCCCGCTGCCGGCAACGCGCGCCACGGCACTGCCGGTACATCCTCCGAACGACTCGCCGGGCCCCTATCCTCCCCTCTACCTGCGGAACTGTGTCTTCCTGATCTAGGATCGTTTCCGTTCGACACCCTTGTGGCTGTTTTGAACCGGAGACTATCCCATGATCATGCGTTCGCGGACCCTGTGTGCGGTCCTGTTATCCACATCCCTGTACGTCCCCGCCCTGCAGGCGCAGGAGGGCATCCTGCTGGACCTCGCGGCCGCCGAACGGCTGGCCCTGGAGCAGGATGCCGGCCTGTCCATGACCCGCGCCGAGGCCCGGGCCCTGCGCGAACAGGCCGTCGCCGATGGCCAGCTGCCGGACCCGGCCTTGAGCCTGGGGCTCATGAACCTGCCGGTGGATTCCCTGGATCGCCGGGAGGAGGGCATGACCCAGCTCACGGTTGGTATCCGCCAGTCCTTCCCGCCGGGAGAGACGCGCCAGCACCGGTCGGCGCGTACCGGGCACCAGGCAACGGCCGCGGATGCCGGCACTGCCGCGCGCCGCCTGGAGGTGTTGCGGGAAACGCGGCTGGCCTGGTTGGAGCTGGCCTACCAGCAGGCGGCCCTGGAGCTTTTACAGCTCACCCACTCCCGTTTCGATGACATCCTGGACGTAACCCGTTCCCGTTATCGCACCGGCGGCGATCAGCTGCAGGATGTGCTGGGTGTCGAACTGGAGCAGGCCCTGCTCGCGGATCGCATTGCCGCTACCCGCGGTACCGCCGCCGCCGCCCTGGCCGGCCTGCGGCGCTGGACCGGTCCACTGGCGGGGCAACCGCGTCTGCCGGCGCCCCCGCAATTGGCCACTCCGCCGGAACTGGAACCGCTACGGGCGCGCCTGACGCGGCATCCCCTGATCGCGGCGGCCAATGCCCGCGTCGCCGCCGGCCAGGCCGGTGTCGAGGTCGCCCGGCAACAATACAAGCCTGGCTGGATGCTCGATGTCAGTTACGGTGAACGCAGCGGCATGGGGCGCAGCGACATGTTCAGCGCCATGGTGACCCTGGACCTGCCGATCTTCACCGGCCAGCGCCAGGACCGCCGCGTCGCGGCGAGCGTGGCGGAGACCGATGCGCTGCATCATGCCCGCGACGAACTTCACCGCGAACTGCTGCTGGCCCTGGAATCGGATCATGCCCGTTGGCAGGAATTGCATGCCCGCGAGCAGGGCTACGAGGATCGCATCCTGCCCGCGGCCCGCAACAACGCGGACTCGGCCCTGGATGCCTATCGCAACGGTGTCACCGATTTCACCACCCTGATACGCGCCCAACTCACCGAACTGGAAAGTCGCCTGCAGGCCCAGCGTACCCGCACCGAGCGGTTACAGGCCCAGGCGCGGCTGCTCTATTTCCTGGGAGAAGACTCATGAGAACCTGGCTTGCCATTCCCCTGCTGCTGGGCGCATTGACCCTGCTTCCCGGCGGCACGCCCCTGGCCGAGGAACGCGAAATACTGTTCTACCGCAATCCGATGAACCCGGAGGTCACCTCGCCGGAACCTGCCAAGGACTGGATGGGCATGGACTACATCCCCGTGTATGCCGACGAGGTGAGCGGCGAGGACGGGATGGTGGTGCGTATCGATCCCGCCCTGGTGCAAAACCTGGGGGTACGTACCGAACCGGTCAGCCGGGGCCGCCTGTGGCGACGCATCGATGCCGTGGGCAACATCGGCTATGACGAGGCGCGTATCAGTCACATCCACATGCGCAGCGAGGGCTGGATCGAGGATCTGCGCGTGCATTTCGTCGGTGAACGCTTTGCCGCCGGCGACGTGCTGTTCGAGATCTACGCCCCTGCCCTGGTCAATGCCCAGGAGGAATTTCTGCAGGCCCTGCGTACCGGTCAAAACACCCTGATCGCATCCTCGCGTGAGCGCCTGCATCTGCTTGGCGTGGATGAGTTGCAGGTGCGTGAACTGGAGCGCAGCCGCAAGGTACGTCCGCGCATTACCGTGCGCGCGCCACGGGACGGGGTGGTAACGGACCTGAATGCGCGGCATGGCATGTTCGTCACCCCGGCGATGGAGGTGATGAGCCTGGCCGACCTGTCCAGCCTGTGGCTGCTGGTGGAAGTGCCGGAGCGCCAGTCCGCCTGGGTGGCGGTGGGCCAGCCGGTGGAGCTGCGCCTGCCGGCCCTGCCCGGAGAGCTGTTCGAGGGCCGCATCGACTACCTCTACCCGGGTCTCGATGCGCGTACCCGTACCCTGCGCGCGCGCGTGCAACTGGACAATCCCGGCGAGCGCTTCCGCCCCGATATGTTCGCCAGTGTGCGCATTTTCGCCGGCCCCCGGGACGACGTGTTGAGCATCCCGCGCGCGGCCCTGATTCGCACCGGGCGTGCCGAGCGGGTCATCGTGGCCGAGGGAGAAGGTCGCTTCCGTGCCGTGGAAGTGAGCTCCGGCATGGAGTCCGGCGACTGGGTGGAGATCCGCGAAGGCCTGGAAGAGGGTGAGCGGGTGGTGGTGTCGGGCCAGTTCCTGCTCGATTCCGAAGCCAGCATCAAGGCCAGCGCCTCGCGCCTGCGCGGCGCCCAAACAGATGCGGAACCCGTGGTCGTCGAGCCGGCGCCGGAGGGCATGGCCACCATCACCGCCGTGAAGGCCGATGCGCGGGTGCTGACCCTCGACCACGAGCCCATCGAGGCATTGGGCTGGCCGGCCATGGTGATGGACCTCGACGTGGGCGCGGCCGTGGACCTGGAAGGCCTGGCGGCGGGGGATCGTATCCACTTCACCCTGGAGCAGGGTGAGGATGGTGGCTACCGGATCGGCTCGATCCACGTGCTGGAGTGAAGCCATGATCGTCGAACTGATCCGCTGGTCCCTGCACAACCGCTTCCTGGTGCTGTTGCTCACGGTGCTGTTGGTGGCCTGGGGCATCATCGCCATGCGCACCACGCCGCTGGATGCCATTCCCGACCTTTCCGATGTGCAGGTTATCATCCGCACGCCCTTCGCCGGCCAGGCGCCGCGGGTGGTGGAGGACCAGGTCACCTATCCGCTCACCACCGCCATGCTGTCGGTACCGCGTGCCACCACGGTGCGTGGCTATTCCTTCTTCGGCGACTCCTATGTCTACGTGTTGTTCGAGGATGGCACCGATCTCTACTGGGCCCGTTCGCGGGTGCTGGAATACCTGAACCAGGCGCGCGAACGCCTGCCCGCCGGCGTTACGCCCAGTCTTGGTCCCGATGCCACCGGTGTCGGCTGGGTCTACCAGTACGCCCTGGTGGATCGCACGGGAAGCCATGACCTGGCGCAGTTGCGCTCCCTGCAGGACTGGTTCCTCAAGTTCGAGCTGCAGACCCTGCCCGGGGTGTCCGAGGTGGCCAGCATCGGTGGCATGGTGCGCCAGTACCAGGTGGTGGTGGACCCGGACCGGCTGCGCGCCCATGGCCTGCGCCTGGAACAGGTCGCGGACGCCATCCGTGCCGCCAACCAGGAGAGCGGCGGTGGTGTGCTGGAGATGGCCGAGGCCGAGTACATGGTGCGCGCCACCGGCTACCTGCAGGATGTCGAGGACCTGCGCCAGGTGGTGCTGGCGGTGGATGATCGCGGTACGCCCATCCTGTTGCGCGACGTGGCCGAGGTGCGTCTCGGCCCGGAGATGCGGCGCGGCATCGCCGACCTCGACGGCGAGGGCGAGGTGACCGGCGCGGTGGTGGTGATGCGCTCCGGTGAAAACGCGCTGGCCACCATCCACGCCGTCAAGGCACGGCTGGCCGAGTTGCAGCGCAGCCTGCCCGAAGGTGTGGAGATCGTGCCCACCTATGACCGCTCCGGGCTCATCGAGCGTTCCGTGGACAACCTGCGCGGCAAGCTCATCCAGGAGCTGATCGTGGTGGCACTGGTGTGTGCCGTGTTCCTGTTCCACCTGCGCTCCTCCCTGGTGGTCGTGATCTTCCTGCCCATCGGCATCCTGGCGGCCTTCGTCATCATGCGCATGCAGGGCATCAACGCCAACATCATGTCCCTGGGCGGCATCGCCATCGCCATCGGCACCATGGTGGACGCGGCCATCGTCATGATCGAAAACGTACACAAGCACCTGGAACGGGAAACACCCACAGGACGCAGCCACTGGGATCTCATCGCCAGGGCCAGCGCCGAAGTGGGGCCGGCGCTGTTCTTTTCGCTGCTCATCATCACCGTGAGCTTCCTGCCGGTCTTTACCCTGGAGGCCCAGGAGGGACGCCTGTTCGCGCCGCTGGCCTATACCAAGACCTACGCCATGGCCGCGGCGGCGGGCCTGTCCATCACCCTGGTGCCCGTCCTGATGGGCTATTTCATTCGTGGCCGGGTGCGTCCCGAGAATGCCAACCCGCTCAATCGCGGCCTGATGGCGATGTATCAGCCCTGTATCCACTGGGTGCTCAAACGCCCGGCCATGGTGGTGCTGGCGGCCCTGCTCATCGCTGCCAGTTCCCTGTGGCCCCTCTATGGCCTGTGGCCACTACAAAAACCCCTCGGCACCGAGTTCATGCCCACCCTGGACGAGGGGGACCTGCTGTACATGCCCACCACCTTCCCGGGTCTGTCCGCCGGCAAGGCGCAGCAGTTGCTGCAGCAGACCGATAAGCTCATCAAGAGTGTGCCCGAGGTGCAGCGCGTGTTCGGCAAGGCGGGGCGCGCCGACACCGCGACCGACCCGGCCCCGCTGACCATGATCGAGACCATCGTGCAGCTCAAGCCACGGGAACAGTGGCGCCCCGGTCTTACCCTGGAGGCCCTGCAGGCGGAACTCAACAGTCTGGTCACCCTGCCCGGGGTCTCCAACAGCTGGACACCACCCATCCGTACCCGCATCGACATGTTGGCCACCGGCATCCGTACCCCGGTGGGCATCAAGGTGGCGGGACCGGATCTGGAGATCATCCAGGAACTGGGACAGCGCATCGAGGAGGTCCTGCGCCCGCTGGAGGGCACCCTGAGCGTGTATTCCGAACGGGTGGCGGAGGGCCGTTACCTGGTGGTCGACACGGACCGGGTGGCGGCGGCGCGCCACGGCCTGAGCGTGGCCGACGTCCAGGGCGTGGTGCGCACCGCCATCGGCGGCATGAACCTCACCGAGACGGTGGAGGGCCTGGAGCGCTACCCCGTGAACCTGCGCTACGGCCAGGATCTGCGTGACTCACCCGAGCGACTGCGCGACCTGCCCATCACGACACCGTCCGGTGCCTGGATCACCCTCGGCGACCTGGCCGAGGTGCGCGTCGAGACCGGCGCCAATATGATCCGCAGCGAGAATGCCCGTCCCAATGGCTGGGTCTACGTGGACATCCAGGGCCGCGACCTGGGCTCCTACGTGGCGGCGGCACGGCAGGTAGTGGCGGAGCGGGTGGAACTGCCGGCGGGCTATGCCCTGAGCTGGTCGGGGCAATACGAGTACATGGAACGGGCGGCCGAACGCCTGCGGGTCATCGTGCCGGTGACCCTGGCCAGCATCGTGCTGCTGTTGTACCTGAATTTTCGCCGTATCGCTGAAGTGGTCATCATCCTGGCCATGCTGCCCCTGGCCCTGGTGGGCGGGGTCTGGCTGCTCTGGCTGCTGGACTACAACCTGTCGGTGGCGGTGGGTGTGGGCTTCATCGCCCTGGCCGGCGTGGCGGTGGAAACCAGTGTGGTGATGCTGCTGTATCTCAATCTGGCCTGGGATCGGCTGCGGGAGCGCAAGCAGGCACCGCAGCTGCAGGACCTTTATAATGCGGTCATCGAGGGCGCGGTGCAGCGCCTGCGGCCCAAGCTGATGACGGCGCTGACGGTCATCGCCGGCCTGCTGCCCATCATGTTTGGTACCGGTACCGGCTCCGAGGTGATGCGCCGCATCGCCGCGCCCATGGTGGGCGGCATGGTGACCTCCACCCTGCTCACCCTGCTGGTGATCCCGGCCGCTTATCTGCTGTGGCAGCGGGCACGATTATCACGTAGTTGAGCGTGAGGAAGGCAAGCCGCGCATCTGCCGGCGGAACGCCGTGAATACGTCCCTGTAGGCTTGACGGCCGCGTCCATGCGGCCGACATCCGCCAGCAGATGCGCGGCTTGCCTTCCCGGATTTTGATAACCATGGGGGCCGGTAACGGCCTCAGGAAGCAACGAAAGGAGTGATCTCATGTACGGTTTCAATGTAACGGTCAAGGAAGGATTCGACGACGCGGTGGCGAAGGTCACGGCGGCCCTGATGGAGGAAGGCTTCGGCGTGCTCACCGAGATCGACGTCAAGGCGACCCTGAAGAAGAAGCTGGATCTCGACAAGCGCCCCTACAAGATCCTCGGCGCCTGTAATCCGGCCCTGGCCAACCAGGCCCTGGATGCCGATCCGGACATCGGCCTGCTGCTGCCCTGCAACGTGGTGGTGCGGGAAGAGGAAGACGGCTCCACCACCGTGGCCTTCATGGATCCTTCCGCTGTGCTCAAGCTGGTGGAAAAGCCGGGTGTGGAGCAGCTGGCCGCCGAGGTGCGGGGTCGCCTGATGCGGGTGCGGGACGCCATCGCGGCCTGAGCCGGTGACCTGGTTCACGCGGGCCTCCTGTAGGAGCGGCCTCCGGCCGCGAACCGGGATTGCCGCGACCGTTCGCGGCCAGAGGCCGCTCCTACAGGGCGCCCGACGGCCAGAGCTGGAGCCCGACGTAGAGAAAGCCCAGTGCGAACAGCGCGCAGCCCAGCAGCGGTATCCAGTGCCGTGATGCCAGGCCGGCCCGACGCAGGTCGCGGATGGCCAACCCGCTGCCGATCAGGCAGACGACGAAGCCGAATTCGTTCATGAGTAGGCGGGTGAGCAGTGGCAGTTGTGGCATGAGCCATTGGATCAACGCCAGACCGCAGGCCAGGAACAGGGCAATCCAGGGAAAGGGTAACGGCATGCCTCAGTCTCGCTGTTCGGGGGCGGAGGGATTCTTTGGGTAGTCGTAATAGCGCACCCGCCCGCAACCCGGGCGTGCCTCGTGCCAGTGCTCGATCTCGAGTTCGGCACCCAGCACGGCGCAGGTGGGCAGATCATCGATACGGGAGTTGGTCAATTGATTGGCCAGGTCGGTGATGCCGGGGTTGTGGGCCACCAGCACCAGGTGCCCGATGTGGTCGTCTGTGGTGGCGCGCAGGCAATCGAGCAGCGCCCGGGCGCTGGCGTTGTAGAGGTCTTTCTCGGTTCGGATCTCCTGTTCCGGTATGCCGAGTCCATGGGCGAGCAGGGTGCTGGTGCGCAGGGCGCGTACCGCGGGACTGCTCAGCAGTCGATCCGGCCGCTCGTGGTATTGGAGCATGCGCGCGGCCATGCGGGGCACGTCTCCTTCACCACGCGCATTCAGCGGGCGCTCGAAGTCGGGCAGGCGGTTGTCCCAGTCGGACTTGGCATGGCGGATCAGGGTCAGGCGTTTCATGGGATCAACAAAAACCCACTCCGGGTATGGAGTGGGTCATTGTAGCCTGATTGTGCGACAGGGTTAATGCGGGGCGAATTTCTTTGGCACATGTTCGGCCCAGTAGGTGTTTTCGGGATGCTCCGCGGCCAACTTCTCGGCCTCCCGGACCGCCTCTTCATAGGTCATGATCCGGTCATTGTACTTGCCGGCCTTGAAGGCCCGCTTGCTGTGCCAGGCCACATAGAACTTGTTGTCGGATTGACTGACGGGATCCAGCATGTACTCCTCCTTGCCTGCTGCCAGGCGGCGAACGTTGGACTACATCCTGTATTTAGTACATGGGCCGGGATGTGCCACCATGGCGATTGCATGGTTTTCCCGCCGTGGCGCCTAGATCTGGCCGGCGACCAGTTCCAGCAGGCCGTCGTGGTCCAGCACCTCGATATGGCTGCCGCGCACCTCGATCAGGTTTTGCTTGGACAGCCGGGAAAGGATGCGCGACAGGGTTTCCGGCTGGATGGACAGGCGTGAGGCGACCACATGCTTGGGGGTATTGAGCTGCAGGCTGGGCTGGTCGCGGTTGCTCTGGGCGGCCTCGTTGAGCAGGTAGCTCACCAGCCGATAGGTGGCGTTATGCAGGGTGAGACTGTCGATCTCGTTCAGGTGCCGGTGCAGGCGTTGGCTCATCACGCCCATGACCCGGAAACAGGTGTCCACCGATTCCCGCAGGATGCGCGTGAAGACCCGGTTGGAGATGGCCAGCAGTTCCGTGGCTTGCACGGCCTGGGCATTGACGGGATAGACCTGGCGTTCCATGAACATCACCGCCTCGGCGAACAGGCGCCCGGGGGTGATGATCTCGATGACCTTTTCATCGCCGCCCTCGGACAGACGAAACAGCTTGATCTGCCCGCTCAGGACCAGGAAAAAATCCTCGGCGGGCTGGCCATGCTGGAACAGGTTCTCGTTCTCCCCCAGCCGCACCGGGCGGGTGGCGGCGGCCAGCTCAGCCAGCTGTTGCTCGTCCAGGGCGCTGAAGTGCCCCACATTGCGCAGGATGGATTGGATTTTTCCGTTGTCTAGGCTCATGGGCAAGAGGTCGGGCGGACCGTGACAGTGGCAGGAGGATGCATGATACCTGTATTCCACCCAGGAGTTGAATGCTCGGCATCCAGTACGTCGCGGGTGGAAAGGGAACGGATGCCCGGCCTGCAGCCCGTCGCTTAGGCTGCGCTCGCGGATGGCAGGATCACGGCCAGGGCGTCGGCGTACTGGCGGTCCGCTTCCTCGATTACGGACTCGGTGATGTCCAGGGACAGACCGGTGAGTTCCCAGGCGCGTGGTTCCAGGGGGGGCACCTGGTTGGTGGCGCTGCCCGTGAGGTGGGCGCCGGCGGCGATGACGTCGGCCAGGTGCACCATGGCCGTTTCGAGCGGGAATTCCTGCGCTTCCACCGGGCGATGGTGGTGGCGGGCGGCTTCGATGAAGGCGTCGGGGAGGTTCCAGGCCTGCATCAGTTCGGCGCCCACGTCGCTGTGATCGAAACCGAAGATTTCCTGTTCCACCTGGTGCAGGGGGCGACCGGCGCGTGCCAGTTCCAGGGCGCGTCGGGATTCCTCGGGACGCTGGTTGTAGAGCACCAGCGAGCCGATGTCGTGCAGCAGCCCGCTGACGAAGAAGCGTTCCGTGTTGGGGGCGCGGTGATGGCGGGCCAGTACCCGCGCCACCACGCCGGCGTAGAGGCTGTGTTCCCAGAACTGTTGCATCTCGATCAGCTCGTTGGGCAAACCCGCGAAGGCCTCCACGGCGCTGGAACCCAGGACGAGATCGGTGATCTCCAGGGTGCCGACGATGGTGATGGCGCGGGAAATGGTCTCGATACGGGAAGGAAAGCCGTAGAAGGAGCTGTTGACGATGCGCAGCAAGCGGACGCTGAGCGCCGGGTCCTCGCTGATCACCTGGCCGATGTCGGCCGCGGAACTGTCCGGAGCATTGAGCAATTCCAGTGCGCGCAGCACCACCGCCGGCAAGGAGGCCAGCTCCAGGGTGTCGTCGATCAGGTCGCGGGCGTCGCTCATGTGGATTCCCCCGTGCCCTGGCGACGCCGCAGGCAGATGCGCTTGAGTTCCGAAATCAGGGGATGGTCAGGGTTGGTGTTGCGGAATTGTTCTTCGATCTGCATGGACGCCTCTTGCGCCGACGGGGCGGCTGCCGCGGTGGATTCCGTTCCGGAAGGGGCGGCATCGACGTGGGTGACGCCGTGGGCGCGCAACAGTGTCAGATGCCGTGCCGTGAGCCGAACCCCTTTCCCGAGCAACACGTTGCCCTTGCTGTCCACGACTGGGTGGACGAGCACCAGCCCAGGCTGCATGTCATCGAGGCACAGGTCCATCATGGCTCATTCTAGTTATGGTCGTGGCAATGGGCGGGCATGCCAGGCATTCCGCCTCATCGCGGATCGATACTACACAAAGTTCGCGTCATGGCCAATGCCGGGACGCGGCGAACCGATGCAGAGGGTGGCGCTAAGCTGTTGTATTTATGCCGACTGGTGGTGTCCCGGGAACAAAATGCACGGCTGGGCGTCTGTATCATCATGATCGTGGCGGCGCCGCACTGATCGTGAACATTTACAGTGTCCGGCGGCTTTGCCAGAATACCGCGACGATTCGGTTTGCCCCTATAGCACTCGCATGGAGAATGTACATGAATAAGGTGATGGTGGCCGCGATGGCCGGTGTTCTGATGGGACTGAGTGGCGCGGTCATGGCGGGTGATCCCGCCGCCGGCAAGGCCAAGTCCACCACTTGTGCCGGTTGCCATGGCCCGGCCGGTGTCAGTCCCAACCCCATGTGGCCCAACCTGGCTGGCCAGCATGCCGCCTACCTGGTCAAGCAGATGAAGGCCTTCCGCGACGGGACCCGCAACGATCCCATGATGTCGCCCATGGCCAAGCCGCTCAGCGACCAGGACATCGAGGATCTGGCGGCCTACTACTCCAGTCTTTGATCCCGGCCCCTGCGCCAAAAAGCCGAACCGCGAGGTTCGGCTTTTTTATGCCCGCCCTTCCCCGCCAGCGGGTCATGAGCTGCGCCGCAAGGCGTGATTGAGGAATATCAGGGCGCTGAACAGAACCAGCGCCCCCCCC
>SWBZ01006348.1_pt1 | contig 35820 bp, 36 predicted proteins | sample 4693031 | NCBI WGS metagenome assembly SWBZ01 (sample SAMN10267274, study PRJNA491770) | bioreactor metagenome | isolation source: DHS bioreactor inoculated with | place: Japan: off Shimokita Peninsula
GGGGGGCGAAGATGTCCTGGACAAAAGCCGCGAGTCCCCGGCGGGCCAGCTCCTGGTAGAAGCGTCGTTGCAGGGCCTCCATATCGTGGTTCCGGACCCCTTCCAGCCAGGACTCCAGTTCCGGGTCCGCGGGGGCGGCGGGCGCGGCCCCCTGGACCTGATCGAGGGCGGCGAGGGCCGCGTCATCCAGCGTCAGCAGCTTGCCCGGGCGGTGGCCGCGATCCAGCAGGCGCTTCACCTGCGCCAGGCGCCGCACCTGGTCCGGGGCGTAAACCCGTTCGCCGTTGGCGTCGCGCGCGGGGGTCGGGAAGCCGTAGCGGCGCTCCCACACCCGCAGGGTGTCCTTGGACAGGCCGGTTTCGCGCTCCACGGAGGCGATGGGCAGGCCACCGGCATCGGGAAAAGGAGGTACGGGTTTCATATTTGTCTAGGACAAACTCTTGACATTTCCGCTTCGACGGGGGTAATTTAAGCACATGTCGAGCTTTTGACCAAGACAAATATCATGATGCTGACTGAATTGCCCATGTTTTGCCCTGCCCATCCCTGCCTTGTCCAGGGCCGTACCATCACGGCCGTCTCCCGGGCCGGCACCACCACTCGGCGGGGTGGCTGAGATGCGCATCGCCGTCGTGGGATCGGGGATCGCGGGCCTGAGTGCCGCCTGGCTGCTGGCACGTGACCACCAGGTGACCCTGTTCGAGGCCGAGGAGCGCCTGGGCGGACACACCCATACCGTGGACATGCACCTGGAGGGACACAGCTTTCCGGTGGACACCGGTTTCCTGGTGTTCAACCACCGCACCTACCCGGAGCTCACGGGCCTGTTCCACCAACTGGGGGTGGAGACGGTGGCGAGCGACATGTCCTTCAGTGTGAAGCTCGAGAGTCCGGCGTTGGAATGGTCCGGCACCAGTCTCAACACGGTGTTCGGCCAGCGCGCCAACCTGGCGCGCCCGGACTTCTGGCGCATGCTGCGCGACATCCTGCGCTTCAACCGCGAGGCGCCCGCCGACGCGGCCTTGCACGACGCCATGGCGCTGGGCGACTACCTCCGCTCCAGGGGCTACGGGAAACCCTTTATCCAGTGGTACCTGCTACCCATGGCCGCCGCCATCTGGTCCTGCCCGACGGCACGGATGCTGGAGTTCCCGCTCGCGTCCTTCGTCACCTTCTGTCGCAACCATGGCCTGCTGCAGATCCTCGATCGCCCGCAATGGCGCACCGTGGCCGGCGGTGGTCGCGAATACGTGTGCAAGCTCGCCGCCGGCATCGGGGAGATCCACCTGGGCCGGCCGGTGGAGGCGGTGCGCCCGCGCGGCGGACGTATCGAGGTCAGTTCCGGACACCTGTCCGGGCTCTACGACCAGGTGGTGCTGGCCTGCCACAGCGACCAGGCGAGTCGCCTGCTGGGTCAGCATTACCCGGACCGGTCGCGGTTGCTGGGCCTCATTCCCTACCAGGAGAACCGCGCCCTGCTGCATACCGATGCCAGCCTGCTGCCGGCGCGCAAGGCCCTGTGGTCGGCCTGGAATTACCAATCGACGGGCAGTGGGCTGGAGTCGACACCGGTGGCGGTGAATTACCTGATCAACCAGTTGCAGCCCCTGCCGGTGACCACCCCCGTCATCGTCTCCCTGAACCCGGTGCAGGAACCCGATCCTGCACGGGTGCATGGCGAGTATCACTACAGTCACCCGGTGTTCACACGGCAAGCGCGCCAGGCGCAGCTGGGGCTCAAACTGCGCAATGGCCGCGACGGCCTCTGGCTGGCCGGTGCCTGGCTGGGTTACGGCTTTCACGAGGACGGCCTGGTATCGGCCCTCAACCTGGTGCGCCGCATGCAGGTGGCGGAACCCCGGCGGGAGCAGACCGTTGCGGCCTGAGGTCACACCACTGGATGCCGCCAGGCCCGCGGGTGCCCAGCTCTGCTTCGGGCGGGTGCTGCACCATCGCCTGCTGCCGACGGCGCACCGTTTCAGCTACCCGGTGTATTTCCTGCGCCTGCCCATGCACCGGCTCGATACGGTGGCGGTTCCCGGTTTTTCGGTAAACCGCTTCAACCTGCTCAGCTTCCACGAGGCCGATCACGGTGATGGTGGTGATGCCCTGGCCTGGGCCCGCGGCCTGCTGGCGCGCCATGGCATCGAGGCCGATGGCGAGATCTGGCTGACCACCTTCCCGCGCGTGCTCGGCTATGCCTTCAAGCCGGTGAGCTTCTGGCACTGCCATGGCCGCGACGGTCGCCTGCGCGCGGTGCTGGCCGAGGTCAACAATACCTTCGGCGAACACCATGTGTACCTGTTGCGGGTCAGCGATCCCCGTGCCGCTCTGCAGGCGGAAAAGGTCTTTCACGTCTCCCCCTTTCTGGCGGTGCAGGGACGCTACCGCTTCACCTTCGGAGTCGGCGCACAGCGCTTCAGGGCGCGTGTCGACTACGCTGTCGATGGCGGAGAAACCCTGCGTACCGCCTGGTGGGGTGTGGGCGAGCCCTTGACCCCGCGTGCCTGCCTGCGTGCCTTCCTCCTGTACCCCCTGATGACCTGGACTGTCATCTTCCGCATCCACCTGCAGGCCTTGCGTTTGTTCCTGAAGCGGATCCCCTTCCATCGCAAGCCGCCCGCTCCCCTGACCGAGGTAACCGAATGAACACCGCCCGCCTGTCAAATCCGGCCAGTGTCGCGCACGCACCCTGGTATGCGCGCCAGGTCATCCGCCTGCTCGAGGACATGGGGCATGGCTGCCTGCATCTCCAGTTACCGAACGACATGGCCATCACCCTGGGCCAGGGTCAACCCGATGCCCATCTGCAGGTTCATCAATGGAGCATGTTTCGCGACGTGCTCACACAGGGGGATATCGGCTTTGCAGAGGCCTATATCGCCGGTGCCTGGGATACCCCGGACCTCGCCGGTCTGCTGACCCTGCTGGCCCGCAATCGCGATGACCTGGAGCAGGCCATCTATGGGCGCTGGTGGGGCCGGCTGTATAACCGCCTGCGACACCTGCGCAACGCCAATACCAAGGCCGGATCACGGCGCAATATCGCCACCCATTACGACCTGGGCAATGCTTTCTATGGTCTGTGGCTCGATCGCAGCATGACCTATTCCAGCGCATGTTTCGACACGGATCCCGGCGGTTCGCTCGAAGCCGCGCAGGCCCGCAAGTACCAGCGCATGCTCGATCTGCTGGGCATGGACAAGGGTGGTTCCATCCTGGAGATCGGCTGCGGCTGGGGTGGTTTTGCCGAGCACGCCGCCCGCGTCTCCGGGCACCGTGTGCGCGGCATCACCTTATCCCGTGAGCAGCTGGATCATGCACGCAGGCGCATTGAGCAGGCCGGCCTGGCACGACAGTGCAGCTTCGCCTTCCAGGATTACCGTGAGGAAGACGGGCAGTACGATGGCATCGTTTCCATCGAGATGTTCGAGGCGGTGGGGGAGGCCTATTGGCCTGCTTACTTCGATACACTGAAAAAGGCCCTCAAGCCCGGTGGTCGTGCCGCGGTGCAGACCATCCTCATCGATGATGCCTTGTTCGATCGCTATCGCCAGGGCAGCGATTTCATCCAGCGTTACGTGTTCCCTGGTGGCATGTTGCCCAGTCCGCGACGCTTCGTGGAAGAAGCGAAGCGCGCCGGCTTCGCGGTCACCCGCCGGGACCACTTCGGCCTCGACTATGCGGAAACCCTGGCACGCTGGTGCCAGACCTTCCTGGCGCGCAAGGCGGAGGTGAAGCAACTCGGTTTCGATGAACGTTTCGTCCGTATCTGGCACTTCTACCTGGCCTATTGCGAGGCCGGCTTCCGCGCCGGTTCCATCGATGTGGCACAGTTCGGGCTCGAGCATGCCTAGGTTGCCCGTCGTCTGCCTGCTTGCACTGCTCGCCTCTGTGGCGAACTCCGGTCCGGCCGGGGTCCCGGTACCCTTCGAGCCGGTGCAGGTGGGGCAGGGCACGCTGCGCTACCTGGGTCTGCGCATCTACGATGCGACGCTCTGGGCGCCGCCCGCTGGCTGGCATGTGAATGGCCCCTATGCGCTGGAGCTGACCTATGCCCGCCGCATTGCCGGCGCCAGGCTGGCGGCCAGCACGGTCGAGGAGATCCACAGGCAGTACCCACTGTCGGCCACCCAGAGGCAAGCCTGGGAACAACGCCTGCAGGCCGTGTTTCCCGATGTCGAACCGGGCGACCGCCTGGCCGCCATCCGCATCCCCGGGCAGGGCATCGCCTTCCATGCCAGCGGGCGCAGCCTGGGCCGGATCGAGGATGAGTGGTTTGCCGACGCCTTCTTCGGGATCTGGCTGGGCACGGACACCCGCAAGCCCGATCTTCGCGCCCGCCTGCTGGGCGGCTGAGGCGGCGACCCATGGCGGCTCTCGGTCGATACCCGATTCTCGCCTACGGAGGCCTGGGTCTGCCCCTGGCCTTTGCCGCCTTGCCCCTCTATGTGCACCTGGCACCCTTCTACAGCGTATATCTGAGCCTGGCCTTGCTGGGCATGGTGCTGCTCGGCCTGCGCTTTCTCGATGCCGTCATCGATCCGCTGCTCGGCATGCTCTTCGATCGTTATCCCTACCCGCGCAGGCTCATCCTGCTTGCCTTGCCCATGCTGGGACTGGGCTGGCTTGGGCTGTTTCATCCCCCGGAGCAGGGGGTGTTGTCCTGGCTGATCTTCATGCTCGCGCTCACCACCGTGGGCTACAGCCTGGCGACGGTGGTGCACAGCACCTGGGGTGCGCGCATCCATCCCGCCAGTCATGAACGCACACGCCTGTTTGCCGCCCGTGAAGGCTTCGGTCTGGCCGGCGTGATACTCGCGGCGGCGCTGCCGTTGCTGCTCAGTCCCGACCTCGCCAGTGGTCTGCAGTCCATGGGTTGGATCTTCCTCGCCCTGCTGCTGCTGTTCGCGGGCTGGACACTGGTCGCGGCTCCGGTGATGCAGGCGCTTCCCGGCCGGATGCCGCTGCAACGCTTCCTGCATCCCCTGGCCAATCCCGCCTTCCGGCGCTTCGCCCCCGGCTATTTGCTGAACGGGGTGGCGGCGGCCTTGCCCGCGACCCTGGTGATCTTCTTCATCGACGATGTGTTGCAACTGCAGGCCTATGGCGGGCTGTTCCTGGGCCTGTATTTCGCCAGCGGCGCCCTGGGTCTGCCAGCCTGGGTGGCGCTGGCCCGGCGCATCGGCAAGCTGGAGGCCTGGCTCGTCTCCATGCTGCTCGCGGTGGTCACCTTTGCCGGCGCCTTCTGGCTCGGCAGCGGCGACCTGGTGGGCTTTATCCTGGTCTGCATCGCCTCGGGGCTGGCGCTGGGCGCGGACCTGGCCCTGCCGCCGGCCCTGGTGGCGGACTACATCGATGGCGACCCGCAACCCCTGCCCGGTGCCTACTACGGCCTGCTGGGTTTCTTCGCCAAGTTCACCCTGGCGCTGGCGGCGGGTCTGGCGCTGCCATTGCTCGATCTGCTCGGTTACCAGCCCGGTGGCAGCGATACCTGGGCCCTGTCCGCCACCTACGCGCTGCTTCCCTGCCTGCTCAAGATCACAGCCTTGTGCTGGTTCCTGGCCTGGCGCCCACAACTGCAAACAGGAGTCTGTCCATGCTGAAACCAATCGCCATCCTCTGCGCCCTGTTCGGTCTCACGGGCTGTGCCGGGGTCACCCCCGACCTCTATCGCGGACAGGAACCCAGGCTGGACCTGGCGCGCTATTTCGACGGGCCATTGACGGCCTGGGGCTATTTTGCCGATCGCTCGGGTGCCGTGAAGCGGCGCTTCAGGGTGGAGATGCACGGGGAATGGCAGGGTGACGAGGGCACGCTGACCGAGGATTTCCACTGGTCCGATGGCAGCACCTCGCAGCGTATCTGGCACATCACCCGCCTGGATGATCACCGCTATCGCGGCCGGGCCGAGGATGTAAAGGGGGATGCCATCGGGGTTGCCCATGGCAACGCCCTGCAGTGGCGCTACACCCTGTTGCTGCCGGTGGACGGCAAGACCTATGAAGTCCAGTTCGACGACTGGATGTACCTGATGGACGAGGAGGTCATGCTCAACAAATCGGAGATGCGCAAGTTCGGTTTCAAACTGGGTGAGATCGTGATCGCCTTCCGGAAGGGCCCATGAGCCTCAATCCCCGCCTTCGTGACTGGCAGGGCCTGCGGGTCTGGCTGATCGGGGCGAGTTCCGGGATTGGCAAGGCAACGGCGGAAGCCTTGCTGCAGGAGGGCGCCCGCGTGGCGCTGACCAGCCGCAACGAGGCCGCGCTGCAGGCCATGTCCGGTCCCGACGCCCCGGTGGCCGTGGCGGATGTCACCGATCGTGACAGCCTGCAGGTGGCCTTCGACCAGGTGCTCGCCAGCCTGGGTGGCATCGACCTGGCCATACTGAACGCCGGGACCCATCAGCCAGTGCGTGCCTGGGAGCTGGACGCTGAATCCGCAGAACAGCTGGTCCGGGTCAACCTCCTGGGGGCCATCAATGCCACCGCCTTGCTGGTCCCGTACTTCATCGACCGTGGGCAGGGCAGGCTGGCGATCACGGCCAGCGTCGCCGGCTATGGGGGCCTGCCGACCGGACTGGTGTACGGGGCCACCAAGGCCGCACTGATCAATTTTGCCGAGACCCTGTATCTCGACCTTGCGCCCAGGGGTGTGGCGGTGCACCTGATCAACCCCGGTTTCGTGAAGACACCGCTCACCGACCGCAATGAATTCCAGATGCCGGCCCTGATCAGCAGCGAGGAAGCCGCCCGTGAGATCCTGGCCGGGATGGGGCGTGGTGAGTTCGAGATTCATTTCCCCCGGCGTTTCACCCGGGTCATGAAATTGCTGCGCATGCTGCCCTATGCCGGGTACTTCCCGCTGGTGCACAGGTTCACCGGACTATGAACAGACTCGATGCGTTATGCGACTATTTCGAAGGGCTTGGTCTCGATACCTTGCCTGAACTGGAGCGCTATTACGCGACTGACACCTGGTTCAAGGATCCCTTCCATGAAACCCGGGGCGTGGAGGCGGTACGGACCATATTGCGCCACACCTTCACCAAGCTGCCCGATGCGCGCTTTCGGATCGAACGGCGTTTCTCCGATACCGGATCCCACGCGGTGATTCTCTGGAACATGCGTTTCACCATGCCGATTACCGGGAAGCCGGCTTGCATTCAGGGTGCCACACACCTCGAGTTCGACGGTGAGAACAAGGTGGTGGTGCACCGTGACTACTGGGATGCGGCCGAGGAACTCTATGGACAATTGCCGGTGCTGAAGTGGTTGATGCGCGGCCTGGCGCGTCAGGCCGCGGCGAAGCTTTGACTTCCTCGGCATCTTCCAATGCCAGGCAAGGCTCGCGGGCTCACGCTGGCGGGACATGAGGTAACACAGTACGCTGAGTCACGTCGTCCTCAGCCCGGCCGGCTGGCTGCTACCGTCGCCTGGATCTGCTGTACCAGTCCGCTTTCCAGTCCCAGGGCATTCGCCAGGGAGTCCAGATAGATCCGTTCCGGCGGCGAGGGTGGCTCGACCATCAGCATGGCGGCGGCGTACACCTCGGCGGCATGCTCTGGTGAGTCGACGTCGCGAGCCAACGCCACGATGTCCAGCGGCCGGCCATATTCCTCGAATAGAAAGGCCTTGTCTTCCGCGGGCAGGTCCAGGCCATTGATCTGATTGAGTATCACCTGGCTTTCCTGGGTGTCGATCTGGCCATCGGCCTTGGCAGCGGAGATCATGGCGCGCGCCAGCAGCAGGCTCAGCGCCGCCCTGCCCGCGGTGTCACTTTCCCTGGGCAGGAAGGCGCCTCCGGCCGGTGGTGGTTCGATATCGCCGCCTATCGCCTGGCCTGCCGGCTGAGCTGCCCCCTGCTGGTAGTTTTGCCAGGCCTTGTAGGCAAGGCCGCCGACCAGCGCCAGACCGCCCAGCTTGAGGGCGGAACCGGCGAGTTTGCGGCCTTGTTTCCCGGCCAGGACATTTACCAGCGCGCCCCCGGCCAGGCCGCCGGCGAAACCGCCGGCAGCACCGCTGCCAACAAGTTGATCCAGCAACCGCTTTGCATCAAACATGTGTCATTCTCCCGATTCTCGACCCTAGATGGACCACATGCCTGCCGTGCGGTTCCGCATTGTTCCGGGCATTTCGGGCATTCTATGTCACGTCTGGAGGTTCCTCATTCCGGCTTCGCCGGATCAGGTAGTACCCTATCGACAAGGTCAGTACCAGGGCCGCAATACCCAGCAAGGTGCCATCGGAAAGTTCCTTGGGTTCGAGCACGATGATTTTTCTGGCCACGGCGATCATGGCTACGGTAATCACGGCTTCGAGATGTATGACCCTTCTGACGATGTAGGTCTTGACTGAATGAAGCAGCTCGATGCCGATGAGTACCAGCAGAAACATCCCGAATAATTCCAGTAACTCCTGTATTTCAAGCAGGAATATTGGAGGTGTCATAACGTCCTTGACCAGTAACCAAGCCAGCTCATAGGTGGCCAGCAATATCACGATGGCCATCATGAACATAAGGATGTAGGTGATGATTTGCTCGAATCGCTCGAGTTGCCGCAGCATCTGTCGATCTCCTTGCAACGCGCATTGTTTGGTCGGGAGTATGGCAGGAAGGCCTGGCAATGTCCCTGGCTACCAGACGGCCTCATCCCTGCGACACACAACGGTATCGGAATTCAGATTCGACGATGTTGGCACGTGAAGTCTCGCAGCGACCACCGTCCTGCCCGAGCCATGGCACGGCACAGGGGCACTGCCACCAGTACGCTGTTACCAGGATCTACAACTGTGTCATATGCGCTGTTGGGGTAGTCGTTGCGCGCCTTCGGGAAAGCGCATTGCGGCTATTGCATGAACCACCGTTTTGACAGCGCCGTGAACACCCGCTGCGGATACCAGGTCTGGCCCAGGCTGCCGTTGTAGCGGGCGAGGGCGCGCACCCGGTCGCCACGCTCGCGGTCCAGGTAGTGACGCAGGATGGTGCAGCCGAAGCGCAGGTTGGTCTCGATGTCGAACAGGTCGTCGTCGGGGCGGCCGATCTCCTCCAGCCAGAAGGGCATCACCTGCATCAGGCCGCGCGCGCCGGCACTGGAGATGGCGAAGCGGTCGAAGTTGCTTTCCACCTCGATGAGGGCCAGTACGAGTTCCGGGGGCAGGTCCGCGCGGCTGGCCTCGTAGTGCACAGCCTTAAGGATGGTCAGGCGTTCCTCGTGGTCCGGCACCCGCCGTTCCAGGCGACGGTTCATATCCGTCAGCCAGACTTCGGCCGCAAAGCGATCCTGGAAGCTGTCACTGGATTCCACGGCCTGCAGCAGGGCGGCGCGCAGCTCCGGGTCGGGAGCCTGCGGGAGGTTCGCCAGGGCCGGGGCGGCCAGGGCGAGCAGGCAGAGCAGCAGCAATGTCCTGGTGGTGGTCATGGGCTGTGGTGTTCCCCCGGATCCCCGTAGGAGCGGCCGCTGGCCGCGAATTGGTGTGGCACCGCCATTCGCGGCCAGCGGCCGCTCCTACGGGGGTTCAATCGGCCCCGCGCGGCCAGGAGTTTAGTCGGCCCCGCGCAGCCGTTCCTTGAGCAGGTCGACGATCCCGGCCAACGGCAGGTTGGTGGAATCGACGTCCTCGCGCGCCTTGAACTCCACCAGTCCCTCGTCCAGGTTCTTCTCGCCCACCACCAGCCGGTAGGGGATGCCGATCAGCTCCATGTCGGCGAACATCACCCCGGGGCGCAGCTCGCGGTCGTCCAGCACCGCGTCCAGGCCGGCGCTGAGCAGGTCCTGGTAGAGCTGCTCGGCGGCCTCGCGCACGCGCTGGGACTTCTTCGCGTTCATGGGCAGCACCGCCACCTCGAAGGGGGCGATGGCGGCGGGCCAGCAGATGCCCTTGTCGTCGTGGTTCTGTTCGATGGCGGCGGCAACGATGCGGCTCACGCCGATGCCGTAGCAGCCCATGGTCATCACCACTTCCCGGCCCGCCTCGTCCAGCACGCAGGCATTCATCGCCTTGCTGTACTTGTCGCCGAGCTGGAAGATGTGGCCCACCTCGATGCCGCGGGCGATGGCCAGCGTGCCCTTGCCGTCGGGGCTGGGATCGCCCTCCACGACGTTGCGCAGGTCGACCGTCGGCGGTTCCGGCAGGTCGCGGCCCCAGTTCACGCCGGTGAGGTGCTGGCCGTCGCGGTTGGCCCCGCACACGAAGTCGGCCATGGCCAGCGCGGCGCGGTCGGCGAACACCGGGATGGCCAGGCCCACGGGGCCGAGGGAGCCGGGCTTGCAGCCGGCGGCCTGCTGTACCTGTTCCTCGCTGGCGAAGGCGAGGGGACTGGCGACGGCGGCGAGTTTCTCCGCCTTGATGGCATTCAGCTCGTGGTCGCCGCGCAGCACCAGGGCCACCACCGGCGATTCGCTGCCCTGTACCAGCAGGGTCTTGAGGCACTGGTGGGCAGGCACCTTCAGGAAGAAGCTCAGGTCCTCGATGCTGTGCTGGTCGGGGGTGTCCACCGTCGCCAGGGTGGCGCTGGCGGCGGGGCGTTCGGCGGTGGGCGCCACGGCCTCGGCCAGTTCGACGTTGGCGGCGTAGCCCCCCTCGCTGGAGAAGGCGATGGCGTCCTCACCCGAGTCGGCCAGCACGTGGAACTCGTGGGACAGGTTGCCGCCGATGGAACCGCTGTCCGCCTGCACGGGACGGAAGTCCAGGCCCAGGCGGGTGAAGATGCGGCTGTAGGTGTCGAACATGACCTGGTAGGTTTCGTTCAAAGAGGCGTGATCCACGTGGAAGCTGTAGGCGTCCTTCATGATGAACTCGCGCGCGCGCATGACACCGAAGCGCGGCCGGATCTCGTCGCGGAACTTGGTCTGGATCTGGTAGTAGTTGACGGGCAGCTGGCGGTAGCTGCGCAGCTCGCGGCGGGCGATCTCGGTGATCACCTCCTCGTGGGTGGGGCCGAAGCAGAACTCGCGGTTATGGCGGTCGTTGAGGCGCAGCAGCTCCGGTCCGTACTGCTCCCAGCGCCCCGATTCCTGCCATAGCTCGGCGGGCTGCACGGCCGGCATCAGCAGCTCCAGCGCGCCGGCACGGTTCATCTCCTCGCGCACGATGTTCTCCACCCGGCGCAGTACCCGCAGGCCCAGCGGCATCCAGTTGTACACCCCGGCGGCCAGCTTGCGGATCATGCCGGCGCGCAGCATCAGCTGGTGGCTGACGATCTCGGCGTCGGCGGGGACTTCCTTCAGGGTGGACAGGGGAAAGCGGGACAGGCGCATGTCGGGGGATCCAATAGGGTGGAAAGGCGACGATTGTAGCGGTTGGTCGCCGGGGAGTGTAGGCCGGCACGGCTGCCAGGCTTCAGTCCGATAACCAGAGGCTCACGGTTTCTGCAGTTGTGGCGGCAGGGGCAGCACGTTCTGGTCGCGATGGACCTCGATGGTCTCGTAGGCTACCCCGGCCGGGGGCGGTCGGTCGCTCAGCTGCCACTCCCCGGCGGCATCCTGCCACTTGTAATAGCGCTGGGTGGCGGGGCCGCTGTTGCTCAGTTCCCGGCCGGTTTCCTCCACCTGGCGCAGAAACCCCGGGTTGAACCAGGCATAGAGACCCAGGGCCAGCAGGGCGAGCAGCAGCAGATAGGCCAGGGTCTTCATGGCGAGCCGTTCAGAATGTGCCACCGTTCCAGCCCCACATCTGTGGCGCGGCGTCGGAAAACTCGATATAGACCCGGTCAGGGCCGATGCCCAGGCCTTCCTGGACCAGCTCGCACAGGGCCCGGGACAGGGTGCCGGTGGCGGCGGGAGGCAGGCCGATGCTTTTCAGTTCGAGGTAGGCCAGGGGTTCCTCCTCGCCGGCAAACAGCATGGCGGGGTTATGTTCGATGGTTACCATGACGTACTGTTCCGGTTTGCCCAGCTGGTGGGCCACCAGGCGCGAGGCGGTCGCCAGCATGGCGCGCTGTTGTTCATGGGGCAGTCGGGAATTGGTCTGGATTCGTAACAAGGGCATGGGTTTTCCTAGTTGCAGTTTTCCTCTACCGCCTTGCGGGCGGTTTCGAGGCGTTCCTGGCGCTGCTCCTCGGTAAGATGGGTGGTTTCACCGGACTCGGTGCGGATGCGGGTGCGCCCGCCCCTAGACAGGATTTCCAGGTTATGGCGTGCCGCCTCGCAATTGCGCTGGCGCAGCGCCTGTTGCTCCTGTTGCGCGGCCTGTTCCTCGCGGCTGTCCGATTCGGCCTCCCGGCGTTCCTCGAAGCCATCCAGCTTCTGTTGCAGGCGCTCCCGGGCCGCGTCCGGGTCCTCGGCCGGGCGCGCCGCGCCGCGTACCCGCTCGGCTTCCTGCTCGCTGGGCGGGAACTGGGAAAACTGGGTGACCCCGTCTTCATCCACCCACTTGTATATGGCGCCGTGGGAAGCGATGCTGAAACAGAGCAGAACGAGGGCCGGCAGGATACGCTGCATAGTGGTTCTCCTGGGCCCCGCATGGGGCCGGTCCCTGCCATTATCCCCGCTGGCCAGGGGAGGGCAAGGGCCCGGGCGGATCTGTGTCACAGAAGCAAGGATGATGATGGCAATGAAAAGGGCTGTCGGGTACCAGGCCGGTATGGGCGTTCGAGCGGGTCCGTGGGTGCGGGAGGACCGGCATGTCCATTGACGGTCTCTCGATCCTGCTGCCGGCCGGGGCGCTGGCTGCATTCCTGCTGGGGCTTCTGCTCGGGGGGTGGCGCGGCCGTTCCCGACGGACGAGACGGGTGGAGCGCATCGAAGACCACCCGTTGGCCCCGATTCTGGAGGCCATTGGCGAGGGGGTGATCAGCCTCGATGCGGAAGGCAGGGTGACCTTCATGAACCCGGTGGCCGTTCGCCTCACGGGCTGGACCGCGGAGGCGGCCATGGGCCGTCCGCTGGGAGAGGTATTCCAGGTCAGCGATGAGCAGGGGCGGGCGGTGGCCGACCCGGTGGCGGCCTGCCTGCGGGCCGTGGCCCCGGTGCGCTGCCAGGGAGAGCACAGCCTGCGTCGCCGCGACGGCCAGGAGCTCGCGGTGACCCATACGGCACTGCCGGTGCATGATCCGGAGGGTGGGCTGCGGGGGGTGGTGCTGACGTTTCGGGACGTCAGCGTGTTGCGGGGCATGGCGCGGCAGTTGCGCTACCAGGCCAGTCACGACCCCCTTACGGGCCTGCTCAACCGTGCCGAGTTCGAATCCCGCCTGGAGGCGGCCATGGAGGAGACGCGTCGCGAGCCGGAACGTCTCCATGCCCTGGCATACCTTGACCTCGACCAGTTCAAGGTCGTGAACGAGACCTGTGGTCATGCCGCCGGGGACCGCATGCTCAAGCAACTGGCCCGGCTGCTGCATGGCAGGTTGCGCGAGCATGATGTGCTGGCGCGCCTGGGCGGGGATGAGTTCGGGGTCCTGTTACGGGACTGCCTGCCGCACCATGCCGAGGAAGTGGCGGACAGTCTGCGGCGCACGGTGCGGGAGTTTCGTTTCGTTTGGCAGGACCGTACCTTCGATGTGAGCGTGAGTATCGGACTGGCATCCCTGGACCCTGCCTGTGGCACGGTCGCCAACCTGCTCAGCGCCACTGACGCCGCCTGTCACGTGGCCAAGGAGCAGGGCCGCAACCGCGTCCAGGTCTATCATCCCGACGATGCCATGCTGGCCCGTCATCGCCGCGAAATGCATTGGGTGCACGAGGTGTCGCGGGCGGTGGAGCAGGATCGCCTGGTATTGTTTGGCCAGCCGGTGGTGGCGCTGGATCCGGCCGCGGGAGCGGCATCCCATCATGTGGAGGTGCTGGTGCGCATGCTGGGCGAAGGCGGGGAACTGGAACAGCCGCTGGTGTTCATCCCCGCCGCCGAGCGCTTCAATATCATGTCCTCCGTGGACCGTTGGGTGGTGCGCAAGACCCTGGCGCTGATGGCGGACCGGCCCCGGGCGCCGGGCCAACTTCATTGCGCCATCAACCTCTCGGGCCAGTCCCTGTGTGACCCCGCCTTCCTGCCCTATGTGCTGGAGCAGCTGCGCCACCATGGCATCCCGCCCGCCAACGTGGGTTTCGAGATCACCGAGACCGCGGCCATCGCCAATTTCGCCCAGGCCCAGCGCTTCCTCGCCGAGATCCGCGCCCTCGGCAGTCGCGTCGCCCTGGACGATTTCGGCAGCGGTCTGAGTTCGTTCGGTTACCTGAAGAATCTGCCGGTGGATTTTCTCAAGATCGATGGCAGCTTCGTACGCGACATGGTGGAGGATCCCGTGGACCATGCCATGGTGGAGTCCATCAACCAGCTGGGCCATGTCATGGGGATGCAAACCATCGCCGAATATGTGGAAAACGAGGCCACCCTGGCCAGCCTGCGCCGACTGGGGGTGGATTATGCCCAGGGCCGGGCCATGGGCGATGTGCGCCCCCTGGAGGAACTGCTGGGCATGCCGGGGACGGCAAAACCCTAGTTCTCTCGCTGCTTTCCCGTGGATTCTCTTGACCTTCCGTGGCAAGATGCGTAGTTTCATAAGATTACGCGCCACGGCATGCCCAGCCCGGGATCCCGGGCGTTTTTTGTGCTGGCGGGCACTGTTTCCGCCTGGCCGACCCCCGCATACGAGAGAGAACTGAACGTGGAACTGACCGGTGCCGAAATCTTCGTCCAATGCCTCAAGGACGAGGGCGTGGAGTACGTATTCGGCTACCCCGGCGGCGCCGTGCTGCCCATCTATGACGCCCTGTACCAGCAGGAGGCCGTCAAGCACATCCTGGTGCGCCACGAGCAGGCCGCCACCCATGCCGCCGACGGCTATGCCCGCTCCAACGGCAAGCCCGGCGTGGTGCTGGTCACCTCCGGTCCCGGTGCCACCAATGCCGTCACCGGCATCGCCACCGCCTACATGGATTCCATCCCCATGGTGGTGTTCACCGGCCAGGTGCCCACCGCCCTGATCGGCAACGATGCCTTCCAGGAAGTGGACAACATCGGCATCACCCGTCCCTGCGTGAAGCACAATTTCCTGGTCAAGGACGTGAAGGACCTCGCCGAGACCATCAAGAAGGCCTTTTACGTGGCGACCACCGGCCGCCCCGGCCCCGTGGTGGTAGACATCCCCAAGGACGTCAGCACCAACAAGACCGAGTATCACTACCCGAAGCGCATCAAGATGCGTTCCTACAACCCGGTGGTGAAGGGTCATCCACGCCAGATCAAAAAGGCGGTGGAACTGATCGCCACCGCCAAGCGACCCATGGTCTACAGTGGTGGCGGCGTCATCCTGGGCGAGGCCTCGCGCTCGCTGGTGGAGTTCACCCGGCTGCTGAACTTCCCCATCACCAACACCCTGATGGGGCTGGGCGCCTATCCTTCGCCCGATCGTCAGTTCGTGGGCATGCTCGGCATGCACGGCACCTATGAAGCCAACATGGCCATGCACAACTGTGATGTGCTGATCGCCATCGGCGCGCGTTTCGACGACCGCGTGACCGGCAATATCGAGAAATTCTGTCCCACGGCCAGGATCATCCACGTGGACATCGACCCGGCCAGCATCTCCAAGAACGTCAAGGTGGACGTGCCCATCGTCGGCCAGGTGGACCAGGTCCTCAAGGCCATGATCAAGGAGTTCAAGGACGGTGCCCCCATGCCCGATGCCAAGGCCCTCGAGCCCTGGTGGCAGCAGATCGAGGAATGGCGCGCCATGGACTGCCTCAAGTTCGACCGCGAGAGCGAGCTGATCAAGCCCCAGTACGTGGTGGAGACCCTGTACAAGATCACCAAGGGTAAGGCCTTCGTGACCTCCGACGTGGGCCAGCACCAGATGTGGGCGGCGCAGTTCTACCAGTTCGACAAGCCGCGGCGCTGGATCAATTCCGGAGGTCTGGGCACCATGGGCTTCGGCTTCCCGGCGGCCATGGGCGTGCAGTTCGCCCACCCCGACGAGACCGTGTGCTGCATCACCGGCGAGGGCAGTATCCAGATGTGCATCCAGGAGCTGTCCACCTGTCGCCAGTACGGCCTGCCCATCAAGATCATCAACCTGAACAACCGCTATCTCGGGATGGTGCGGCAGTGGCAGGAGTTCTTCTACCAGGGCCGCTACGCCATGTCCTACATGGAGTCCCTGCCCGACTTCGTCAAGTTGGCGGAGAGCTATGGCCATATCGGCATCCAGGTCACCAAGCCGGCCGATGTGGAAGGCGCCCTCAAGGAAGCCATGAAGGTCCGCGACCGGGTGGTGTTCCTCGACTTCATCACCGATCAGACCGAAAACGTGTACCCCATGATCCCGGCCGGTGCCGGCCAGAACGAAATGATCCTGATTTAGGTGAACACAAGGGTTTGAGTTAACGATGCGTCACATCATCTCCATACTGCTGGAAAACGAGGCCGGTGCCCTGTCACGGGTGGCGGGGCTGTTCTCCGCGCGCGGCTATAACATCGAGTCGCTCACCGTGGCGCCCACGGAGGATCCCTCCCTGTCGCGCATGACCCTGGTGACCAGTGGTACCGACCAGGTCATCGAGCAGATCACCAAGCAGCTCAACAAGCTGGTGGACGTGGTCAAGCTGTTGGACATGATGGAGGCGCCGCATATCGAGCGCGAGCTGATGCTGGTGAAGGTGCGTGCCGAAAACAGCGGGCGTGATGAAGTGAAGCGCCTGGTGGACATCTTCCGCGGCCGTATCATCGATGTGAGCAACACCACCTATGTCATCGAGTTGACCGGTGCCGGCGACAAGCTCGACGCCTTCCTGCAGGCCATCGATCGCGGCCTGATCCTGGAAGTGGTGCGCACCGGGGTATCGGGTATCGCGCGCGGCGAAAAGGCGCTGCATGTTTAGTGGTGTCGGATAGATCGATTACACCGCAAAGACGCAAAGGACGCAAAGTACAATCATTTTCATCAATTTTTTCTTTGCGTCCTTTGCGCCTTTGCGGTGAAAGATTTTATTTTTTAATTACGTTTAACAAAGGCGAGTACCAGCCATGAAAGTCTACTACGACAAAGATGCAAACCTCTCGATCATCAAGGGCCTCAAGGTCACCATCATCGGCTATGGCTCCCAGGGCCATGCCCATGCCAACAACCTGAAGGATTCCGGCGTGGACGTGACCGTTGCCCTGCGCGAGGGCTCCGGCTCCGCCAAGAAGGCCGCCAACGCCGGCCTGACGGTCAAGGGCATCGAGGAAGCGGTGAAGGGCGCCGACCTGGTCATGGTGCTGGCCCCCGATGAAAACCAGAAGGAACTGTATTACTGCCAGGTGGAGCCGAACCTGAAGCAGGGGGCCACCCTGGCCTTTGCCCATGGTTTCTGCATCCATTACGGCCAGATCTCCCCACGTGCCGACCTGGATGTGATTATGATCGCACCCAAGGCGCCGGGCCATACGGTGCGCAACGAATTCACCAAGGGTGGCGGCATCCCTGATCTGATCGCCATCTATCAGGACGCTTCCGGCAAGGCCAAGGAAACGGCCCTGTCTTATGCCTCCGCCATCGGTGGTGGTCGCACCGGGATCATCGAGACCACCTTCCGCGACGAGACCGAGACCGACCTGTTCGGCGAGCAGGCCGTGCTCTGCGGTGGTGCCGTGGAACTGGTCAAGGCCGGTTTCGAAACCCTGGTGGATGCCGGCTATGCACCGGAGATGGCCTATTTCGAATGCCTGCATGAACTCAAGTTGATCGTCGACCTGATGTACGAGGGCGGTATCGCCAATATGAACTACTCCATTTCCAACAACGCGGAATACGGCGAGTATGTCACCGGGCCCAAGATCATCAACGACGCCAGCCGCGCGGCCATGAAGGAAGCCCTGAAGAACATTCAGAACGGCGAGTACGCCAAGCGTTTCATCCTGGAAGGCGCCACCAACTACCCGGAAATGACGGCCCGTCGTCGCCTGAACGCCGAGCACCCCATCGAACAGACCGGCGAGAAACTGCGCAGCATGATGCCCTGGATCAAGAAGATCATCGACAAGAACGTGAACTGAAGTATCTGCGCTTACCCTACGCCGCGGTTCGTCCGCGGCGTTTTTGTTTGACTTCGGAATCTGACCCATGGCCGCTAGCCGTTACCCATTCTTTTCCCGTGAAGGTTGGCCCTTCCTGCTGATGGTCATCGCCAGCGGTTCCGTCACCTGGTATTACCTGGGCCTGGTCTGGACCCTGCCCTTCTGGATACTGGGATTCCTGATCCTGTTCATGTTTCGCGATCCGCACCGGGAGATCCCCGCCAGTCCGCTGGCGGTGGTCAGCCCCGTGGACGGTCGCATCAGCGCCATCGAGCGCCTCCATGATCCCTACCTGGATCGCCAGGCCCTGCGGGTACAGATCGATATGTTTCGCACCGGGGTGTACACGGCACGCAGCCCGGTGGAGGGCAAGATTCTCGAGCCAGGTGCCGATAGCCAGGCCAGGCTGCCGCCCAAGGCGCCCCATGGAGTATGGATTCGGACCGATGAAGGTGACGACCTGGTGATGGTCATGAACCGGGGCCCCCTGGGTAATGCTCCGCGCTGTGGCGTGCGCTATGGTGAAAGGGTCGGCCAGGGACAACGCTGCGGCTACCTCCACCTGGGCGGCAGAATCCAGCTATATTTACCGGAAAATGCCCGGGTGACGGTGAATATCAATGATCAGGTCCGTTCCGGACGGGATTCAGTGGGGCAACTGGTGCGTAAGCGATGAATCACGATGACGAGGTAGAAGAGGGCAACGACGAGTCGAAACCGCGCAGCCGCGGGGTCTATCTGCTGCCCAACCTGTTCACCACTGCCGGGTTGTTCGCCGGTTTCTACGCCATCGTGGCGGCCATGGCCGGTCGCTTCGATGCCGCCGCCATCGCCATCTTCGTGGCCATGATCATGGACGGTATCGACGGCCGGGTGGCACGCCTCACCAATACCCAATCGGCCTTCGGCACCGAGTACGACAGCCTCTCCGACATGGTGGGCTTCGGCCTGGCGCCGGCCCTGGTGATGTATGCCTGGTCCCTGCAATACCTGGCCGACCTCGGCCCGGCCTGGGGCAAGCTCGGCTGGCTGGTGGCGTTCATCTATACCGCCTGTGCGGCCCTGCGCCTGGCGCGCTTCAACACCAAGGTCGCCAGCGCCGACAAGTATTACTTCCAGGGCCTGCCCAGTCCCTCGGCGGCGGCGGTGCTGGCCGGTTTTGTCTGGCTCAGCGTGGACTGGGACTGGGGCGGCCAGGAGGTGCGTTTCGTCGCGGCCTTTCTCACCATCGTCATGGGCTTGCTGATGGTGAGTAACGTGCGCTATTACAGCTTCAAGGAATTCGACTTCAAGAAGCGCGTACCCTACGTGGCCATGCTGGTCATCGTGCTGATGCTGGTCGTTACCAATCTCAACCCCCCCGCCGTGTTGTTCTTCGGGTTCACCATCTATGTGGTCTCCGGCATCGTCTTTACCCTGCGCCGCCGCAAGAGCGTGCTGCCCACCGACCCCCCGGGGCAGGGTTGAGCCGGGACTTGGCATCCGCTCCAGCTTGTTTTATATTCGAGTCATGAACCGAGTAGCCCGCCATTCTGGTGCCCCCTCCAGCCTGCCGTCCGGCGGGCTGCTGCTCGTGCTGCGACTGCTGCCGCCCGGCGGCAACTAAACACCTACCCCGGCGGGGGATCATCACGCAAACAATCACTTTTCTAACGCGCGGCGGGCAGGCCGGAACCGGCTTTGGTATGCTTGCCGCAGCGGAATCCCTCCCCCACGGACCGTGGGGGATCGAGCGGAGCAGATCATGAGCGGCAAAGACAAATTAATCATTTTCGATACCACCTTGCGCGACGGCGAGCAGAGCCCGGGCGCCTCCATGACCAAGGACGAGAAGGTGCGTATCGCCAAGGCCCTGGAGCGCATGCGGGTGGACGTCATCGAGGCGGGCTTCCCCATCGCCAGCGTGGGCGATTTCGAAGCGGTGCAGGCCGTGGCCCGGTCCGTCAAGGACAGCACCGTCTGTGGCCTGGCCCGCGCCCTGGACAAGGACATCGACCGCGCCGGCGAGGCCCTCAAGGATGCCAACTCGGCGCGCATCCATACCTTCATCGCCACCTCGCCCATCCACATGAAGATGAAATTGCGCATGGAGCCGGACCAGGTGGTGGAGCAGGCGGTGCGGGCCGTGAAACGCGCGCGCCAGTACACCGACAACGTGGAGTTCTCCCCCGAGGATGCCGGTCGCTCGGACCTGGATTTCCTCTGCCGCGTCATCGAGGCAGTGATCTCCGCTGGAGCGCGTACCGTCAACATCCCCGATACCGTGGGCTACAACCTTCCGCACCAGTTCGGCGACCTGATCCACAAACTCATCGAACGCGTACCCAACGCCGACCAGGCGGTGTTCTCCGTACATTGCCATAATGACCTCGGACTGGCTGTGTCCAATTCCCTGTCGGCGGTGTTGAACGGCGCCCGCCAGGTGGAGTGCACCATCAACGGTCTCGGCGAACGCGCCGGTAACGCCGCCCTGGAGGAGATCGTCATGGCCGTGGCCACCCGCCAGGACGTGTTCCCCTGCCAGACGGACCTCGATACCACCCAGATCATGACCTGTTCCCGGCTGGTGTCGGGCATCACCGGTTTCGCTGTGCAGCCCAACAAGGCCGTCGTCGGCGCCAATGCCTTTGCCCATGAGTCGGGCATCCACCAGGACGGGGTGCTCAAGAGCCGCGAGACCTATGAAATCATGCGCGCGCAGGATGTAGGCTGGACCGCCAACCGCATCGTGCTCGGCAAGCACTCGGGCCGCAATGCCCTGAAGAGTCGTCTCAAGGAACTTGGCATCGAATTCGAATCCGAGGAAGCGCTGAACGATACCTTTACGCGCTTCAAGGATCTTGCCGACAAGAAGCACGAGATCTTCGACGAGGATCTGCAGGCCCTGGTGAGTGAAGCCAGCCAGGAGACCGCCAACGAACAATACCGCCTGGTGGCCCTGAAGGTCTGCTCCGAGACCGGCGAGACACCCAATGCCGCCGTGACCCTGTTGGTGAACGGCGAGGAGCAGCGCGCCAATGCCCTCGGCGGTGGCCCCGTGGATGCCGCCTTCAAGGCGCTGGAGGCCATCGTGCACAGTGGCTCGGTACTTCAGCTCTACTCGGTCAACAGCATCACCAGCGGTACCGATGCCCAGGGTGAGGTGACGGTGCGCCTGGCGAAGGACGGCACCATCGTCAACGGCCAGGGCTCCGATACCGACATCGTCATCGCCTCGGCGCGGGCCTATATCAATGCCCTGAACAAGCTGGCCCAGCCCGCTACGCGGGAGCATCCGCAGATGGGAGACGTGTAGGGAACCATGGTGCTGGATCCACAAAGACAAGTCGCCTACCTGGAGGCCATGGGCATCCAGCCATGGATGGCGCGGGACGCCACCCGCGGAGCAGGGGTGGCCGCGCCGCCCGTGGGACCAGGCCTGCCGGGCGCGGATGCCGAAGCCATTGCATCCCTGGACTGGCAAGCCCTGCAGGCGGCGGTGGCGAACTGTACCCGTTGCGACCTGCATCGCAGCCGTACCCAGACCGTGTTCGGGGTCGGCGACCCCCAGGCCCGCTGGCTCGTCATCGGCGAGGCACCCGGGGCCGAGGAGGATCGCCAGGGCGAACCCTTCGTGGGACGTGCCGGCCAGTTGCTGGATGCCATGCTCAAGGCCGTGGGCCTGGCCCGCGGCCAGGTCTACATCGCCAATATCCTCAAGTGCCGACCGCCCAACAACCGCGACCCCCATGCGGACGAAGTGGCCTGCTGTACACCTTACCTGCAGCGCCAGATCGAACTCATCGATCCGGCACTGATCCTGGCCGTGGGCCGTATTGCCGCCCAGCACCTGCTGGGCAGCGACCAGCCCATCGGCAAGCTGCGCGGTCAGGTACATCGCTATGGGGAGGCGGGCATCCCGCTGGTCGCCACCTACCACCCGGCCTACCTGTTGCGCAGCCCCGCCGAGAAGCGCAAGGCCTGGCAGGATCTGCAGCTGGCCCGGCGTACGGCTCAAGGTCTGGACTGAACTTCCGTCAATGGTTCCATGAGCACCGCGGCCCACTCCTTTCCCCCCCGTTTCCGTCCCATGCGCGAGGAGGACCTCGATGCCGTCATGGAGATCGAGGTGCGCGCCTACCAACACCCCTGGACCCGCGCCATCCTCAAGGACTGCCTGCGGGTGGGATACAACTGCTGGCTCTATGAACGGGAAGGCGCCATCCTGGCCTACGGGGTGATGAGCGTGGCGGTGGGGGAGGCCCATATGCTCAACCTGACCGTGCGCCCGGAATCCCAGGGGCAGGGCCTGGGTCGTAAAATACTCAAACATTTCCTGGGCCTGGCCCTGCGCCATGGCGCCGACATGGTGCTGCTGGAGGTGCGACCCTCCAACACCCCGGCACTGGCCCTGTACAGCAAGATGGGTTTCAACGAGATCGGGGTACGCAAGGACTACTACCCGGGCCCCAATGGCCGCGAGGATGCCCTGGTCCTGGCGCTGAACCTCTAGGAAAACCGGGGACAGACCACGGTTTTCGGGGGGAATCCCTATCACAGGTTGTGCCGACAAAACCGCTAAACCGTGGTCTGTCCCCGGTTTTTAAAATCCGCTACAATGTCCGGTCAACCGAATTCCAGACCTGCACCCCATGACGTCCCTGATCGAAGAAGCCAAGCGGCGGCGCACCTTCGCCATCATCTCCCACCCCGACGCGGGCAAGACCACCCTCACCGAGAAGCTGCTGCTGTTCGGGGGTGCCATCCAGCTTGCCGGTTCCGTCAAGGGCCGCAAGGCGGCGCGCCATGCCACCTCCGACTGGATGACCATGGAGCAGGAACGCGGCATCTCCGTGACCTCCTCGGTGATGCAATTCCCCTACCAGGACGCCATGGTGAACCTGCTCGATACCCCGGGTCACGAGGACTTCTCCGAAGACACCTATCGCACCCTCACGGCGGTGGACTCCGCGCTCATGGTCATCGACGTGGCCAAGGGTGTCGAGGCGCGCACCATCAAGCTGATGGAGGTGTGCCGCTTGCGCACCACCCCCATCTTCACCTTCATCAACAAGCTCGACCGTGAGGGCAAGGAGCCCATCGAGCTGCTAGACGAGGTGGAGGAGGTGCTGAAGATCCGCTGTGCTCCCATGAACTGGCCCATCGGCATGGGTCGTCGCTTCAAGGGGGTGTACAGCCTGGTGGAGGACGAGGTGCATCTCTACGTGTCCGGCAGGAATGACGTGAAGCAGAGCGCGACCGTCATCAAGGGCCTGAACAACCCCATGCTCGACGAGCTGCTGGGCAGCCAGGCGCAGGAACTGCGCGACGAGATCGAACTGGTGCAGGGCGCCAGCCACGGCTTCGATCTGGAGGCCTACCTGGCCGGCCAGCTGACCCCGGTGTACTTCGGTTCCGCCATCAATAATTTCGGCGTGCAGGAACTGCTGGATGATTTCGTGAAGTTCGCGCCCGGCCCCCAGCCGCGTGATGCCACCGCGCGCGTGGTGGATCCCACGGAAGAAAAATTCACCGGCTTCGTGTTCAAGATCCAGGCCAACATGGATCCCCAGCACCGCGACCGCATCGCCTTCCTGCGCGTCTGCTCCGGCAGCTACACCCGCGGCATGAAGATGCAGCACGTACGCATCGGCAAGACGGTGCAGGTGGCCAATGCCGTGACCTTCCTGGCCTCCGACCGCGGCCACGTGGAAGAGGCCTTCCCCGGCGACATCATCGGCCTGCACAACCATGGCACCATCCGCATCGGCGACACCTTCACCCAGGGCGAGGACCTCAAGTTCACCGGCATCCCCAACTTCGCGCCGGAACTGTTCCGTCGCGCCGTGCTGCGCGATCCCCTGCGCATGAAGGCCCTGCAGAAGGGCCTTGATCAGTTGTGCGAGGAGGGCGCCACCCAGCTGTTCCGGCCGCTGAAGAACAACGACCTGATCCTGGGCGCCGTGGGCATCCTGCAGTTCGAGGTGGTGGCGCAGCGCCTGCGCGACGAATACAAGGTGGAGGCCAGCTTCGAGAACGTGGCCGTGTCCACCGCCCGCTGGGTGGAAAGCGACGATCCCAAGGCCATCGACAAGCTGCGCGACAAGGCCTACGAAAACCTGGCCCTGGACCAGGCGGGAGAACTGGTCTACATCGCGCCCACGCGCGTCAACCTGGACCTGGCCATGGAACGCCACCCCGAGATCCGTTTCCGCGCCACGCGGGAGCATTAGCATGCCGGGACTGGTGAATTACCCGTCGGTTTTCCGAAATCGGGCGTGGTGAACGATACAGCGGCGGGTGTCTGATCCATGACTTCGAACACCGATATCGATGTTGCCGTGCAGGAAGCCGCGGCAACCCTGCGTCGCGGTGGGATCGTCGCCTTTCCCACCGAGACCGTCTACGGTCTCGGTGCGGACGCGGAAAACCCAGTGGCGGTGGCGCGCCTGTTCATGGCCAAGGGCAGACCTGCCGATCATCCGGTCATCGTGCACATCGGCGACGCCGAACAACTGGAACGTTGGGCTGTGGACATCCCGCCATCGGCTGCATTGCTTGCGCAGCGCTTCTGGCCAGGGCCGCTCACCCTCATCCTCAAGCGCGACGCGCGCGTGCCCGATGCCGTCACCGGTGGCCAGGACACGGTCGGCCTGCGAGTGCCCGATCACCCCGTGGCGCTCGCATTGCTGGCTGCCTTCGGTGGTGGCATCGCCGCGCCCTCGGCCAACCGCTTCGGGCGACTCTCTCCCACTACCGCAGCCCACGTACGCACGGATCTCGGTGAGGCCGTGGACTATGTTTTGGATGGTGGCTCCTGTCAGGTGGGGATCGAGTCCACTATCCTTGATCTGAGCGGCGCCCGTCCGCGGTTGCTGCGCCCGGGCGTTATCACGGCCGCCGAGCTCGAGGCCGTGTTGGGGGAGAAGCTTGCCGGGCCCTCGGGCAATGCCCCGCGTTCTCCGGGCGCGCTGCCTTCCCATTACGCGCCGCGAACACCGCTCGTCCTCGTTCCGCCTGAGGACTTGGCAGCCGAAGTTGTCCGGCGTCTTGAAAAGGGCGAGCGCGTGGCGGTGCTGGCGCGTTCCGTCGCGACGCCGCAAATCGAGTGGCTGTTTCTATCCGGGTCTGACTTTACTGAATGCGCCTGGCAGGTCATGCCGGCCGACCCGCGCGGTTACGCGCACGAGCTGTACGCACGGTTGCACGTGCTCGATGCGCTGCACGCCGACTGCCTGCTCATCGAGGCGGCGCCGGCGGAGGCGGCCTGGCAGGCAGTGCGAGACCGGCTCGCGCGTGCCGCCCGGGCCAGGCTTGACTGACGGGAGCACTGTCAATGAACGACGCTGGGAACAAGATCCCACCCGGTTCAAGCGCGGCTAGCGACCTTGCCCCGGCGGGTGTGGGCGTGTATCTCGGGCGCCAGGTCGCCTTCCTCACCCAGCACGGCAAGGAGAAAGTTGTTGCGCCGACGCTGGAGGCCGCGTTTGGCTGCGAGGTGGTGCATGTCACCGGCTACGATACCGACCTCCTCGGGACCTTCACCCGCGACATCCCGCGCGCCGGCAACCAGCTTGAGGCGGCACGCAAGAAGGCGCGTATCGGCATGCAACTTTCCGGCTTGCCGCTGGGGCTCGCCAGTGAGGGTTCATTCGGCCCCGACCCGATGGTGGGGATGTTTCCCTGGAACGTGGAGTTGCTGATTTTTCTCGATGATGAGCGTGGCCTGGAGCTTGTCGGCGTAGCCCAGGGCAAGGCGAACTTCTCTCATGTACTGGCCGCCGACTGGGCTGCGGCGGAAGTCTTCGCCAGGCAGGCGGGATTCCCCGCGCACCATCTGGTGATACGCCCCGAGAGCGAGGACGATCCGCGCATCCACAAGGGGATCGCGGCCTGGACGGAACTGGAAGCCGTCTTTGCCTGGGCGTTAGCGGAATCGGCCAACGGGCGGGTGTTCGTCGAGACCGACGTGCGTGCCCACGCCAATCCCACGCGCATGGACAACATCCGTCTCGCGGCCGAGGATTTGGTGAGCAAACTGAACTCATTGTGTCCGGCCTGCGGAACACCGGGATTCTGGCTCGTCGAGCGCGTCACCGGACTTCCCTGCGGTGACTGCGGCGCGCCCACGCGCGAGACCCGCGCCGAAGTTCACGGCTGCCTGAAATGCACTCATCGCGAGACCCGCGAGCGCCCCGACCCGCCATACGCCGATCCGGGCCGCTGCGATTACTGTAATCCCTGATAAGTCCATCGCCGCCGGCGCCCTTTGCATCCTGGTGGGCAGCATGTTCCTCGGCACCGCGGAGGCGCCTGCCGGGATTACTTTTCCACGAACGCCCGGATCGCCTCCACCATGTCATCGGCGAAGAAATCGCGAAAGAAGTGGTCCGCGCCGTCGATGGTGACCAGCTCGATATCCCCCTTGTCCGCCAGGGGTGCCAGCCGTTCCGGCAGTCCCGGCACCACGTCGTCCTCGGAGCCGGCGATCACCAGTACCGGCTTGTCGATCCCGGGCAGCAGGCCGGGGGTGTCGAAGCGGCTGTCCGGTTCGTAATAGGACAGCACGGCCTCCGCCGTCGCCGTGGCCTGCGGGCAGTAGATGAAGCCCGGAGTCTTGATCTCCGTATCACCCTTGCCGGCCTTGACCAGCGCCCGCGCCTCTTCCAGCAGTTCCGCCAGCGGTACGCCGTAGCGCTTCTCATAGCTGCGGGCGGCGTAGTCCGCATCCCAGGTCTGGGGCGCGACCAGCACGACCTTCCGGATCAGGTCCACATCCCGCTCCGCCGCGAACCAGGCGGTCTGATTGGCGCCGCGGGAATGACCCAGTAGCACCACTTCCCGCGCACCCTGTTCCTGCAACCATTGCAGCCAGAGACCGATCTCGTCCAGGGCATCCGTGTGCTTGTGACGATGCACGGTCTCACAGTCGTACATGCCTTCACGCTGGTCCTGGCCCAGCGAGAGGGTGATGGACAGGGAACTCAGCCCGGCATCCCCGAGCAGGTCCTGCAGGGCCGTGGTGATCTCCATGCGGCCATGGGCCAGGGTGCCGTGGGTGATGAGGATCACGGGCCGGGATTGCCATTCATCGCCCGCCGGCTGCCAGTGGGCATTGAGGGTCAGGTCCTGGTGCTGAAGCTGCACATCCTCGGCGTGGGCCGGGAGCATGGTCAGGGCCAGCAGAATCAGGCTGACCGCGAGGATGAGTCGTTTCTGTATCTGCATAGTCATTCCTTGTTGATGTGTATAAGAGTAAACGTCATTGCTTCACTTGCAATGATGCTGTGCGCTTGCTTGCGGGAGTGGCATACACCCTGTAGGAGCGGCCTTCGGCCGCGAACCGGGGGTGGCACATCATTCGCGGGCAGAGCCCGCTCCTACCTTCTGTATTCCACCGGATACCCGTTCCGGTTCCAGTCGGTCATGCCCATGCGCGCCACGCGCACATCGGTGAAACCCTGTTGCGCCAGCAGGCGCGCGGCCTCGGCGGACATGCGGTCGGTACGGCAGATGGTGACGATAGGACGTTGCTGGCGCTCGTTCAATTCCACCAAGCGCGCCGGCAGTTCCGGCAGCGGGATGTTCAGGGCGCCGGCAATGTGGCCCTGTTCGCCGTTGAAATCCTCCGGTTTGCGCACGTCCAGCACCAGCACGTCGGTGCCGGCGTCCAGGCGCTGCTTGAGTTCCGGGACATCCACCATGGGCGGCTTGCGCCAGCGGCTCACCAGGCGCGGCAGGAAGGCCACCGTGGCCAGCAATGCGAGCGCCAGCAGGCCCTTCTGGATCAGGCCCTCGCCACCGGCCACCGCCTCGCGGCCCGCATACCCCAGGTAGGTGTAGGCGAAGGCGCCGGGCAGCATGCAGACATAGGTGGCCAGCAGGTAGTGCCACAGGCGAATGCGGGTCAGGCCCAGGGCGTAGTTGAGCAGGTTGAAGGGGAACAGGGGCACCAGGCGGGTGAAGGCCACGAAGCGCCAGCCTTCCGCCTCCACGCCCGTGATCAACTGCTTCAGGCGGCCACCGGCCCGCTGCGCCACCCAGTCGGAGGCCAGGTAGCGCGCCACCAGGAAGGCGAGCAGGGCGCCCAGGGTGGCGCCGGTGAGGTTATAGAAGGTGCCCAGCACCGGCCCGAACAGGGCGCCGCCGGCCAGGGTGAGCACCGAACCGGGGACGAACAACACCGCGGCGATGGCATAGACCAGCATGAACAGCAGGGGCGCGGCCAGGCCGGCGGACTGGACCCACTGTTCCAGCGCCGCCGCGTCGAGGCGGTCGCGATAGAGCACGGCGAGCGTGATGCCGGCTGCCAGTATCAGCAGCAGCAACAGGCGGATGCCGTTGCGCTTCACCTCAGTCCTCCCAGCGCCGGCGGTTGATGGCATAGTCGCTGATCTTGCCCACGAAGGGGATGGTCAACATGCCCGGCAGCCAGGAACACCACCGGTCCTCGCGGAAGGAGCGGATGCCGATCTCCATGTCCACGTGTCCCTTGCGCGGTTGATCACGATAGGTGCCGAACAGCCGGTCCCACCAGGGCAGGTTGAAGCCGAAGTTGCTGTTGGTCTCGTCGTCCTCGGTGGAGTGGTGCACGCGGTGCATGTCCGGCGTCACCACGAACCAGCGCAACACCCGGTCCAGGCCCAGGGGCATGCGCACATTGCTGTGGTTGAACATGGAGGTGGCGTTGAGCAGCACCTCGAAGATCACCACCGCCACCAGCGGCGGTCCCAGCAGCAGGATGACGGCAAACTTGATGCCCATGGACAGCAGGATCTCCAGGGTATGGAAGCGCGCTCCGGTGGTGACGTCGAAATCCAGGTCGGCGTGGTGCACCCGGTGCAGCCGCCACAGCAGGGGAATGGCGTGTACCATCACATGCTGCAGCCAGATGAAGAAATCCAGGATCAGCACCGAGGCGAGCACCGCCACCCAGAAGGGTGCGTCGAAATAGTTGAACAGGCCCCAGCCCTGCTCGCTGGCGAACAGGGCCATGCCCACGGCGGCGGTGGGGGCGAGTACCCGCAGGATGAAGCTGTTGAGGAACACCAGGCCGAGGTTGTTGCCCCAGCGCACCCATTTGGAATGCTGCAACACGCGCCGGGGAGCCGCCATTTCCCACGCCGCCATGAGCAGGAAGATCCCGAAGAAGAAACCCAGGCGGATGGGTATTTCATAGGTCATCAGGAAGGCTTCCATGGATATTTCCTCGTGTGGGAACCCGGAGAATCATATATTCAATTGAAGTATTGAATATCCTAATCACCCCGGCTGGGCTTGTCAATGATCAATTTTTGCAGGGGGAGCAGGATAATGACAGAACACTCGACCGAACCTGGTTTATATTCAGGATACTCACCTCGAGATCACCATGCCCCGATTCGTCCCCAGTATCGCCGTGCTCGTCCCCCTGTTGCTGCTGCAGGCCTGCGGCCCCCTCACCATCCGTGACGCCGCCACGAACACCCACGTGCCCATCGGCGGCGGCAGTCTCGAGCTGCACCGCGAGGTGCGTTTCCCCAGGGAACGCACCCGGGTGTACTTCCAGGATGGCGAGATCCTGTCCTCCATCAACGAGTTCAAGCCCCACTGCCAGCTGGAGATCGGCCCGCTGCGGGACGAGGTGCAGACGGTACAGCCCGATCGCTTCGAGATCACCCGGATCTCCACGCGCATCGACCCGGTGGTGATGAGGCAAGCGGTACGACTGGCCGCCCTGGGCATGGGAGTGGGCGCCTTCTCTGGTGAGGGAGGTGTCACCCGCCATACGCAGGTCTTCCTGTTCCGCCTGCACTCCGAACGCCAGCCGCAGGTGCGTCAGCTCAATTGCGGCGGTGCCTTCGAGGATCCGGGGCTGGCACAATGGCCAACCTTGCAGGACATCACCCGGGCGTTGGGAGACCACGCGACGCTGCGCCTGGAGTGAGTAAACCCGAACATTGCGCAACGCAGCCTGTAGGAGCGGGCTCTGCCCGCGAACGGTGTACCACTTCCGGTTCGCGGCCGAAGGCCGCTCCTACAGCATGCGGGTACACGAACCCAGGTCAGCTTGCGGTCTTCCCGATGTACAACGCCAGGAACCCACCCCAGGGCAGCGCTGCCGGCAGCAGGGCCTCCAGCCCACGCGCCAGCCGTCCGCCCGCGGGCAATAAGATCGCGGTCCTGTGTTTCACCACGGCGGGTTTCGGTGACAGCGCGCCGATCCACGCCCGCACATCCTCCCAGGTATCCCAGCGCGCCCCCTTGTAGCTGCCGCTTCCGCGTTTCTGCCGGTACAGCAGGCTGTGGCGGTTCAGCAGCCCGAGCACCACGCCATGTCGGCTGACCCGCCACAGCTCCGCCAGTGCCCGAACCGGATCCTTGACGAAACACAGGCTGGTGATGGCGCATGCATAGTCGAATTCTCCGTCGGCAAAGGGCAATCGCTCGCTGCGCCCCTGCAGGTAATGCACCCCATCCGTTTGCGCGACGGCGAAGGCCAGCATGGCGGGATCGGGGTCCAGGCCGGTGACCTGCAGGCCGGCGGCCTGAAAGCGGCGACTGAAATGGCCGGTACCGCAGCCCACGTCCAGCAGGCGGTCGCCTGCCCGTGCGGGCAGCAGTGCCTGCAACAGGGCGAATTCCCGTCCGGCGATCCAGCGTCCGCGCGGGCTGTGGTACCAGGCCTCGTAGTGGACCGGTTCGATGGCCGCGGAGTACTGCGTCACCAGGGCCACAACCGGTGCAGCCACTTGACCAGGGTGCGTGTGCCCGGGCTGAACAGCCGGGCGGCATAGGCGGTATTGGCGGCACGGCGATGAACCTGTGCCAGGGTGGGATAGGCATGGATGGCGGCGGACAGGTCCCGGATCTTCGCGCCGGTCTGCATGGCCAGCACGATTTCATGGAGCAACTCGCCGGCATGGGGGCCCAGCAGGGAGGCGCCGAGGATGCGGCCGCGGCGGGTGACCAGCTTGATCAGTCCATCACTTTCCCCTTCCGTCAGGGCACGGTCGATGTCCCGGAAGTCGAAGCGCAGCACCTGTGGGTCCAGGCCCTGTTCCCGCGCCTGCTGTTCGGTCAGTCCCACCTGCGCCAGCTCCGGGTCACAGTAGGTGACCCGGGGCACCACGCGGTAGTCGGTCCGGGTGGGTAGACGGAACACCAGGTTGCGGATCACGATGCCGGCCTGGTATTCCGCCATGTGGGTAAAGGCATGGGGGCCGCAGACGTCGCCACAGGCGAAGATGTGTTTCTGCGAGGTGCGCAGGCGGCGATCCACCTCGATCCCGCGCGCGCCCATCCGCACGCCGGCCGCGTCCAGGCCCAGCCCTTCCACCTGCGGTCGGCGCCCGGCGGCTACCAGGAGTTCGTCGCCCCGCAGGGACAGGCCGTCGGCGCCCAGCAACTGCTTGCCGTCGGCATCGACGTGCATTCGTTCCACCCGGGCGCCGGTGTGGATACGCATGCCCTCCCGTTCCAATCTCGCGCGCAGCAGATCCGCCAGTTCCGCATCCTCGCGCGGCAACAGGCGCTCCGCGCGCTGCACCAGGTCGACCTCGCTGCCGAGACGGGCAAAGGCCTGGCCCAGCTCCACGCCGATGGGGCCACCCCCGAGCACCAGCAGGCGCGCGGGCAGTTCCGGCAGGGAGAAGGCATCGAGGTGGGTAATGCAGTTGTCCGCCGTGAGGCCTTCGATGGGGGGCAGCGCCGGCTGGCTGCCGGTGGCGATGACGAAACGGCGCGCGCGCAGCACCCGTTCCCCGACCCGTACCTCGTGGGGCGAGATGAATTCCCCGGGCTGGCCCAGCAATACCTCGCAGCCGTAGTCACGAAACCGCTGCGGGTCGTCGTGGCGCTGGATATGGTTCACCACCGAGGCGACATGGGCGTTGATCCGGCCCATGTCGACGTGCGGTGCCAGTGACTCCAGGCCGAACGCCGCGCCGCGGCGCATCAGGCTGGCCACCCTGGCGCTGTGCAGCAGGGTCTTGCTGGGCACGCAGCCATAATGCAGGCAGTCGCCGCCGAGCTGCTCCGATTGTTCGACCAGGGTGACGCGCAGGCCGAGCTGGGCCGCGACGCTGGCCACCACCAGGCCACCGGGGCCGCCGCCGAGGACGACCAGGTCCCGTGCTTTCATCGATTGCTTTCCAGTGCCCGTTTGCGCATGAGTACATCATAGGCGCCTTTCAGGCGCAGCAGTTCACCATCCAGGGCCGGGTGACCGTGCCACCACTGGTAGTCGGGCGACTGGTGACCCACCCCAAAACGCAACCGCTGCTGGTATGCGTCAAGACGCTCACGGATCGCCAGCATGTCCTGCAGTTCCTCGGTCGTGAAGTCGTTACGCGCCTGTTCCAGGAGATCATCCGCTTCGCGCAGCTTCAGGCGGCCGACGGCGATCATGGCGTCCCCGTTGGCGGCCAGGCTGGCCACGTAGCGGGGAGAATGGCACTGGTGGCAGGTATGGTACAAAAGGTCGCGATCGAGGGGTGCATGGCTTTCGCCATGGCAGGCGACGCAGTCGGGCGCGCGCCCGGGCCTGCCGATGCGCAGCAGCACGCCGTGCTTGGAGGTGCTGTAGCTGTGCACCTCGGGACTGTCCACGCCATGACAGGCGATGCACTCCGCCGGCTTGAAACTTCCCTCCGGCGGTGCGGCCATGGCAGAGGCGCACAGCCATAACAGCAGGCCCGGCAGCAGGCGGCGCATCAGTTCCGCTCCCGGTTGTGGTCGGTATAGACGCCGGAATTCCACCAGGGTCCTGCCGGGGCGCGGTCACCGAGGGCCGCGCGTTCCGCTTCGTCCAGGGTATGCAGTTCTTCTGCCTGTTCCCGTATCCGCTCCAGGCGTGCGGCCATGGCCGCATGTCCCTGGCGCACCTGTTCCGCATCGCCATGGGCGGCGCCCTTGTAGGCGCCGAGATTGTCGAAGTACCACATCTCGAAATAATCACGCTCGATGGGCGACACATTGTAGAAGGCGGAGGCCTGGCCTTCGAGGAAGCCGATGCGCGCGCGTGGACGCAGGCGTTCCATCAGATCCATGGGGTAGGGTGGACGCTCGCCAGCCGCGGGATGCAGACGATCATCGGCGCGCAGATCCTTCAGCAGGGCCTCGGCCTCGTGCAGCAACACCCAGGCCTCGCGGCGCTCGGCGTCCAGGCCGGCGAGTTGCCGCGCGGACCAGTCCGCGGCGTGACAGTCCGCGCACATCTCCACCCATTGCCGGCGCCGCACCTGGTTGCCCGAGGTGAGGGGATTGACCTGCTGCAGGCCGAACTTCCAGATGGTCTTGTCCGCCACCTGGTGCTTGCCGTCGGTCATGTGACAGTAGGCGCAACCCGGCGCCGCGTAGTTGCCCTTGCGCAGGGGTTGCGACCAGTCCCAGTCCTGGCCTTCCGAGAGATAGCGCTGGCCGTGGGCGGAGGCGAAGTAGGTGTCGTCGTCGGGATGGGGCGGACCCGAGTGGCAGGTGATGCAGGCCTCGGGTCGCCGCGCCTCGGCGGCGCTGAAGGCATGGCGGGTATGGCAGGAATCGCACTTGGTGGCCACCGAGTGGCACTGCATGCAGGCGCTCACCTCCGCCTTGGGCTTGTCGACGAAGTGCTTGGCGTCGTAGACGCGCTCCATGGCCAGGGCATGGCTGGGGAAACCAAAGCGGCGTTCGTCCTCGAACTGGGCATGCTGGGTTGCATGACAGCCGCCGCAGGTGTCCGGGGTGGGCATGCGCAAGCGGGCGTGGTCGTTGCCATGGCACTGGTTGCAGGTGATCGCGTCGCCCTGCGCCGGGGCAGCATGCCCGCTGGCGCGCCAGTCGGCCACGATGCCGGGTGTCACCGCCGCGTGGCATTCGATACACTCTTCACCTTCGAACACACCCTGCACCCGCTCCACCGGCTCGTAGAAGCGTGTCGGGTCCCAGTAGCCGAACACGGGCTCGGGCTGCCAATGGCGTGAATAGAGGCCGGCGCCGGGACCGCTCTTGTTCCAGTGGACCCAGCCGTAGCCGGCGCCGATGGCCAGCAGGGTGAGGACCAGCACCGCCCAGGCGTAGCGTGCCATGTCAGGCCGCCCTCCAGCGCCACAGGCCCAGGGTCGCCAGGCCGAAGAAGACCGCCAGGCTCAGCCAGCGTCCCGGCTGCCGGTCGTCCCGCGGAGATTCCACCCGTGCGGGTGGCTCGGTGGCGGCATGCTGGCGCAGATAGTCCTGCAACAGTACCCACTGTGCGGCATCGGGCATGTCCACCGGCCCCAGTTCGCCTCGGTACAGGTGGGAGACCCGCATCAGGAACTCCATGCGCTCCACCACCGCCGGCCAGGTCTCGCGATCGTGCAGGGCCGGTTCCGGCAGGTTGTGACACTGGGCGCAATAGGCCTGCAGCAGGCGCGCGCCTTTGGAGTCCGGTGCCGGCAGGCGTTCGGCTTCGATGCCGGGCGGCACGAGGTCCGGGCGGGTTTCGCAGAGATCGACCCCGCCCCAGGGATGACTGGCCCAGGCGGGGCCGGACAACTGCAGTATCACCAGCACCAGCAGCAGCCGTCTCATGGCGTGGATTCACGCGCGGCCAGGGGTTCTGATTTTGGTGTCGAAAGTGCTGGCCGCATGTCGTGCCATGCCCGTAGCAACCGTTGCCCCGGGCGCCAGGCGGCCAGCATGCCCTCCGCCGCGCGTCGCCCGGCGGCCATGGCGGTGACCACCAGGTCCGGACCCAGGGTGTCGTCGCCGCCGGCGTAGATGCGTGGATGGGTCGTGCGGCCCTGGGCATCCACCCGGATACGGCCTGCCTCGTCCAGGCTGACCCCGAAGCTCGCCAGCCAGGATGGCGGTGCCGGCACCAGGCCCAGGGCGAGCAGTACGCGGTCGCAGGGTTCGAGTTGCTCACCCTCGGGCGTAGTGAAGCGCACCCGTTCGATCCGGTCATCGCCTTCCAGTGCCAGCGGCGCATGGTTGGGCAGCAGTCGCGCACCCTCGGCACGGGCCTTCGCCTGTTCCCGCGGCGATGCGCGAAAGTCGCGGCGCGTGGCCATGGTGACACGGACGGCACCGAGGCGCAGGGCGCTGCGCGCGCAGTCCATGGCGCTGTCGCCGCCACCCAGCACCAGCACGCGCTCACCGTCCAGGCGTGCCGCCGTGCCGTCGTTCACCCGGCCGAGAAAATCCAGGGCCTCCTCGACGCCGGGCAGGTCCTGTCCCGACAGGGCAATGCGGCGCGGGTGCTGCGCGCCGAGACCGAGGAACAGGGCATGACGGCTGGCCAGCAACTCCCGGATGCGCGCCTGGTCCTGCTTGACGCCGAGTTCGAAGCCGATGCCGAGGGCCGCGAGGTGGGCGGTGCGCTGTTCCAGCAGGTCCTTGTCGAGCTTGAAGGGCGGTACGCCGGTGGCGAGCAGGCCGCCGATCATCGGGTTGCGGTCGAACACCGTGACCTCCACGCCGGCACGGGCCAGGCGTTCGGCACAGGCCAGGCCGGCGGGGCCGGCGCCGATCACGGCCACGCGGCGGCCGCTGGTCTTGGGTGTGGAGGGGAGGGCTGCCTCGAGGCCGCGATCCCCCAGCCAGCGTTCCAGGGCGCCGATGGCCACGGCGCCGTTCTGGATGCCTTCCGCCTCGCCCTGGCGGGTGCAGCCGCCTTCGCACAGGCGTTCCTGCGGACAGAGCCGGCCGCAGACCTCGGGCAGGGCCGAGGTCTCGTGCAGGATATCGTTGGCAGCGTTTACGTCGCCCGCGGCCAGGGCGCGCAGCCAGTCGGGGATGCGATTGGCCAGCGGGCAGGCGTTGCGGCAGCCGGGCACGCCGCAATCCAGGCAGCGGGAGGCCTCGGCGCGGACCTCTGCCAGGCTGAGCTCCGCGCTGTTTTCCCCCC
>SWBZ01006422.1_pt2 | contig 35698 bp, 33 predicted proteins | sample 4693031 | NCBI WGS metagenome assembly SWBZ01 (sample SAMN10267274, study PRJNA491770) | bioreactor metagenome | isolation source: DHS bioreactor inoculated with | place: Japan: off Shimokita Peninsula
CCCTTCTCGTCGTGGTCGTCGCCCTTCTCGTCGTGGTCGTCGCCCTTACTGCGGTAGGCCTCCACGTAGGCGGGACGTCCCATACGCTCCGAGAAGCTGTCGGCGCCGGGCATGACCTCGCTACAGGCCACCATGGCGCAAAGATCGGGGGCGGTGCCGATCTCCGCGGGCAGAGGCGCTTCGTAGGCCGCGGCCATGGCCAGGGGCGCCACCAGCGCCAGTGCCGTCGCGGCGAGGACGGTACGGAATACAGCGAGAATCCTGTTCATGACACTTCCAGTTCAACTTCTATGGGGTGATTCTAATCACTCGCAATCGGCTGGTACTTGATCATGGTCAAATTCGGGCCAGGGGAATGTAGGAGCGGGCTTCGCCCGCGAACCGGGGTGGCGCTCCCGGTTCGCGGGCGAAGCCCGCTCCTACGAAAAGCCCATATGAATCAATGCATGGTTAAGGAAGGATGCGCCCCCGCGGAACGGAACCGGTTCCGTTCCGCGGGGCCATCCGAGGCCCGGGTCAGGCCTCCACGATCATACGGCTGCGCATCTCCAGATGAAGAGCATGACAGAAGTGAGTGCAGTAACCCCAGAACACACCCGGCTTGTCGGCAACGAAGGTAACCGAAGCGGTCTCCTGCGGGTTGACGATGAAGTTGATATTGTATTCTGGAAGCCCGAAGCCGTGGGTCAGATCCTCGATACGGTCATGGTTGGTGAGGATGATCGTCACCTCGTCACCCAACTTCACCCGGAACTCGCGCGGCTCGATGGCCGGCGCGATGGACACCAGCCTGACGGTCACCTTGTTGCCATTACGCGTCACACCCACATCCTTGGGATCGTGAATCGCCAGCGGGAAATCATCGAGGGAGTAGATCTTTTTCGGGTTCAGCAAGTCGCGCTTGAGGATGATGAAGTCATGGGGTTCCGGACGCACCGGATGCTCGGCGACGAGCACCATCTTCTCACCGGAGATGTCGATGATCTGCTCGTTTTCGGCATGCAGCGGGCCCACCGGCAGGAAGCGGTCTTTGGAGAACTTGCAGCCCACCGTCAGCCACTTGCCATCGGCGAACATGGTCTCCGACTGGGAGGCGTTGATGTGTCCGGGCTGGTAATGGACGTCGATACGGTCACGCACATACTGAACCGTGTTGTCACCATTGTGGAAGCGAATGGCATCTTCCACGTTCCACTTCACCACCTGGCTGTCCAGGAACAGGGTGGTATAGGTATTGCCGCGACCATCGAAGGCGGTATGCAGCGGACCCAGGCCGATTTCGACCTCGGCGACGATGGCCTTGTCGATATCGTCCAGATTGCTGTCGAACCAGTCGAGCACCTTCTGCAGTTCGATCACGGTACCGGTGGGTGACAGCTTGCCGGAGCAGATGAAATACTTGCCATCGGGGCTGGCATTGACACCGTGCGGGTTCTTGGGTACGGATACGGTTGCGGTCAACGCGGTCTTCGGATCCGCATTCGACGCCCGGGTGCCATCGACCACCGGAACCTGCGAATCACCAAAGGTGCGGTAGTTACCGTCCTTCACGGCCTGTTCGATGCGGGCGATGTGGAAGAAGATGCAGGCATCGCGTTCAACGGACATCATGTCCTCGTAATGCACGCCATTCTCGGTGTTGTACTGGTTGCAGGCGGCCAGTTTTCCGTCGAAGGACGTGGCGCACAGGTCGCAGTTACCGTCGATCAACACCTGCCAGCGCACCTCCATGGTCTCGGCGTCGAGGCAACTGAACATGGCGCGATACTGCTCCGGCGAATCGATGTCCCGACCGTCATTGGGCAACGGGATATGGAATTCGCTGCCGCAGAACACCCGGGTAGTGTAATTAACGGCTGCATCCACCGGATCGCGCTTGTCCGGGAAGATGCCATGGAAGCCCTGCACGTTCGGCAACTTGGTGATCTTGTCGCAGACGAAGGTATCCAGGCGGATACGCGCCACGCGGGAGTTGAGCTTGTCGTTGATCCAGGCATAGCGACCGTCGTAGTTGCCATCCTTGTAAGAGGCATGGGTGTGATGGGTATCGCCCACGGTGAACTGCAGGCTGCCGTCGTCCTTGGTACCCATGATCTTCTTGGATTCGTTGGTAACACCCCAGCCCACCAGGGCATCGGGTACGAAACAGGGTACGCGATGGATCTCCCGACCGGAGGGCATGCCCAGCACACGGAAATCGCCGGTGTGGCCGCCGCTCCAGAAGCCATAATATTCATCCAGTTGACCTGGTTTTGGGTGGATCGGATCCGCCTTGGCCAGGGTACCACTGGCGGGTACCGCCGGGGCGGAAGGCGCTGAACTCTCCTGCTTGCAAGCGGACAGGCCAACGGACAGGCCGGCGCCGGTCAGACCGACCAGGGCGGCGGTATTGAGAAATTTGCGACGACTGGGGTCGATGGCGCCGTCGTGGAGGTCATTCGATTCCTGGGTGGGGTCCTGTGTCTTGTCCTGGCTCATGGCTGCATGGCTCCGTCGGTTCGGGTGATTCAGTGCACTGTCGACCGAATCCACGCTGCTCGAGACCGGTAACGACATTGTAACTGGCATGGGAAATGCCGCATTGGAGTGTGGCATATCACACAGTAGAGAATCTAGCGGATTGCAAGCCCCTCGTACCTGTATCAGGTCAAGTGTGGAGGCTTTTTTTACTTGCAGTTGACGGAGATCAATATTTTCCGGGGAGCGCGCCATCAGAACATAAGCCGAATCTTATATTAGAGAAAGCCCTGAACGAACCGGCCATGACGCGTCCCGCGCCGGCTCACACCCCCGCCTGCCGCCAGCTGCTGAACGCGCTCAGCCAGAAATCGATGTCGGGATAATGCCGGCCACGGGACCGCAGGTGTTCGGCGAGATCGATCATGAGCGTACGGAACTCGCGGATGTCCATTTCCCAACGGACCGGGTCGAGGCCGGGGTTGTCGGCGAGGGCCTCGTTGGCGATGGAGCCTGCACCACCCCACATGCGCTGGCTGTTGAGGCCGGCATACAGGCTTGCCTCGTTGTCATGTCGGGCGGCCAGCCCACGCAGCCAGGCGGCGTGATCGCCGCCATGGCTGTCGAGGATTCCGCTCAAGCGCTCCAGGGTATAGTCAAGGTCCAGTGTCGATGGAACACCACTCATGCCTGCATCCTTCACTTGCGTCTCCGGGGCACTCGGGGTGGTCGAGCATGGGAACCAGAGACACGGCTACACGTCCGGTGATTATCCACTATTCTTTTCCAGGAAGGCTGCGGGTCCTGTAATAACCATAATGAATAAGGAGGATTATCCTATGATCATGACATTCTTCGACCGACTGAAGCGGGTGCTGCTGTGCGGTCTGCTGTCACTGGTCTGCTCGTCCGTGAACGCCGAACCTGCCGCGGCACTGGCGTGGAGCGCCAGTGCTGCCGATCTCGAGTGGGGACCCTGTCCCGACTTCATCCCCACGGGCTGCGAGATCGCCGTGCTTCATGGTGACCCGGATAAGCGCAACACCGACATCTTCTTCAAGGTACCCTCGGACTTCACTGTGCCGCATCATCGCCACACCTCGGCCGAGCGCATGGTGCTGGTCGCCGGTGAAATGCTCGTCCAGTACGACGGCCAGGAAGCCATCATCCTCACACCCGGCACCTATGCCTATGGTCCACCCCAGTTACCGCATTCGGCCATCTGCCAAAGCGAAGAACCCTGCGTGCTGTTCATTGCCTTCGAGGAACCCGTCGACGCCATCGCCATTGCAAAGGACTGACCTCCCAGCCAGGGCATGCACCAGGCAACGCAGTTTTCGCTAATATAGAAAAATTCGCTCCCAGGCCGCACAGGGACAGCCCCCTGCGGCGGATGAAACCTTCGCCAAAACCCTTTATAGTCAGGCGCTAATCCGGCAACCCCACCCGGCGCCCAGGCCGGGGGCACCAGGAATTCGTGCACCATGGAAAGACGCTTTACCGCAAGAGACCTGACGCTCGTCCTCGGCCTCGCCTTCCTCGCCCTGCTGCTCATCCTGCTCATGTACCAGGTGGATCGCCAATGGAACCGCATGAGCGAGATGCAGCGCGCCCTGCAGGAGCAGGCCGAGGACCTGCGCCGGGTACGGGTGTCCATGCAGGGCCTGGAACGACGCGTGCAGGAGGGCGGACTGACCACCAGCGCTACCGCACCGCGGGCGGGCGAGGTCCCGGAAGCCTTCCGCCGCGCCCAGGCCGCCAGCGAACAGGCGGATTATGCCCAGGGTGACTGGCTGGTGCGGGCCTTCGGAACCGGACTCAGTACCATTACTCCGCTGGTGTCCAGCGATGCCTATGCCAGCGAGGTGCAAAGCTATGTGCTGGAATCCCTGCTGAGCCGCGATCCCGACACCCTGGAATGGCAGGGGCTGATCGCCCGCGACTGGATTATCAGCGAGGACGGCCTGACCATCACCTTTCGCATGCGCCCCGACGTCACCTTCTCCGACGGCGTGCCGATGACGGCCGAGGACGTGGTGTTCAGCTTCGATTTCATCATGAACGAGGCCATCGCCGCGCCGCGTGCCCGTGCCTACATGGAAAAGCTGGAAAAGGTGGAGGCCCTGGGCGAGCACGAGGTGGCCTTCACCTTTGCCGAACCCTATTTCAACAGCCTGTCCCTGGCCGGCGGCATGGCCATCATGCCCAGGCACTTCTACGCTCACTACCTGGAAACACCCGAGGTCTTCAACCAGTCGCGCGGTCTGCTGCTGGGCTCCGGCCCCTACCGGTTGGCCAACCCCGAGACCTGGACCCCGGACCAGGGCCTGGTGGAGCTGGAGCGCAACCCGCGTTACTGGGGACCGGTGGATCCCTCCTTCAACCGCGTGCTCTGGAAGGTGATCGAGAACGACAGCGCGCGCCTGACCACCTTCCGCAACGGCGAGATCGATGTCTATGCCGCGCGACCGCGCGAATATCAGCAACTGCTGGACGACGAACAGCTGCGCGAGCGCACCCGCAACTATGAATACATGAGTCCGACGGCGGGTTATGTCTACATCGGCTGGAACCAGGAGCGTGACGGCAAGCCCACCCGCTTCGCCGACCGGCGCGTGCGCCAGGCCATGAGCCATCTCACCGACATCGACCGCATCATCGAGGAGATCATGCTCGGTTACGCGGAACCGGCCGTCAGCCCCTTCAACCCGCGCAGCGAACAGCATGATCCCAGCCTCTCGCCCTACCCCTTCGACATGCAACGCGCCATCGCACTGCTGGGCGAGGCAGGCTACACCGAGCGCAACCGCGAGGGCATCCTGGTGGACGCCGACGGCAAGCCCTTCGAATTCAGCCTGGTGTTTTTCCAGGACAATGAGGACACACGGCGCATCGTGCTGTTCCTGAAGGATCTCTATGCGCGTGCCGGCATCCTCATGCACCCGCGCCCCACCGAGTGGTCGGTGATGCTGGACCTGCTCAACCGCAAGGACTTCGATGCCATCACCCTGGGCTGGACCAGCGGCGTGGAGACGGACATCTACCAGATGTTCAATTCCGACCAGACGGTGGCCGGCGGCGACAATTTCATCAGCTACCGCAACCCGGAGCTGGACCGGCTCATGGACGCGGCCCGCGCCGAGGTGGACGAGGACAAGCGTATGCCCCTGTGGCGCGCCGCCGAACGCATCCTCCACCAGGACCAGCCCTACACCTTCCTGATGCGGCGTCAGACCCTGGCCTTCGTGGACCGGCGCATCCACAACCTGGAGCAGACCCGGCTGGGCCTCAACCTGGGCATGGTGCCGGTGGAGATCTACGTGCCGCTGGATGCCCAGAAATACGCGCGCTAGCGGGATTCGAGTGATGCTCGAAACGCTGATTCATTCGTCATTCCCGCGAATGCGGGAATCCAGGTGTTTCAAAAATATGGATTACTCGCTTCGCTCGCCCTTCGGGCCGCCCTGCGGGCGTTCAACGCACTCCGTGCTTTTGTCCCGCATTCGCGGGAATGACGAATCATGACCACCTACATCCTGCGCCGCCTGCTGCTCATGGTGCCCACCCTGCTGGGCATCACCCTGGTGGTGTTCGTGGTCATGGCCTCCGCCCCCGGCGGCATCAGCGCCCAGTCGCTGGTGGAGGGCATGAACCTGGAACCCCAGGCCAAGAAGTCCCTGGAGGACTACTACAACCGCATGTACGGCCTGGACCGGCCGGCACCGGTGCAGTACCTGCGCTGGCTGAACAATGTCTCGCCCGTCGGGTTCGAACTGGACGAGGCCACGGGCGAGCTGGGGCGTTTCTCCCTCACCAAGGGCTCGAACCTGGGCACCAGCTTCCGCTACGGCCGCCCGGTGATGGACCTGGTGGCGGAACGCCTGCCCATCACCCTGCTGCTCAATGTCATCTCCATCCCCATCATCTATATCATCGCCATCGCCGTGGGGGTACATGCCGCCACCCGGCGTGGCAGCAGCTTCGATGTCAGCTCCAGCGTGGTGATGCTGGGGCTGTGGTCGATCCCCACCATGCTGGCCGGGGTGCTGATGATCGGTTTCTTCGCCTCGGACCAGTTCTGGCCCTGGTTCCCCACCGCCGGTCTGAGCCGCCGCGAGGCCCTGGACATGCCCTTCCTGCCCCACTGGACCGGCCTCGGCGACGTCGGCCTGCTGTTCCTGCTGGGCGGCCTCGGCGCCGTGCTGCTGGTGTGGCTGAGCCTGCGCGGTCCGGTGCGGCTGCGGGTGCTGGTGCTCGGTGTGCTGGGCGCGGCCGCCGGCTTTGCCATGGCCGGGCAGCCCGCCGGGGTGGCAGGCCTCGGGCCCATGCACCTGGTGCTGGCCCTGCTGGTGGGCGCCCTGTTCGCCGGTATCGGCTGGAGCGGCTTCCAGTCCCTGCGCACCCTCACCCTCGGCCTGCTCGGGCTGTTGCTCGGCCTGCTGCTCGCATCGCAACTGGCCCAGAGTGAGTTCGTGCGCGGCTTCCTGGTGGACCGGCTCTGGCACCTGGTGCTACCGGTCATCTGCCTGTCCTACGGCGGCTTCGCCTTTCTCGCCAAGCTCACCCGCTCCTCGGTGCTGGAAAACCTGCTGGCCGACTACGCGCGCACCGCGCGCGCCAAGGGCGCCGCCGAGCGCGACGTGCTGTGGCGCCATGTGTTCCGCAATTCCCTGCTGCCGCTGATCACCGTGTCCGCCACCCTGCTGCCCAGCCTGCTGGCGGGCTCGGTGATCGTCGAGACCATCTTCAGCATCGACGGCATGGGCAAGCTGGCGGTGGACGCGGTGCGTACCCGCGACCGCGAACTGGTGCTGTCGGTGACCCTCATCAGCGGCCTGCTGACCCTGGCCGGCTACCTGCTTGCCGACCTCTGTTATGCCATTGCCGATCCGCGGGTGAGTTATGACTGAGACCCTCGCACAGCCCCCCGCCCGCGCCCGCAGCTACAGCGCCCAGGTGGCGCGTGAGGTATTCACCCGCTGGGGCGCGCGCCTGGGCCTGACCTGGATCCTGGTGCTGGTGGTGATCGCCGTGTTCGCGCCCTTCCTGGCCAGCAGTCATCCCCTGCTGCTCTCCCAGCAGGGGCAGGTGTCGAGCCCTGCGCTGGCCCACCTGAACGCCGCCGACCTGACCATCCTGGCGGGGTTCCTGGCCGCCCTGGCCGCGGCCTTCTGGCGCCGGCCCCTGCGCCGCCGTCTGGGTCTGGTGCTGGGTGCCCTGGTGGTGAGCGGCGTCCTGAGTTATGTCTTCGTGACGCCGCCGGCACTGGTGGTCTACGAACAGTACCGCGAGGCCGAAGCGGCGGGCGCCTATGACTGGGTAGTGCGCGCCCCCATCCCCTACTCGCCCAAGGACTACCTGCGCGACTACGGCGACACCGGCCTGGAGGCGCCACTGGCGGAAGGCGAGCGACGCCACTGGCTGGGCACCGAGGAGAACGGCTCCGACGTGCTGGCGCGCATGGTCCACGCCTCGCGCATCGCGCTCGGCATCGGCTTCATCGCCACCGGCATCGCGCTCTTCATCGGCGTCATCATCGGCGGGCTGATGGGCTATTTCTCCGGCATCGTGGACATGATCGGCATGCGCCTGGTGGAGATCTTCGAGGCCATTCCCACCCTGTTCCTGTTGCTCACCTTCGTGGCTTTCTTCGGCCGCAGCCTGTACATGATGATGATCATCATCGGCATCACCTCCTGGTCCGGCTACGCCCGCTACGTGCGCGCCGAGTTCCTCAAGCTGCGCGAGCAGGAATACGTGCAGGCGGCGGTGGCCTGCAGCCTGCCGCTGCGCTCCATCCTGTTTCGCCATATGCTGCCCAACGGCGCCGCGCCCATCCTGGTGGCGGCCAGCTTCGGCGTGGCCTCGGCCATCCTCGCCGAGGCCACGCTGAGCTTCCTGGGCCTGGGGCTGGTGGACGACCCGTCCTGGGGGCAGATGCTCAACCAGGCGGTGCAGTCCTCCACCTTCAACTGGTGGATGGCGGCCTTCCCGGGCGGGGCGATCTTTTTGACCGTGTTCGCCTACAACCTGGTGGGTGAATCCCTGCGCGACGCGCTCGACCCGCACTTGAAGAAGAACGCCTGATGCTGCTTGAAGTCAACAACCTCAAGACCTGGCTGCGCGCCGGCAAGGACACGGTCCACGCGGTGGAGGACGTGAGTTTCCGCATCGACCGCGGCGAGACCTTCTGCCTGGTGGGCGAATCGGGCAGCGGCAAGTCGGTGAGCGCCCTGTCGGTGATCCAGCTGCTGCCGCGTGACATCACCCAGCATCCGGGCGGCGAGATCCTGTTCGACTACCGCCACCCCGACGGCCGCCACGAACGGGTGGACATGCTGACCCTGCCCGAGGAACGGCGGCGTGCCATTCGCGGCAGCCGCATCGCCATGATCTTCCAGGAGCCCATGACCTCGCTGAACCCGGTGTTCACCGTCGGCGACCAGATCATCGAGGCCCTGCGCCTGCACCGCCCGGAGATGAGCGAGGCCGAGGCGCGCGAACGCGCCATCGCCGCCCTGGCCCAGGTGCAGATCCCCAATCCCGAGGAACGCGTCAACGAGTTTCCCCACCGCCTGTCGGGCGGCCAGCGCCAGCGGGTGATGATCGCCATGGCCATGGCCTGCGAGCCGGACCTGCTGATCGCCGACGAACCCACCACCGCCCTGGACGTGACCGTGCAGGCGGAGATCCTGCGCCTCATGCGCGAGCTGCAGGACCGTACCGGCATGGGCATCCTGTTCATCACCCACGACTTCGGCGTGGTGGCGCAGATGGCCCAGCGCCTGGCGGTGATGCGCCTCGGCCGGATCGTGGAGGACGGTCCGGTGCGCCAGGTACTCCGCGAGCCGACCCATGCCTACACCCGCCAGCTCATCGATGCCCTTCCCGAGAACCTGCACCGCCGGCGCGTGACCGGGGTGCGCCCCACGGTCGAGGCAAACCAGGTGGTCGAGCAGGACGAGGTGCTGGTGCGGGTGGAGGATTTCAAGATCCACTTTCCGGTACGCAAGGGCCTGCTGCGCCGCGTGGTGGACCAGGTGCGCGCCGTCGACGGCGTGTCCCTGGACATCCGCCGCGGCCAGGTGCTGGCGCTGGTCGGCGAGTCTGGCTGCGGCAAGACCACGCTTGGGCGCGGCATCCTGCGCCTGCTGGAGGCCACCAGCGGCAGCATCCGTTTCCAGGGCGACGACATCACCCGGCTGACGCCGCGCGAGCTGCGTCCCTTCCGGCGCCGCATGCAGATCATCTTCCAGGACCCGGCCTCGTCCCTGAACCCGCGCCTCACCGTGGCCGAGGCGCTGACCGAGCCCATGGCGGTACATGGCATCGGCGCCTCCCACGAGGAACGTCTGGCCCTGGCTCAGGCGGTGATCGAGCAGGTGCAACTGCCCCCCGACAGCCTGTGGCGCTACCCGCACGAGTTCTCCGGCGGCCAGCGCCAGCGCATTGGCATCGCCCGCGCCCTGGTGCTGAATCCCAGCTTCATCGTCTGTGACGAGGTGACCAGTGCCCTGGACGTGTCGGTGCAGGCGGAGATCCTGCAGATCCTGCAGGCCTTGAAGGAGGAACGCGGTCTGACCCTGCTGTTTATCACCCACAACATGGGCGTGGTGGAATACCTGGCGGACAGCATGGCCGTCATGTACCAGGGCAAGGTGGTGGAATACGGCCCCACCGACCGGGTCTGTCGCCAGCCTGAGAACGACTACACCCAACGCCTGCTGGCGGCGGTGCCGCGCCTGGATATGCAGGCCCTGGCCTGAGGGGCGCGGGCAGGGTCGTGTCAGGGGGTCTGGGCGTTGAGGCGGTCAACGGCCCGCAGGGCGGCGGCGGCGGCGGTCTCGATGTCCGCCTCGCGCCCCGCCAGGGTCAGCCGTCCGAAGGCGCCCACGGCGTGGGCCTCCACCAGGGTGATGCTGGCCGCCTTCTCCGCCTCGTTGGCGGCATAGATGATATTGCCCGCCGGCTCGGTCTCGAGAATGAAGATGCTCTGCCCGGCCAGCACCATGGAGCCCTTGCGGTTCTGGCGGTTGATGAGCACGGAATGATCCGCGTTGATGCCGCGGATGATCTCGTGCCAGGGGACCCGGCAGGGCTGGCGCGAGGCCTCGGTGGTGTCCAGCCAGCGCAGCACCACGTGGGCGGATTCCAGCACACTGGCCTGGTCGCGGCTGTGGATGGCCATGGAGCCGAAGGCACGTTCCACCACCTGCCCGCCCAGGTGCACCGGGGACGCCTTGAGGGCGATGTCGGTCAGGCGATGGATGGCCATGCCCGGGGACACCTCCAGCCAGAGGCAGGAATCCCCCGGCTTGGGCAGGAAGCCCTGGGAGGCGGTGGCCATGTAGGAGGCCAGCTGGGGCTGCAGGGAGTCGATGTAGACATAGGTGCGCAATTCCACCTTGGGGGCATCGACGGGCATACGGGACGACATGCTGATCGGCTTCGCTCGGGCAGGGACAGGGGCTCAAAGTGCGGGATTCTACCATAGATGGTACTGCCCCGTGGGTGCGATGCGCCAGGCGCGGTCTACCGCACCCCCCCGCTCCGCCCATCTCGGGGGCCGGCCATAAAAAAACGGCGGCATTGCATGCCGCCGTTTCCCGTTTCCGATCATCGAAACCGGAAGACCCCCGCCTACTTCAGATCAAAGCGATCAAGGTCCATCACCTTGGCCCAGGCCTGGGCGAAGTCCTGCACAAACTTCGCTTCCGCGTCCGATGAGGCATAGAACTCGCTTACCGCGCGCAGTTCGGAGTTGGAGCCGAAGATGAGGTCCACCGGGGTGGCCGTCCACTTCTGCTTGCCCGTGGCGCGCTCCACACCCTCGTAGAGGCCATCGTCCTTGGCGGACTTCTTCCATGCAACGGACATGTCGACCAGGTTGACGAAGAAGTCATTGCTCAGGGTGCCCGGACGGCCGGTGAATACCCCATGGCGGGAGCCATCGGCATTGGCATTCAGCACGCGCATACCACCGACCAGGGCCGTCATTTCCGGCACGGTCAGGTTCAGGAGCGCCGCGCGCTCCACCAGGGACTCGGCCGGCGCCCGCGGGTGACCCTTAGCATGGTAGTTACGGAAACCATCGGAGGTCAGCTCCAGTACCGCGAAGGACTCGACATCGGTCATCTCCTGCATCGCGTCCGTGCGACCCGGGTTGAAGGGCACCTCGATGTCGTGGCCGGCATCCTTGGCTGCCCGCTCGATGGCCGCGACACCACCCAGCACGATCACGTCAGCGAGCGACACGCGCTTGTTGCCGGACTGGGCCTGGTTGAAGCGCTTCTGAACCGCTTCCAGCTTGGCCAGTGACTTGGCAAGTTCACGCGGCTGGTTGACCGCCCAGTCCTTCTGCGGCGCCAGGCGGATGCGGGCACCGTTGGCACCGCCGCGCATGTCCGTGCCGCGGAAGGAGGCCGCGGAGGCCCAGGCCGTGCGCACCAGTTCCGGCGTAGACAACCCGGTGGCGAGGATATCGACCTTGAGACGGGCGATGTCTGACGCATCAATCAACTCGTGATCAACCGGCGGCACGGGATCCTGCCACACGAATACCTCGTCCGGGAGCCAGTCGCCCAGATAGCGCGAGGTCGGTCCCATGTCGCGGTGGGTCAGCTTGAACCAGGCCTTGGCGTAGGCGTCCGCGAAGGCCTGCGGATCCTCGAGCCAGCGCTGGGTGATTTTCCGGTAGATCGGGTCCTCGCGCAGGGAAAGGTCCGTGGTCAGCATGATGGGCGCATGACGCTTGTCGGGATCGTGGGCATCGGGCACCAGATTGGCGGCCTGGCCATCCGCCGGGATCCATTGGATCGCACCCGCGGGACTGCGGGTCTGTACCCACTCGAAGCCGTACAGGTTCTGCAGGAAGTTATGGGTCCACTGCACCGGGTTCACCGTCCAGGCGCCTTCCAGGCCGCTGGTGATGGTGTCGATGCCCTTGCCGGAACCACAACGGCTGATCCAGCCAAGCCCCTGCTGTTCGATCGGAGCGGCCTCCGGCTCGTGGCCGACGCACTCTCCCGGCTTGGCGGCGCCATGGGTCTTGCCGAAGGTGTGGCCACCGGCTATCAGGGCCGCCGTCTCCTCGTCGTTCATGCCCATGCGCGCGAAGGTCACGCGGATGTCATGGGCCGCGGCCACCGGGTCGGGGTTGCCGTTGGGGCCTTCCGGGTTCACGTAGATGAGACCCATCTGGGTGGCGCCGAAGGGGCTATGCAACTCACGCTCCCCAGCATGACGCTGGTCGCCGAGCCACTCTCCTTCCGGGCCCCAGTACACCTCCTCCGGCTTCCAGGCATCCTCGCGGCCGAAGGCGAAACCGAAGGTCTTGAAACCCATGTCCTCCATGGCCACGGTGCCCGCCAGCACGAGCAGGTCGGACCAGGAAATGGCGTTGCCGTATTTCTGCTTGATGGGGAGCAGGAGGCGGGCGGCCTTGTCCAGGTTGGCGTTGTCCGGCCAGCTGTTCAGCGGCGCGAACCGCTGCATGCCGCCATCGGCGCCGCCACGGCCGTCTAGGGTGCGGTAGGTGCCCGCGCTGTGCCAGGACATGCGAATGAACAAGGGCCCGTAGTGGCCGTAGTCGGCCGGCCACCAGTCCTGGGAGGTCCGCATCAGCGCGGTGAGATCCTGCTTGAGGGCGTCCAGATCCAGGTGCTGGAAGGCCTCGGCATAGTCGAAATCGTCACCCATCGGATTGGCACCCGCCGCGTTCTGGCGCAACGGCTCCAGGTTGAGGCGGTTGGGCCACCAGTAGTCGTTCGTGGGGGCGGACATCTGGACCTGGCTGGCGGACGCCAGGGCGAAGCCACCCAATGCGGCGTACAACGCGAGCGCTGAAATGCTTTGCTTGAACATACACCTCTCCTTTGGCTTTACAGCAAGTTGGACTAAAATCTGCAGGGTTTTATTTAGACTAATTCTAAAATTATGTCAAGCCTGCAAGGCATGGGCGATGTGGACAGGAAACCCGGGCCACCGCCAGGCGTGCTAGACTGCCGGCAACCCCTTGCTACACGGCCAGGACGCATGCTATTCGGTCATGATCGCAACCAGATCCGCCGCTTCTATTGCGAGGCCTGGCGGAAATTCACCCACAGCCTGCCCATGGAGCCGCTGGAGGACCTGGTGGCCACGGTCATCAGCGAGCATCCCCAATACCACCGCCTGCTGGAAATACCCGAGCAGGCCGTGGACCGCGACTACCTGCCGGAGATGGGAGAATCCAATCCCTTCCTGCACATGGGCATGCACATCGCCATCCGTGAACAGCTCAGCATCGACCGGCCGGCCGGTATCCTGCAAGGCTATCAGGCGGCGCTGGCTCGCCTGGGTGATGCTCACGAACTGGAACACCGCATGATGGAATGCCTGGCGGAAATGATCTGGCAGGCGCAACGCAACGGCACCGCGCCCGACGAGGCAGCCTACCTGGAGTGTGTGCGGCAACTGTAAGTCGGGCTTCAGCCCGACAAACCGCATGAATACCGCCAAACAGTCTGGCTGAAGCCCGACCTACTTCTTGAGCAGATCGCGGATCTCGGCCAGTAGCTTTTCCTCGTTGGAGGGGGGTGGTGGTGCCGTGGGTGCGATCTCTTCTTTCCGCTTCAGGCGATTGATCATCTTCACGGCGATGAAGATGGCAAAGGCCACGATAATGAAATCGAACAGCGTCTGGATAAAGACCCCGTAGTTCAGCGTCACCGCCTCCACGCCCTCTTCCGCCGCTTTGAGAGTAATCGCAAGGTTGCTGAAATCCACGCCCCCGATCAACAGCCCCAGCGGCGGCATCACCACATCGGCCACGAAGGAGGACACGATCTTGCCGAAGGCCACCCCGATGATGATCCCCACCGCCATGTCCACCACATTGCCCTTGACCGCGAATTCCTTGAACTCCTTCAGCATGCCCATGCTGCATTCTCCTTATAGATTGGTATTGAGGTCCGCCGTGCCGGCGGCCGGCTTGTACGCCACCATTGTAGCCCAAGCCATAAAAAGCCAGCATAGTGATTTCACGAACAAAAATTGGCGCCGCCGGAAAATTGGCGCGATATAGCCAGCCATGAGTACCATGATTCTCTAATCTTTCTTTCCATGGCCCATTACCGGAACTTTGACATACATCAAGCAGTCACACATGCTGCACGTTCAACAACACCCCAATACAATTCATAACTGCTACGGAGACCGAACATGTCCAAATCCAACCAGCTCAAGCCCGTCAGCCTGGCCCTCGGCACCGCTTTCGCCCTGTCCCTGGGTTCCGGTGTCGCCAGCGCCGACCAGAACCCCTTCTCCATGACCGAGCTGTCCAGTGGCTACATGGTGGCCGACAAGCACGAAGGCAAGTGTGGCGAAGGCAAGTGCGGTGGTGAAAAGAGCCGGGAAGAAATGAAAGAGAAAGCCATGGAAGGTAAATGCGGCGAAGGCAAGTGCGGCGGCGATAAGGCCAAGGAAAAAACCAAGGAAAAAGCGAAGGACATGGAAGGTAAATGCGGCGAAGGCAAGTGCGGCGGCAACCGTTGAGCCGGAAAGCCCTTCCATGACTCCGAACCAGCCTTATCCCGTACAGGGTGCCGGCCTGGGCCTGCGGCGGACCCTCATGGGTCCGCTCGCGGAGGCCTTTCCGGAACAGATCGGATTTCTGGAAATCGCGCCGGAGAACTGGATCGGCGTGGGCGGTGCCCTGGGCAAGCGCCTGCACTCCTTCACTGATCGCCACCCCTTCGTCTGCCACGGCCTGTCCCTGTCCATCGGCGGTCCCGCCCCCCTGGACGAGACCTTCCTGCAACGCCTGAAACGCTTTCTGGATGAACACCGCATCCGTGCCTACACGGAACACCTGAGCTATTGTGGAGATGACGGCCATCTCTACGACCTGATGCCAATTCCCTTTACCGAAGAGGCCGTGCACCACGTGGCCGGGCGTATCCGCCGCGTCCAGGATATCCTGGAACGGCGCATCGCCATGGAGAACGTGTCCTACTACGCCGCACCCGCCCAGGAAATGAAGGAAATCGACTTCATCAATGCGGTATTGGAGGAAGCCGACTGCGACCTTCTGCTGGACGTGAACAATATCTACGTCAACAGTATCAACCACCGTTACGATCCACTCGAATTCCTGCAGGGTCTTCCGGCGGAACGCGTGGTGTACTTCCATGTGGCCGGCCACTACGAGGAGGCCGAGGACCTGCGCGTGGACACCCACGGCGCCCCTGTCATCGATCCGGTCTGGGAACTGCTCGACCGCGCCTATGAACACTGCGGACCCGTACCTACCCTGCTGGAACGTGATTTCAACATCCCGCCCATCCCGGAACTGCTGGTCGAGATCGACCGCATCCTGGCTGCGCAACAGCGCTGGACCAGCGCCCATACCGGACATGCCGCCAAAACCCGCTGATACCCCGGCCTTTATCCGCCGCCAATACGAATTCGCCGCCCATATCCGCGACCCGGAGAGTCATCCACGACCCGCCGATGTGGAAGACCGTCGCATGGCCATCTATCGTGAGTTGTTCTTCAATAACGTGGAAGGTTTTTTGTCCAGCAGCTTCCCGGTATTGCGCAGCCTGTTGAACGATGACCACTGGACGGCCCTGGCGCGGGATTTTTTTGCCCATCACCAGTGCCACACGCCGCTGTTCCTGGAGATCCCCCGTGAGTTCCTCCAGTACCTGGAGCAGGAACGGGACGCCCGGGACGAGGACCCGCCCTTCCTCCACGAACTGGCCCACTACGAATGGCTGGAACTGGCTTTGGCGGTGGCCGAGGATCCCGAGCCCGAGGCCGGGATCGACCCCGATGGGAACCTGCTGGAAGGACACCCCCGGCTGTCAGCCCTGGCCTGGACCTTCCGCTATGCGTATCCCGTACACCGCATCGGTCCGGAGTTCCAGCCCGACGCCCCGGATCCCGATGGCGTGTTTCTGCTGGTATACCGCGACGCCGACGACGAGGTGCATTTCCTGGAGCTGAATCCTGTCAGCGCGCGCCTGTTTGCCCTGCTGCGGGATGAACCCGCGCTCGGCGGTCGTGCCGCCCTGGAGCAAATCGCCGCCGAACTGGGACACGCCAGGCCGGAACTTGTACTGGAAGGCGGACTGGCGATCCTCGGCCAGTGGCGTGAGCGGGGGATCGTGTGCGGGACTACAACACTGGTTTAGGTCTTGCGGGTCATGTCCTGGTAGGCCGTTACGCGGATCTCATCCAATTCGATCCCCGAGTTCGAGCCCATACCGAACAGCGCATCCAGTTCATCCCCATACTGCCGGGTATTGCGGCGGCGCTCCTTCAAACGTCTCTCCCTGGCATTCCAGGTTCGGTTGCGCCAGCCGAGGGCGCGCCGTTCATTACTGTAGCTGCGGTGCTGGAATTCATGCAGGCGCAGCTCGTTGTTGCGTAACGTTTTCCCATGGAGTTTCTTGATGGCCTTCGCCGCCAGGCGCTCGTGGTGGATATCGGCGACAGCGTAGTAGTGATATAGGCCGTCATCACAGGCCTGGTCCACGATCTGGAGGTCCAGGCCACCCCGTTTGTGATAGGGCTTGAGCAGGTCCAGCAATTCCAGCTCGGTGATCCTGGGCGGCAGATTCGCGATCAGGATTTTCATGCGCTCCTCCCCGGACGTTGAATCAAACGGGTCAGCCCGTTTGTTCCGCGTTCCATGTTTTTATCATAGCAAAAGGGATGGGGATCCTGCCTCAGCCTTTTGCTCCGATCAGTTCGATGGGGTAACCGTCGGGATCCTCCACGAAGGAGATAATGGTGGTTCCGGCGTTCATTGGGCCGGCTTCGCGCAGGATCTTACCGCCCTGCTGCTTGATTGCGTCGGTGGCACGATAGACATCATCCACCTCCAAGGCAATATGCCCGTAGCCGCTGCCGAGGTCGTAGGCATCGGTGTCCCAGTTATGCGTCAATTCAATGACGCTATTGTCGGACTCATCACCATAGCCCACGAAGGCCAGGGTGAACTTGCCTTCCGGGTAGTCCTTGCGGCGCAGCAGCTTCATGCCGAGCACCTCGGTATAGAAGCGGATGGAGCGATCCAGGTTGCCCACCCGCAGCATGGTATGGAGTATGCGCATGTGCTTCCTCCCGAATGGCTGGTCAGATGCCCCTGCGGCGCGCCGCAATGCGCAGGCGCAGGGCGTTGAGCTTGATGAAACCCTCGGCATCCTTCTGGTCGTAGGCCCCCTCGTCTTCCTCGAAGGTGGCGATGCGCTCATCGAACAGGGAGTCGGTGTCGGACTTGCGGCCGGCCACGATCACATTGCCCTTGTAGAGCTTCATGCGCACCACGCCATTCACGGTTTCCTGTGATGCGTCGATCATGGTCTGCAGCATGCGCCGTTCAGGGCTCCACCAATAGCCATTGTAGATCAGCTTGGCGTAGCGCGGCATCAACTCGTCCTTCAGATGCATGACTTCCCGGTCCAGGGTAAGGGATTCCATGGCACGATGGGCCTTGAGCATGATGGTGCCGGCCGGGGTCTCGTAACAGCCGCGCGACTTCATCCCCACGTAGCGGTTCTCCACGATGTCGTCGCGACCGATGCCGTTGGCCCCGCCGATCTTGTTGAGGATCTCCATGACCCGGGCCGGGCTGGTTTCCTTGCCGTCAATGGCGACGATGTCGCCGTGCCGGTAGGTGAGTTCCACGTAGGCCGGCGTGTCGGGAGCCTTTTCCGGCGGCACGGTCCAGCGCCACATGTCCTCTTCCGGCTCCGCCCAGGGATCCTCGAGGATGCCGCCCTCGTAGGAGATGTGCAGGGAATTGGCATCCATGGAATAGGGAGACTTCTTGCCCGCCTTGGCGAAGTCCACCGGGATGTCATGCTCCTTGGCATAGGCCATGAGCTTCTCCCGGGACAGGAGGTCCCACTCGCGCCAGGGCGCGATCACCTTCACGTCGGGCTTCAGCGCATAGGCGCCCAGCTCGAAGCGCACCTGGTCATTGCCCTTGCCGGTGGCGCCATGGGAGATGGCATCGGCGCCGGTCTCGTTGGCGATCTCCACCAGGCGCTTGGCGATCAGCGGCCGGGCAATGGAGGTGCCGAGCAGGTATTCGCCTTCATAAATGGTATTGGCGCGGAACATGGGGAACACGTAATCACGCGCGAATTCCTCGCGCAGGTCCTCGATGTAGATCTCCTTAACGCCCATGGCCTTGGCCTTGGCGCGCGCCGGCTCCACCTCCTCGCCCTGGCCGATATCGGCGGTGAAGGTCACCACCTCGCAGTCGTACTGATCACGCAGCCACTTGAGAATGATGGAGGTGTCGAGGCCACCGGAATAGGCGAGTACGACCTTGTTGATTTTGGACATCGTTGCAACCCTGTGAAAGATTTGTTGAACCGCCAAGGCGCTGAGAACGCCAGGAAAACCGTTTTAACCGCCAAGGCGCCAAGACGCCAAGAAAACCTATTGGGTGAAGATGATTCGCTTGATGTTGTCGCGCAGGACCCTGGAATTGAAGTTGATCAAAAGACCCAATGTAACGCCTGTTGCCTTCAGATACGAAATCACTTGTGCGTGGTGGATGGGGAGCAATGTATTGACCGCTTTCAACTCGATGACAAGCCTGTCTGCAACCATCATATCCAATCGCGCGACACCAACCGGGCGCCCCCGGTAAACCACGGACACCGGCACCTGCCTGTCGGAGCGGATATCCCGGTGCTCCAACTCTATGGCCAGCGCCTCCTCGTAAACCGATTCCATGTACCCAGGCCCAAGTACCCGATGTACCTCGATCGCCGCGCCAATCACCCTCCGTGCAAGACCATCCAGCTCTTTTCCCGGCTCCATAAGCACCTCCCTGTGCAATATGAATAATGTCTTTCTTGGCGTCTTGGCGTCTTGGCGCCTTGGCGGTTAATACAGGGTTTTCTTGGCGCTCTTGGCGCCTTGGCGGTTCAAAACCCTACTTCCGCGACCGCCGCAGCCGCGCCAGCAGCCGCCGTGCCAGTTCACCGAACAGTTCGGTCTGGGTCGGGTGGGGATGGATGGCATTGGCCACCTGCTCCAGGGTCATGTCGCCGGAGACCATCATCACCGCCTCGCCGATCAGGGTGTCGGCATGGTCCGCCAGCAGGTGCACGCCGACGATGCGGTGGCTCTGCTTGTCGGCGACGATCTTGATCATGCCGTGCAGCTCATTGTTGATCATGGCCTTGGCGTCGATGTTCATGGGCACCTTGACCTCGACGGCGTCGATGCCTTTGGCCTTGGCCTGCTCCACGGACAGGCCCACGAAGGCGGCCTCGGGGCGGGTGAAGATCACGCCGCAGTCCTTGTCCTGGTCGTACTTCATGTCCTCGCCCAGGATGGTCATGGCGGCCACGCGGCCCTGCTGGGCGGCGGTGTGGGCCAGCATGTAGCCGCCGATCACATCGCCGATGGCAAAGATGTGTGGTACGTTGGTGCGGCAGCGGGCATCGGCCTTGATGGCGGGGCCGTCGGTGGCGATGCCGGCCTTGTCCACATCCAGGCCGTCGAGCACCGGGCGCTTGCCGGTGCCCATGATGACGTAGTCGGCCTTGATCTTGTGGGCCTTGCCCTCGCTGTCCTTGTACGCCACCTGCATGTTGCCGGCCTTGCCGCTGATCTTGTCGATGCTGACGGAGGTATGCACGTCCAGGCGCGGGTCGTCGTTGAGGACGGCGGTGAGGTGCTTGGCGATCTCCGGTTCCACCTCGGCCAGGATGCGATCCTTGGCCTCCAGCAAAGTAACCTTTGCGCCGAAGTCCTGCATCAGCTGCGCCATTTCCAGGCCGATGGCGCCACCACCGATGACCACCAGCTTTTTCGGCTGTTCCTCGAGACCCCAGACCGTGTCGGAGGTAAGCACGCCACCACCCTGGCCCAGGCCCTCGCGGGCACCGGGGATGGGCGGCACGAAGGGCGGCGCGCCGGTGGCGACCACGGCGCAGCCGAAGCTGACCTTGTCGCCTTTCTTGCCGTCGCCTTGCCCTGCACGGGTGTGGGGATCATCCTGGTTGCCACTCTTGTCGATGATCACATGGTGATCATCGGCGAAGCGTGCGAAGCCCTGGATGTACTGGATCTTCACGCCCTTGTCGGTCTTGAGGGCCATGTCGCCACGGGTCTCCAGCACCTGGCGACGGGTGGCCTCCAGCTTGCCCCAGTCCAGGGTGGCCTTGGTGGTGCCCATCACGCCCAGGTGCGCGTCCTCGTGGCGGTCGCGGATGCGGTCCGCCGCCGCGCGCCAGGCCTTGGAGGGGATGCAGCCGCGCCACAGGCATTCGCCGCCCGGGAAGGGCGAGTCGTTGACCAGGGCTACCTTGAGGCCATGGCCGGCCAGGTCGCGGGCGCAGTCCTCGCCGCCGGGGCCGCCGCCGATGACGACCACGTCATAATCCCATTTCCCTTCGGGGATGGCGGGGCCGGTGGGACCCATCCAGGCCTCCGGTTGTTCGATGAAGCCCTTCAGTTCCCCAAGGTACATCGCCACGTCGGCACCGTTCACCACCCGGTGGTCGCCGGTGATGGTGAAGGGACTGCCCTGTTCGGCGTTGGCGGAAATGGCCAGGATGGCGGCGATGCCAGGCGTGGCGATGGCGTCGAAATGGCTGACGCCGAACATGCCCATGTTGGACACCTGGAAGGTGGAGCCCTGGTATTCCTCGGGCTTGAGGCGGCGCTTGCGGGCGCGCTCCACCAGGTCCTTCCAGTCCTCGTTCAGCTCATCCAGCTCGCGGGACTCGCAGTTGCGCAGCACCGGAACCACCAGGCCGCCACCGTCGGCGGCCACGGCCATGCCGACATCGACATTGCTGCGTTCCACCAGTTTGTTCTTCGGCTGGTAGCACCAGTTCATCTTCGGGTACTTGGCCATGGCCAGGGCACAGGCCTTGGCGATGGCCACGGTCACCGATACCCCCTGGGCCTTGGCGGCCTTGATAAGCGCGCCGAGCCGGATGTGGGCGGTGACCCGGAAGGTGGGCATGGTCAGGGAATCGGTCATGGCCTGGCTGATGGCCGCTTCCAGCTTGTTCATGGGGCGGCCATTGCCGGGCACATCCACTTCGCGTATGCCACCACCCGACGCCATGGGCTGGGCGCCCATCACATCCTGGGCCTGGATGGCACCACGCGGGCCGCTGCCGCTGACCGTGTTGAGGTCGATGCCGCGCTGGCCGGCCAGCTTGCGGGCATAGGGCGTGGCGGCGCGGCCGGAGGGACGCGGCGCCGGGGCGCCACCGGTGTTGAGGCTGCCGGCGGGTACCGGTGCGGCAGGGGTGGTCTTCCGGGTGGGGCTGGCGGAGGCCTCTGCCTGGGCCGGTGCGGCGGCTGCGCCGGAGACCTTCATCTCCTCGCGCACCACCTGCTCGGGGCTTTCCACCAGGTAGGCCATGGGCTCACCCACGGCCACGGTGCTGTCCACCGCAGCCATGGGCCCGGACAGGTAGCCCTCGCGGAACACTTCCACGTCCATGATGGCCTTGTCGGTCTCCACCTGGGCCACCACGGTACCGCGCTTGATCTTGTCGCCGGGCTGTTTCTCCCAGCTCACCACCACGCCCTCGGTCATGGTGTCGGAGAGCTGCTGCATGGCGATGGTGTAGATGGCGCCCTCGGGGGCGCCGGCGGAAGGTGAGGCTTCGGCAGCGGCTTCCGTCCGGCTTTCCTCTTCCGCTTGCGTGCTGTCGGATGCCGGCTGCTTGTCCTCGGCCGTCGCTTGTGGCGCGGCCGCGCCCTCCTCCTGCACCTCTTCCTTCGAGGCCACCAGGTAGGCGATCGCCTCTCCCACCGGCACGGTGCTGTCCACCGCCGCCAGGGGGCCGGAGAGATAGCCGTCGCGGAACACCTCCACGTCCATGATGGCCTTGTCGGTCTCCACCGTGGCGACGATGGTGCCGCGCTCGATCTTGTCGCCGATGTTCTTTTCCCAGCTGACGATGACACCTTCGGTCATGGTGTCCGAAAGCTGGGGCATCTTGATTACATAGGGTTCAGCCATGCGTCACTCGATCACTTTCCGAACATCTTGAGGACGGCCTTCACCACATCCTGGGGATTGGGGATGGCGGCCTTTTCCATGCCGTGGTTATAGGGGATCGGCACGTTCTCGGCCGACACCCGCACCGGCGGCGCGTCCAGTTCGAAAAAACATTCCTCGTTGATGATGGCCATGACCTCGGAACCCACACCCACGGGCGCCTCGGCCTCCTCGATAATCACTGCCCGGTGGGTCTTGCTCACGGACTTGCGGATACCCTCACGGTCCAGCGGCGCCAGGCAGTAGAGGTCGATCACCTCGGCGTCGATGCCGTGCTGCTTGGCGAGTATTTCCGCGGCCTGCAGGGCCCAGTGCACGGAGATGTTGTAGCCAAACAGGGTGACGTCGCGGCCTTCGCGGCTGACCTCGGAACCTTCCAGCGGGTGGAAGAACTCCTCGTCGGGCACCTCGCCCTTCATGTTGTACATGAGTTCGTGTTCATTGATGAACACCGGGTCATCGCAGCGGATGGCGGACTTCAACAGGCCGTAGGCCTGTCTCGGATTCGAGGGCGTCACCACACGCAGGCCGGCCACACCCATGAACACCTTTTCCATGCGCGCCGAGTGCTGGGCGCCGAGCTGGTGGGCGGTGCCCCCCGGGGAACGCACCACCACCGGGGCCGTCAGCTGGCCACCGGACATATAGCGCACCTTGGCGGCGCTGTTGAAGATCTGGTCCATGGCCAGCCAGGCGAAGTTCACCGACATGATCTCGATCACCGGCCGCACGCCCAGGAAGGCGGCACCGATGCCAAGGCCGGTGTAGCCGTTCTCGGAAATGGGGGTATCGATGACCCGTTCGGCGCCGTACTTGTCATACAGGCCCTGGGTGGCCTTGTAGGTGCCCCCGGCGACGCCAATGTCCTCGCCCATGCAGATCACCAGGGGATCGCGCGTCATTTCCTCATCATGGGCGCGACGGATCGCCTCCCAGAACATGATTTCGGCCATCAGCGCTGCCCTCCGCGCACATAGGGGTCGTTATCGGCAAACATGTACTTGTCCAGTTCTGATACCTTGGGTTCCGGGGAGTCCTCGGCGAAAGCGATCACGTCGTTCTCGATCTGCTCCAGCACCTCGGTATCCATGGCCTTGTAGTCATCCTTGGTGATGACACCGGCCTCGATGAGCTTGTCGCGCAACAGGATGATGGGATCGCGCCCGGACCACATGCGTTCCTCGTCCTTGGCGCGATAGGCGTTGGAGTCGGACATGGAGTGGCCGCGGTAACGATAGGTCATCAGCTCGAGAAAGTAGGGACCCTTGCCGGAACGCACGTGATCCACGGCGATCTTCGCGGCATCGTAGACCTTCTCGATATCCTGACCATCGGCCTGGGCGGCGGGAATGTCATAGCCGGCCACGCGCTTGTACTGGTCGATCACCGCCGTGGAACGGTCGATGCGGGTACCGATGCCGTACAGGTTGTTCTCGCAGACGTAGAGCACCGGCAGGTTCCACACCTTGGCCATGTTCAGGGATTCATGGAAGGTACCCTGGTTGTTGGCGGCATCGCCGAGGAAGCAGATGGAGATCTCGTCGCCACCCTTCATCTTGATGGCCTTGGCCATGCCGGCCGCCAGCGGGAAGGGGCCACCCACCAGGGCATAGCCGCCCATGAAGTGGTGCTCCACGTCGAAGATATGCATGGAACCGCCGCGGCCCTTGCTGCAGCCGGTTTCCTTGCCGAACAACTCGGCCATCACGGCCTTCGGATCGGTACCGCACTTGATGGCATGGACATGATCACGATAGCCGGTGATGACATAGTCATGACCCGGACGGGCAGCTTCCATGACACCGAAACAACAGGCCTCCTGGCCGGGGTAGAGATGGAGGAAGCCTCCAATCTTGCGTTCCACATAGGCTTCGTAGCAACGCTCCTCGAAGCGGCGCGCGAACAGCATTTCGCGCAGCAGCCGTTTCTTGTCGGCGGTATCCATGGGGCTCCTTATCGTTCAACAGGCGGTCGGCGGCGGGGATCACCCGCCAGACCACAGGTACAGGTTCTTCAAACCAGATGGTTTTGTCTCTGGTCCCAGGGCACGCCGCGGGCGCGCCGACGGGCGCCTGGCCGGGTCTCGGCCAGGGCGTCCGGGCAAGAATAAGCGGCTAATGATCTTTGTTTTGGCCCGCTAGGTCAAGCTGGAGGGCCTGGGAACGGGTCCTGGCGACTGCACAAAAAATATGGAAAATCAATATCAAGGAGGTACCAAGGTGCTGGTGGGTGGACGGTAGCGGGACTCGCTGTGAATACCTCCCTGTACGCTCGACGGCCGCGTCCATGCGGCCGACGGTCCCGCTACCGTCCACCCACCAGCACCGCCAACCGGAGTGCCGGGTTTCCATCGCTACCGCTGGTCATCCAATCCGGTTACCCTGCCCCCAGCCATCACGGGAGCCCCCATGACCACTCCGCAATTGATCACCCTCGGCTGGCGCGAATGGGTCAGCCTGCCCGACCTCGGCATCCCCCGCGTCAAGGCCAAGGTGGATACCGGGGCGCGCACCTCGGCCCTGCATGCCTTTTTCGTGGAGCCCTACGAGCAAGCGGGACGGCAGCGGGTGCGCTTCGGCATCCATCCCGTGCAACGGGATAGCGAGCAGGAAATCATCTGCCACGCGGACCTCGTCGACCAGCGCCGGGTCACCGACTCCGGGGGGCGCCAGGAGCTTCGCTACGTGATCCGCACCCCCATCCGGATCGGCGAAATCGCATTCGAGGCTGAAATCACCCTGACCAACCGTGATACCATGCGCTTCCGGATGCTGCTGGGGCGTACCAGCCTCAATGGCCGCTTCCTGGTCGATCCAGGGCGATCCTATCTCGCCGGCAAGCCCAGCCACCACCCCAAGCAAGCTCATCAGGAGCCCCGATGAAAATCGCCATTCTGTCGCGCAAGGCCTCCCTGTATTCCACCCGTCGTCTGGTGGAAGCCGCGAAGCAGCGGGGCCACGAGGCGCGGGTGATCGACACCCTGCGCTGTTACATGAACGTCGCCACCCACCGCCCCGAGGTGCATTACAAGGGTGAGATCCTGGAGGGCTTCGATGCCGTCATTCCGCGTATCGGCGCCTCCATCACCTTCTACGGGGCCGCCGTGCTGCGCCAGTTCGAGATCATGGGCGTGTATCCCCTCAACGAATCGGTGGCCATCAGCCGCTCGCGGGACAAGCTGCGCTCCCTGCAGCTGCTGTCGCGCAAGGGTATCGGCCTGCCGGTCACCGGTTTCGCCCATTCCCCCGATGACGTGGACGACCTGATCAAGATGGTGGGCGGCGCGCCGGTGGTGATCAAGCTGCTGGAAGGCACCCAGGGCATCGGCGTGGTGCTGGCGGAAACCCAGAAGGCGGCGGAAAGCGTCATCGAGGCCTTCATGGGCCTGAAGGCCAACATCCTGGTACAGGAATATATCCGCGAGGCCGGCGGCGCCGACATCCGTTGCCTGGTGGTGGGGGACAAGGTGGTGGCGGCCATGAAGCGCCAGGCCAAGGAAGGTGAGTTTCGCTCCAACCTGCACCGTGGCGGCAGTGCCAGCCTGATCAAGATCTCCCCCGAGGAGCGTTCCACCGCCGTGCGTGCCGCCAAGGTCATGGGCCTGAACGTGGCCGGGGTGGATATCCTGCGTTCCAACCACGGCTCGGTCGTCATGGAGGTCAATTCCTCGCCGGGCCTGGAGGGCATCGAACAGGCTACCGGCAAGGACGTGGCCGGCATTATCATCGAATTCATCGAAAAGAATGCCAAACCCTACAAGACCCAGACACGTGGAAAAGGCTGACGATATCCCGCCGTTGCGGATCGGCGAGGTGGACATCCCGGCAGGTGCCAGCACCCGCCTCGATTTGCCTTTCGCCCGTCTCTATACCCAGAAATCCATGACCCTGCCGGTGCAGGTGATCCGCGGCAAGCGCCCCGGGCCCGTCCTGTTTGTCAGCGCCGCCATCCATGGCGACGAGATCAATGGCGTGGAGATCATCCGTCGTCTGTTGCGCCTGGCGCAGCTCCGCAAGCTGCACGGCACCCTGATCGCGGTACCTATCGTCAATGTGCACGGCTTCATCCACCATACCCGCTACCTGCCCGACCGCCGCGACCTGAACCGTACCTTCCCTGGCTCGGAAAAGGGCTCGCTGACGGCGCGCCTGGCCAACCTGTTCCTGGAGGAGATCGTCAGTAAATGCAGCCATGGCATCGACCTGCATACCGGCGCCATCCACCGGGAGAACCTGCCGCAGATCCGTGCCAATTTCGACGACCCGGACACCCTGGCCATGGCGCGCGCCTTCGCCGTGCCGGTGCTGCTGAATTCCGACCTGCGCGATGGCTCCCTGCGCCAGGTGGCCGACGAGCGCGGCATCCCCACCCTGCTCTACGAGGCCGGCGAGGCACTACGCTTCAACGAGGTGGCGATCCGCGCCGGTGTGAAGGGCATCGTCTCGGTCATGCGCCACCTGGGCATGCTGGCCCCGACCCGTGGCGCGAAACGGGAGCTCGATGCCGTGGTCGCCCGCTCCAGCACCTGGGTGCGCGCGGCCGAGAGCGGCATCCTGCGCACCATCCGCCCGTTGGGCGCCAGGGTGCGCAAGGGTGAGGTCATCGGGCTCATTGCCGATCCCATGGGGGATCGTGAGATCGAGGTGCAGGCCAGCGCCGGCGGTATCATCATCGGCCGCATGAACCTGCCGCTGGTCAACGAGGGCGAGGGCCTGTTTCACATCGCCCGTTTCGAATCGCCGCGCACCGTGGAGGAGGGGGTGGAGCGCCTGCAGGTCATGGATCCCAACGATCCCCTGCATGAAGACGAGTACCCACTGGTATAGGATACATGCATGAACGAACTGACCCTCACCCGCCCCGACGACTGGCACCTGCATGTGCGCGATGGGACCGCCCTGGCCTGCGTGGTGCCCCATACGGCACGCCAGTTCGGCCGCGCCATCATCATGCCCAACCTGAAACCGCCAGTGACCCGCACCGCCCAGGCCCTGGCCTACCGCGAGCGGATCCTGGCCGCCGTGCCCGCCGGCGTCGACTTCACCCCGTTGATGACCCTGTATCTCACCGACAACACGCCGGCTGAGGAGATCCGCCGCGCGCAGGACAGCGGGCTGATACATGCCGTCAAACTCTACCCCGCCGGCGCCACCACCCATTCCGACGCCGGCGTCACCGACCTGCACAAACCCGCGGCCGCGCTCGAGGCCATGGCCGAGGCCGGTCTGCCACTGCTGGTGCATGGCGAGGTCACCGATCCCGACGTGGACGTGTTCGACCGCGAGGCGGTGTTCATCGATCGTCACCTGGCTCCCTTGCTGGAGCGCTTGCCGCAGCTGAAGGTCGTGCTGGAACACATCACCACACGGCAGGGCATCGAGTTCGTAACGTCCGCACCCGCCACCGTGGCCGGCACCCTTACCGCCCACCACCTGCTGCTCAACCGCAACGCCATGTTCAGCGGCGGCCTGCGCCCGCATCATTACTGCCTGCCGGTGCTCAAGCGCGAGACCCATCGCCAGGCCCTGGTGGACGCTGCCACCAGCGGAAATCCCTGCTTCTTCCTGGGCACCGACAGCGCACCGCATCCAAGGCACGCCAAGGAATCCACTTGCGGCTGCGCCGGCATCTACAGCGCCCATGCCGCCATGGAGCTCTATGCAGAGGCCTTCGCGGCCGCCGACGCCCTGGATAAACTGGAAGACTTCGCCAGCCACTTCGGGCCGGATTTCTACGGTCTGCCACGCAACAAAACACGCATCACCCTGCGCCGCGAGGAATGGCAGGTGCCGGACAGCTATCCCCTCGGCGACGAAACCCTGGTACCCCTGTATGCCGGCCAGACCCTGCGCTGGCGCCTGCGGTAAGCTGTTGTAGGTCGGCCTTCAGCCCGGCAACACAAACCGAGCGTGATGCACACATCGCACCGGCGATGCCGATCCGGTATGCTTGCCCCATGACTCAACAACCCACCCAGCCCCCGATGGCACGCCGCTTCCGGGGCTTTCTCCCCGTGGTCGTGGATGTGGAAACCGGCGGCTTCAATGCCAAAAAAGATGCCCTGCTGGAGATCGCCGCCGTCACCCTGGAGATCGACAGTGCCGGTTACATGCGGCCCCACGAGACCTTTCATTGCCACGTGGAGCCTTTCCCCGGCGCCAACCTGGATCCCAAGGCACTGGCCTTTACCGGCATCGATCCCTTTCACCCCTTCCGCATGGCCAAGTCGGAGGCCGATGCCCTGCAGCACATCTTCCATCCCATTCGCCAGGCGGTAAAGGCCCAGGGTTGCACGCGCGCCATCCTGGTGGGCCACAATCCCAGTTTCGACCTCGGTTTCGTGAATGCCGCCGCCAACCGCGTCAAGGTGAAACGCAATCCCTTTCACCAGTTCAGCACCTTCGACACCGCCACCCTGGGCGGTCTGGCCTATGGGCAGACGGTGCTGGCGCGCGCCGTGCAGGCGGCCGGCCTGCAGTGGAACGAGGAACAGGCTCACTCCGCCGTCTATGACGCCCAGCAGACCGCCGAACTGTTTTGCGCCATCGTCAATCGCTGGCAGGCGCTGGGAGGGTTCCAGTTCCCGGAATGCGTGGAACCGGAAGAGGATAGCGCCGGGGTGTAGATCGGGCTTCAGGCCGATCTGCAGCCCGTCATACGGGTTCGTGCGCTTCCGGCCTTTTCCCTGGCGGCCCGGTTCCACTACACTCTGACCACTGCTCAGTGGACCCCGGGGGTCGATTGCCCATGACCAAGCTGCTCGAAAAAGAAGAACAGGTACGCCAGGCCCATGCCGGGCTGATACACCGCGTGGTCATCGCCACCCAGAATCCTTCCGCTGTGCCCGACCTGGACCGGCTGCTCAAGGAGGCCCAGGAGAATGGCTGGACCGCGCTGGTGACCACCATCCGCAAGATCCTCAAGGGCAGTCGGGATGCCAGCCTGCTGCGCGGCCTGGACGAGGAAGACCAGGTCATCGTCAGCTCCATCCTCAACGGTATCCAGAACCCCGCCAGCCTGCCGCAACTCGATGCACCCATCGATGGCGCCATGGCGGCACCGGGGCTGGCCGCCATCCTGCATGCCGCCCGCACCGGCGACACCGATGCCCTGCAACTGCTGGGCACCATGGCGAGCCAGATGATGAAGGCCGGCGGGGACATGGCACGTCTCGCTGCCCTCGTGCGACCGCTGGTACTGGGGGAACGGGACCCGAACGTTCTCTGCGAAGGCCTGACGGACCAGGGACAAACGCTGGTGAACAATATCCTCGCCGAACTGCGCAAGCTGGAAACACACTAGGGAAGCACCGGTCGATCCTATCCCCGTCATTCCGGCGCATGCCGGAATCCAAGCAAGCTCACGACATGGATGCCGGCATTCGCCGGCATGACGAATCAATCAATGCTTCGCCGGGATACACAAGCTACAGTGGCAATCGCACCTCGACCTGGAACCCACCCAGGGCCTCGGAACGCCCAAGCCGCAACTCACCGCCGAGGGCATCCACGATTTCCTGCACGATGGCCAGGCCCAGACCGTGACCCGGGACGCCCTGCTCATCGATACGCACTCCACGTCGCAGCAGCTGTTCGCGCTCCTCCGCATCGCGGCCCGGGCCATCGTCCTCCACCCGGAACTCCAGGCCATTCCCAGAGCGCACCTGCAGGGAAACCCTGTGCGCCGCCCATTTGCAGGCGTTGTCCAGCAGGTTACCCACCACTTCCAGCAGGTCCTCGCGGTCGCCGAAATAGCGCATCTGCGATGGGATATCCGCCTCGATCTCCAGGTTTCGATCGCGATGCGCCATGCGTAGCACCTCCACCAGCGCCGGCAATTCCTCGCTGAGTTCGACCGCTTCGCCCCGGTAGGCGCCACCGGCCAATCGCGCCCGGCGCAGTTCCGCCTCCACCCGACGGTGCAGGGCCTCCACCTGGTCGCGTAATTGCTGGCGCAATTCCGGGTACTGGTCCAGGGGAGTGCGCTCGGTGAGCTGGCGGATGACGGACAGCGGGGTCTTGAGTGCGTGAGCCAGGTTGCCCAGGCCATTGCGGGAGCGTTCGACCCGTTGCTGCAGATGCCGCAGCAGTTGGTTGACCTGACGCACCAGGGGCTGAATTTCCTCTGGCACTGTCTCGCTCAACGCCTGGCGCTGACCGCGCTCAAGGTCCCGTAACTGCTTGCCCACGTCCTGCAAGGGCCGCAGGCCCAGGCGCAACATATGGCGTTGCAGCAACAACAGGCTGATGAGCGCCAGGGCGCTGAACAGCAGGAAGAACCCCTGATAGCGGCGCACCGAATCGCGCAGGGGTGAGAGATCCTCGGCCACGGCGATGGAAAAGACCATGCCGGATTTTTCATAGCCGGCCACGCGCACCAGTAGCAGCTGCTGCTGTGGCCCCGTCATGCGCAGGGTATCCACCTGGCCGGGCGTGAGACGAGGCACCTCGATTTCGGCATCCCACAGGGAGCGGGAACGAAACTGCGCTTCTCCGCCATCCACCAGGTAGTAATGCCCGGAATAGGGTCGATGATAGATGGGATCCTGGAACACGGGATTCAACGCCACCTGGCCTTGCGCATCGACATGAAGGGAGATCAGCAGGGTCTCGGAATCGTGCTCCAGTCGGGTAATCAGCCACTGTTCCACCAGCAGGCGCATGCCATGGCTACCGGCCAGACCAATCACCAGGAAGGTAACGACCAGGTACAGGCCCAGGCCCAGGTTCAGCCGCGTCTGAATCGACTTCAAGTGGCCTCCCCACCAAACGAATAACCCTGGCCGCGACGGGTCTGGATCAGGTCCTCGCCCAGTTTCTGGCGCAGACGGCGCACATAGACCTCGATCACGTTACTGTCCTTGTCCGAGTCGTTGTCATAGACATGTTCCGTCAGGCGGCTCTTGGACAAGACCTTGCCGGGATGCAGCATGAAATACCGCAACAAGCGGAATTCGGTGCCGGTCAGTTGTAACTCACGGCCATCGTCGAGGCGAACCGTCTGGGTATCCTCGTCGAGCTTGAGACCCGCGACCTCCAGGCTACCCACGTTGCCGCCACTGGCGCGGCGGATCAGGGCGTTCAGGCGTGCGACCAGCTCCTGTACATGAAAAGGCTTGCCTAGATAATCATCGGCGCCGGCCTTGAAGCCATCCACTTTCTCCTGCCAACCATCACGAGCCGTGAGAATCAGCACTGGAACCCGGTTGTCCTCGGCGCGCCAGTGGCGCAGGACCTCGAGCCCGGAACGGCCCGGCAGGCCGAGGTCCAGCACCACGGCATCGCAGGGTTCTTCCCGGCCCAGGTATTCGCCCTCCACGCCATCCCGGGCCCAGTCAACGGCAAACCCCGCGCGCTCCAGGTCAGCGCGCAGGGTTGTGCCGATCAGTTCATCATCCTCCACCAACAGAATGCGCATGCCTGCTCCTTCTTGCTGGCGTGAATACCTCAGCGCCGGTCGATGGCCTCGCCGCTGCGGGCATCGTACTCGTATTTTCTGACCTTGCCTTGATCATCGAGTACTTCCACCTCGTAGACATAACGGCCATCCTCCCGTTCCAGTTCAGCCTCCAGCACATGACCGCGGCCATCCTCCCGTATGCGTTGCAGCACCTGCTCCAGGGAACGGATCTCTCCGGCTTCCAGCAGGGCACGTACCGTTTCACGTTTTTCCTTACCATCCTTCGAGTCACTGGCACTGCCAATACCGGCCGCGCCCAGCAGGGACACCCCCAGCATAGCCGCCAACAACGTCGTACCTACCTGCATTCTAGTCTTCATGGTTACACCTCTCCAATATCTGTTAACTACTATCATACGGTCTTGCGACCATTGAGCATGGACCGCACCAGGTTTTCCCGATGCAGCAGACTTTCCACCAGCACGCCCAGCACATGGAATACCACCAGGAACAATGTTGCGTTGGCGAAAAATTCGTGGACCTCTTCGATCACCTCGCCGGTTCCGTGACCGACGCCAGCCAGGAGTCCCGCCAGGGGGCCCGCCTGTTCCTCGATCCCCAGCAGAGCCATACCCATGAGGCCTGTGATCAGCAGGCTGACCAGTAGCAGCACGATCATCAGGCCGCCGGCCGGGTTATGACCGATGTAACGTCGTGCCCGACCCCGCAACAAGTCCTTGCCATAGGCCAGGGCCGTGGTGGGCGAACGCACGAAGTCCGTGAAGCGGGCATGGCGGGTACCGATCAGGCCCCACACCAGGCGGAACAGCACCAGGCCGAGCACGGTGTAGCCCGCCCAGCTGTGCAGGAACATCGTGCTGTCCTCGCCCTCGGTCAGAAAGGCGATCGTAAAGGCGGCTACCAGGGTCCAATGAAAAATACGGACCAGGGGATCCCAGACCTTGATTTCGTGCGGCTGCGACATGGCATGTCTCCCGTGTGTTTGACTTCGGGGACATGATGAGGGGAGAAGCTGAACTGGGGCTGAAAATGCCGAAGGGATGCCGGACTTCAGTTCGACAAGGCAGGTAGGCAACATGAAAAAGCCGGGCGATGCCCGGCTTTTTCAGCAGGTCACTGGCGAGGCTCAAGCCTTGGTGCTGGCTGCTTCCAACATGGGCTTCAGTTCACCCTTCTGGAACAGCTCCAGCGTGATGTCGCAGCCGCCGATCAGCTCGCCGTTGACATAGACCTGGGGAAAGGTCGGCCAGTTGGCGAAGCGCGGCAGGTTCTGGAAGATTTCCGGATCCGCCAGCACGTTCACATGGGCAAATTCCACATTGCAGGCCTTCAGGGCCTCGGCGGTACGACTGGAGAATCCGCACATGGGCATCTGCGGGGTACCCTTCATATAGATGATGACGGGGTTGTTCTCCACCTGCTCTTTGATCCGATCCATTACGTCCATAGCCACTTGTACCTCGATATTGATGAGTGGGGGTTGCGCGCCGGGCCGGGAGGGCACCCGACGGCGCGGAAATCCTGAATGACAGTGTACCTGTGCTTGTATAGGGGTAAAAACGCCGATTTCAAGGGGATATCCCGTCCACGTTGCGCTGCAGCCAGTACTCCAGCAGGGTCAGGTGCCAGAGTTTGCTGCCCTGCAGACGGGTGTGCTGGTGCTCCGGGTCGGCCAGCAGGCGTTCCAGGTAGCCGGTATCGTAGAGGCCCCGCTCGCGGCAAGCCTTTGAATTCACCACTTCCCGCATGAAATCCAGGAAATCCCCGCGCACGAATTTCAGCGCCGGCACCGGGAAATAGCCCTTGGGACGATCGATGACGGCATCGGGCACCAGGCCGCGGGCGATGCGCTTGAGGACGTGCTTGCCGCCGGAGCCGGTCTTGTACTCGGACGGCATGGAGGCCACCAGTTCCACCAGTTCGTGGTCCAGGAAGGGTACCCGCGCCTCCAGGCCCCAGGCCATGGTCATATTGTCCACGCGCTTTACCGGGTCGTCGACGATCAGGGTGCTGGCATCGAAAGCCAGCACCCGGTTGAGGAACTCGCCCTCACCCATGGCTGCCAGGCCGGTGGCAACCCGCGCCGCCGTGTAGTCCGGTCCCTGGTAGGCATCCCCGACCATCTCCAGCCATTCGTCATGGTCACGATCGAAATACTCGGGCGCGAAGCGCTCCAGGTCGCTGCCGCTCCTGGCATCCATGCGCGGATACCAGAAGTAGCCGCCGAACACCTCGTCGGCGCCCTGCCCGCTTTGTACGACCTTGACGTGCCGGGACACCTGTTCGGACAACAGGTAGAAGGCCACGGCATCCTGGCCGAACATGGGTTCCGCCATATTGTCGACGGCCTCGGGCAGGCGCTTCAGCACCTCCGAATTCTGCACATGGAATTTGTGATGCCGGGTGCGGAAGCGCTCCACCACCTGATCGGAGTATTCGAATTCACTGCCTTTCTCGTGTGGGTGGTCCTCGAATCCCACGGAAAAGGTACGCAGGTCCTCCGCGCCCGACTCCGCCAACAGGCCCACCAGCAGGCTGGAATCGAGGCCGCCGGACAGCAGCACGCCAACGGGAACGTCGGCCACGGTCATGCGCCGCTGCACGGCACGCAACAGGGATTCGCGCACGGCCTCGACCCAATCCCATTCGGACAGGGAATGATCGACGGGTCGGGTCTCCAGCCGCCAGTAGCGGTTCAGACGCTTGCGGCCATTGGCCTCGATGGTCAGGGTGTGGCCCGGGGGCAGTTTACGGATACCACGCAGGATGGTGCGTGGCGCAGGCACTACGCCATGCAGGGTGAACTGGTGATGCAGGGCGATGGGATCGATGCGGGTATCCACTCCACCGGCGGCGAGTATGGCCTGGCTGTTGGAAGCGAAACGGAAACAACCGTGCGCGAAGCTGTAATACAGGGGCTTGATGCCGAAACGATCGCGGGCCAGGAAGAGTTGCTGGCGCTTCATATCCCAGATGGCGAAGGCGAACATGCCGTGCAGGTGGGTAACGCAGTCTTCGCCCCATTCGGCGTAGGCCTTGAGGATGGTTTCGCTGTCGCCCTCGGAAAAGAAGTGGTAGCCCCGGGTGACCAGTTCGGCGCGCAGTTCCTTGTAGTTGTAGATCGTGCCATTGAACACCAGCACCAGGTCCAGGTCGGTATCCATGAGCGGCTGGTTGGAACGATTGGACAGGTCGATGATGGACAGGCGGCGGTGACCGAAGGCCAGCGGACCATCCGAATGGCTGCCCTCGTGGTCCGGACCGCGCCGCTCCAGGCGCGCCATCATACGTCCCACATGAGCCAGGTCCGCCACCCGACCATCGAGTCGCAGTTCACCACAGATACCGCACATAGAGACTGTCCTCGCTACTGCGCCACGGTCAGCCGGGAAATCACCCGTGTCACGCCCTGGGCGGCGCGCGCCAGCGCCACCGCCCGCTCCGCAGCCCGGGTGCTCGGTACCGTGCCACGCAGGGTGACCACGCCATTGTAGGTATCCACGTTCACATCCATGGCGCTGACCAGGTCGTCCTTCACATAGCTGGCATTGATCCGGGAGGTAATGGAGGCGTCACGGGAGATCTGCTCCATGCCGCGCTCGTCCTGCGCCACGTAATAGCCGCCTGTGGCGGCACCGCCGACCACCAGGGCACCACAACCACTGGTGGCGGCCGTGGCCACGATCAACAACAGGCGGGTCAGGCAGGATCGGTTCATCAGCGGGCTCCCCGGCTTGGATTGGCCGTCATTATGCATGAAAAACCTGCCCGGTGATTGCCCCC